>ERZ772858.219-NODE-219-length-83173-cov-35.554549_pt1 | contig 83173 bp, 85 predicted proteins | sample MGYA00512136_ERZ772858 | MGnify/ENA primary metagenome ERZ772858 (study PRJEB29015, sample SAMEA2737726) | human gut metagenome | biome: human gut; feature: human-associated habitat; material: faeces | place: China | collected 2012 ...
GATAATAATCGGCTTGCAAAAGTACGGCTTTTCTTTGAATTGGCAAACTATTTCTTGCTTTTTTTGAATATATCTAATTGGCAAACAAGAAGAAATAGAACGAAAAACAGGCATAAAAAAGTCTGCATATCTTCTCCTTTAAAGAAGTAATATGCAGACTATAATAACAATCAAATTATCTTTATCTCACAATATCTTCCGGAAACTTGGCCGGCATACTTATTCTTTTCCAGGTTTCATAATACCAGGTGTTCAATTCATTTCCATTCAAGTCATTCTTGATGAAGTATTTTAAATGCAGATAATCGCTATCCTTTATTTCAAATTCCAGAATATTGTCCTGATTATCCAACATCGGAAGATGAATATTCTTCTCGATACTTTCTCTATAAGAATCATCTGTCAACTGCTTCCACGACCCATATCCCGTAACAATTGCACTGGAACCGGGAATAATAGTGAAGTTCACGATTCTTCCATCATCACTCAATACCTTAAATGTATTACTGGGTTTCAACTCTCCCGGAACATCGGGAGACTCCGACACATAATGGCAAAGTTGCCAGATTCCTTTCAACTCGGCCACCTTGAATTTAGTTTTCTTTTGGGCCATCGCACCTGTTACCGCCAACAACATTATTGAAAGCATGGTAAAGAAATAGAGTTTTTTCATTGCCGTATTATTTTAGTTAACACTCTTAAATGCGTATGTCCAAATATAAAGATTTATTTTGAGAATAGAACAATAAAGTGCATAAAAAAACTCGCATAACCAAAAGATTATGCGAGTTTTACATAAATATACCGAAATATTAGAAATCAGCATTTCTCGGTGTACGCGGGAACGGTATCACGTCACGGATGTTTGACATGCCTGTTACGAAAAGTAACAAACGTTCAAAACCAAGCCCGAAGCCGGAGTGAGGACAAGTACCGAACTTGCGGGTATCCAGATACCACCACATATCCTTCATCGGGATATGCATTTCTTCAATACGAGTCATCAGCTTATCATAATCTGATTCACGTTCGGAACCGCCTATGATTTCACCGATTTTCGGGAAAAGAACATCCATTGCACGTACCGTCTTACCATCCTCGTTTTGCTTCATATAGAAGGCTTTGATCTCCTTCGGATAGTCAGTCAGGATTACCGGACGCTTGAAATGTTCTTCCACCAAATAACGTTCGTGTTCGGAAGCCAAGTCCACACCCCAATAAACCGGGAACTCAAATTTGTGGCCTTTTGCAACAGCTTCCTCCAGAATCTTGATACCGTCTGTATAAGGCAAACGTACGAAATCATCTTTCAATACTCCTTGCAGCCGTTCAATCAATCCCTTATCGAACATATCATTCAGGAATTTCACGTCATCCGCACAGTTATCCAACGCCCATTTCACACAATATTTAATGAACTCTTCTGCCAAGTCCATATTGTCTGCGATGTCGTTGAAAGCAACTTCCGGCTCAATCATCCAAAACTCAGCCAAGTGACGGGGAGTATTGGAGTTTTCGGCACGGAACGTAGGACCAAATGTATAGATAGCTCCCAAAGCTGTGGCAGCCAGCTCACCTTCCAACTGACCGGAAACAGTCAAACTGGCCTGCTTGCCGAAAAAATCATCATCATAAGAGATAGAACCTCTTTCGTCTTTCTTCAAGTCATACAGATTCATGGTAGTCACCTGAAACATCTGTCCGGCACCTTCACAGTCTGAAGCTGTAATGATTGGCGTATGAAAATAGAAGAATCCCCTGTCATGGAAAAACTTGTGGATAGCAATTGCCATGTTATGACGAATACGGAACACCGCACCAAAAGTATTGGTACGCGGACGCAAATGGGCAATCTCGCGCAAGAATTCCATAGAGTGCCCTTTCTTCTGCAACGGGTATGTGTTATCGCAAGTACCCAGCACTTCGATTTCACGAGCCTGCACTTCCACCTTTTGGCCGGAGCCTACCGATTCCACCATTTCACCGTTCACGCTGATACAAGCGCCGGTAGTAATCAGTTTCAGCATCTCTTCATCAAAATTAGCCAAATCTACTACGACCTGCAAATTATTTATTGTAGAACCGTCATTCAGTGCGATAAAGTTTACTTGTTTGCTACCTCTGCGGGTGCGAACCCATCCTTTCACATTGACCATAGCGCCGATATCCGTACGCTTCAACAGATCAACAATTTTTGTTCTACCAATCTTTTCCATTTAACTTATTCTTTTTAGATACAAGAAGACGAGGTTTAAAACACAAGATTCATTTTTCCTGCTTTCTTTCCCCGTCCTCTGTCAAGTTGTTATTTATTAACTTATTATTCAAACGAACCCATGCGGAGGTAGTTTACTTCTGCTTCCGACAGGTAACGCCAGTCTCCGCGACGCAAACCTTTTTTAGTCAGTCCGGCGAAGAATACACGGTCGAGTTTTACTACTTTATAACCCAGTGATTCGAAAATACGGCGAACGATACGGTTCTTACCGGAGTGAATTTCGATACCTACCTGGTCTTTCTTGAAATCATCGGTATAGCTGATAGCGTCTGCATGGATTTCACCGTCTTCCAACTGGATGCCGGCTGCAATCTGATCCATATCCGCTTTTGTCAGGTTCTTGTCCAGATGAACATGATAAATTTTCTTTTTCAGAAATTTCGGATGTGTCAGCTTGGAAGCCAAGTCACCGTCATTTGTCAGTAACAGTACACCAGTCGTGTTACGGTCAAGACGTCCTACCGGATAGATACGTTCGTTACAAGCGCCTTTTACCAAATCCATTACCGTACGGCGCTCCTGCGGATCATCCGATGTGGTAACAGTATCTTTCGGCTTATTCAGCAATACATATACCTTACGTTCGATGCTAACCGGTTCATCGTGGAATTTCACGACATCCGAGCGTTTGATTTTTGTACCCAATTCAGTAACAACTTCACCATTTACAGAAACCACACCTGCTGTAATAAATTCATCAGCCTCACGACGTGAACAAACACCGGCATTAGCCAGGAATTTATTCAGACGAATCGGTTCGTTCGGGTCAACAAACTGTTCCTTGTACTCGATTTGTTTCTTTATGCTATATTTAGCATTCGGGTCATAATCGCCGGTACGTGGACGAGGACGGTAACCGCCCTGACGGTCATTATTGAATCTCGGACGATAGCCACCACCGTTGTTGCTGCGATAGCCTCCACCTTCACCACTATTGAAGCGAGGACGATACGGGCGGTCACCACCTTCGCGGTTGTAAGGACGCTGAGGACGGTCGCCACCTTCACCACTATTGAAACGGGGACGATACGGACGATCACCATAAGAGCGTTGTTCGCCGCCTTCACGGTTGTAAGGACGCTGAGGACGGTCGCTGCCGTCAGAATTCGGATTAAATCTCGGACGATACGGACGATCACCACCTTCACGATTGTAGGAAGGGCGTTGAGGACGATCACCATAAGAACCACCTTCGCGGTTGTAAGGACGTTGCGGACGGTCGCCACCTTCACTATTGTTATTGAAGCGAGGACGATACGGACGATCACCGCCTTCACGATTGTAAGAAGGACGTTGCGGACGGTCGCCATAAGAGCGATCACCATACGAACGCTGTGGGCGTTCGCCCCCTTCATTGTTGGCATTAAATCTCGGGCGATACGGACGATCCCCACCTTCACGGTTGTAAGAAGGACGATACGGACGTTCTCCTCCCTCTCTGTTGTACGACCTGTTACCATCACGGCCGGCACCTGTATTCTCTTCATTGAAAGAATTTTCGCGCCATTCTTCGTTTTCTGTGCTCATTTTTTTATTCGAATAAAATTAGACTTTGGCCTCACGGCCTATTTAAAAAACACGTTTATTGTATAAGTAAACAATTAAAGCCCCGTATAAGTATGCGGAGTAATTGCTCTTAACTCTTTTTTAATATCTTCGTTTACATTCAGTTCTTCGATAAACTCTTTGATAGAATTTTCCGTAATCGCCTGATTTGTCCGCGTCAAAGCTTTCAACGCTTCATACGGATGCGGATAAGCCTCACGGCGCAGGATTGTCTGGATAGCCTCAGCTACTACGCTCCAGCAGTTATCCAAATCACGGTAAATAGCCGATTCATTCAATAATAGTTTGCGAAGTCCTTTCAAAGAACTCTGAATTGCAATCACAATATGCCCGAAAGGTACGCCTACATTACGCAGAACGGTAGAGTCGGTCAAATCACGCTGCAAACGGGAAACCGGAAGCTTCACAGCCAAATGTTCCAGAATGGAAGTGGCGATCCCCAAGTTTCCTTCCGCATTTTCGAAGTCAATCGGGTTCACTTTGTGCGGCATTGCGCTCGAACCGACTTCTCCGGCTTTTATCTTCTGTTTGAAATACTCCATAGAGATATATTGCCAGAAGTCCCGGTTCATATCTACCATTATAGTATTGATACGCTTCATTGCATCAAAAACAGCAGAGAGGTTATCATAGTTTGAAATCTGAGTCGTATATTCTTCACGTTCCAGTCCCAGTTTTTCTGCAACGAAACGATTACCGAACTGTTTCCAGTCATACTGAGGATATGCCACATGATGTGCATTGTAATTGCCGGTAGCACCGCCAAACTTAGCGGTAATCGGGCAAGCCTTCAACATAGCCAGCTGACGTTCCAAGCGGTAAACGAATACCATTACTTCTTTACCTAAACGGGTAGGAGAAGCCGGCTGACCGTGAGTTTTGGCAAGCATCGGAATATCAGCCCAATCTGTTGCATAAGTTTTTAACTGTGCAATCAGTTCTTCAATCAACGGATAATACACTTTATCGAGCGCTTCCTTGATAGAAAGAGGAACAGACGTATTGTTTATATCCTGAGAAGTCAGTCCGAAGTGAATGAATTCCTTATAGTCATCCATCCCCCCCATTTTGTCAAATTCTTCTTTCAGGAAGTATTCTACGGCCTTCACATCATGATTGGTTACACTTTCGATATCTTTAATACGCTGTGCATCTGCTTCCGAAAAGTTACGGTAAATATTACGCAGAGTTTCAAACACGCTGTTATCGATTCCTTTTAATTGCGGCAAAGGGAGTTCGCACAAGGTGATAAAGTATTCCACCTCTACCTGTACACGGTATTTAATCAGTGCAAATTCAGAGAAATAAGCTGCCAAAGCTTTAGTTTTGCCTCTATATCGACCATCAATCGGAGATATGGCCGTTAATACATCAAGTTCCATACGTTTTCTTAGATAATTATCAGACTGCAAAATTAACTCTTTTTCCTGAGTTATAAGGCAAAAGGACAAAGAAAGTTTGTATAAAAGAGGTAAGAAATAAAAAAAGTCTCACGAATTTCTTCGTAAGACTTTCCTTTTGGTAGTGGGCGTTGACGGATTCGAACCGCCGACCCTCTGCTTGTAAGGCAGAAAAGTCCGGCACATAACTAATTATCTCACAAACAATTATCAGAGCAAGCTGTTTTTGTTATAAACTATTTCAAATTAGACTTCTGTTTTAACAACTCTATCTCATGGTTCAAAAGAGCGATTTCCTGCTCCTGAGCACTGCACTTTCGCAATGCTTCCCGTAGCTGTTGCCGAAGGGAAGCTATCAGTTCATCCTTGTCGTTCATGCTGTTCTATGCTAATTAATCTAAATGGTATTTTCCCGGTCATAAAACGCGTATGCAAATCGACTTCAATCCAATAGCGAGCACGGTTTTCAATATTATTATTAGAAGACATAAAATCGATTTCAAATATTCCTTTATCTTTTGCTTCATATCTGACAATATACTTCTCTATACTGGAGTTTTTCTCAAAATCACTCATTCCGTCTTGTCCCCATATAAAAATACGATCCGTTAAAGGAGACATTATATTTGTTATTAAATAGGGAAATTCTATCTCAGTATGCGGAATAGTCAAAATTGGGTTATTACAATGGATACCCAAATTGCCAATATGAATATATCGCTTACATAAATGGAGAAGTTTTTTTCCATCTAAGCCAAATTTTTTGCTACCGTCTTTATAAGTCTGTTCATGAACCAAAAAAGAAGCTATAACTGTGTGTGGTCTATATTTCCTTACACTGCTAATAGCATCTAATTTTTCAACATCTGGCGGATAAATTATTGTTGGTACACCACATATTCTATCCATCATCATTGGATAAGGATCACGTTTAGCATAACTATCAGTTATGGGAATACTAAGCTCTCGTCCCAAATAACCTTTTCCAGCACCTATTTCAATAGCAGATTTGTCTGAAATAAGCTCATCTAAGAAAGCACAAAGTTCTTCTGTCGGAAGAACGTATATATCTTTCTTTTTCATCATCAACTGGATTTGATTACGTGTGTATTGCCGATAAAAAGCAAGCGGATGAATAATCAAATCATCCTTATCAAAACATTTATCTACAAAATCACAAATATCCTCCACATACATAGCACAAGACTGCTTTTGAGGATCCAAAGGCTGAAGCTTTCTTGTTACTCCCTTATGTATTCTATAGTGAATATCCATTTTTACTTATATTTTATTGAAAAAAAAGGTATGGATAATTTAGTTTATTGTTTAATAAGACACAGATTGATTTCACAGCTAGTTAAAGTACAATATGTATATTATGATATTGATACCGTTATAGGGAAATAAATCAAGCTAAATTCCTTTCATAAAAAGGTTTTCCCACACGATTTATATGCTCACCAATAGGAGTACCTATATTCTTATTGTAATCAACCACATCAACCTTATATAACAAACCCAAATCCTCTATCTGGATATTGATATCCATTAGCTGATTAAAGGTAAGCCCATCCCCCACTGCAGCCAAGTCAATATCCGATCCCTCGGAATACGTACCCTTGGCACGAGAACCGAAAATAAGTACCTTTTCTATATTGGGATAACGCCGGAACACACCGCAGATATCCGTTATTACCGTATCGCTTAATCCGTACATATCAAAACAATGTATTCATTTCAAGCCGTAACTTTTCTTCATTGAGTTTATTGTCCAATCGCTGTAACAAATGGGAATACTCATCATATATATTACGGACGATTTCAATGGCATCACCTTCATTGTAAGTGTGTGAAGTGGTTACTCTGGCTTTCGCCATTCTGCGCCAACCGTCGTGGTCGGCAATCAAGCCGTCCTCGAATGCCTTCTGAAGCGTACCGTTCGGACCTTGCACAAATTCATAGCCTTTGTACTTTAATAAGTCTTGGAGAACCTTCCAGCCAAGTTCAAAAGTATATTCAAATCTCTGTATCAACCCTTCCATTTCCAATTCAGACAAATCATCCGCTTTCTTATCAGATTCTGTTATATCCTGAATACGCTTATTAGCGCGATGAAAGCTGTCGTATCTTTGAAGCCAACGTATATCTTGTTCCATATTAATTAAGAAATTTCAGTACCCAGTTTATTTGGTTAAGCAATTCAAGTTTAACTCAATACCCGAAAGAGCTATCTCTGTCTGATATTTCTTTTTTAATTGTTCTTTCATGTCATCCATGTATTTTGGATTACCACCAGCAACAAGCTGTTCAAATTCGTAGGATTTTCCTATCTCATTAACAAGAACCTCTTTTGCCCTTTCTACATTTCCACATGAATACCATTTATAAAATTCAGTCTTAAAATCACGAGATGGTATCGTCATTTTTTCTTTTATCTCATTAACATCTTTGACTAAAAGCAAAAACTTGACAATAATTATAATCAATATTACCAACTGGATAATACCAGCCAACAAAGATATAACTCCAATAATTTCCATAACTTTAAATCATTATTTGTTCATTAATACATTAATCAATCTCTCTTTCTCTTGAAGAAGTTTATCTTTCGCATCGATAACTTCTTTCAAATGCTTTATCTCCCTTAAGGCATCATCAAGTTGATTTTGGCATTCGGCCATAGTTATATTTCCATTATTATCCCGACCTACAACTATATTTGAATTACCCTTTGTACTTTGAAGGGGAACTTCATCAACTAAATAGCCAGCTGGAATTCCAAAATAAGCTGCTATTTTCTGAATGCTACTAACTTTGGCATCCGCACCATTCAAGATATTAGCAATAGTCTGGCTCGTTAATCCTATACTTGAAGCCAATTCAACTTTAGTAACACCATGATTTCGTATCAAAACCTCTAATTTTTGGGCAATAGAATCCATACTTTTGTTAAAATTCAAGTTTAATTGAAAAATTCGTTCAATTTTATTTGGTTTATAATTCAAGTTTAATTTATATTTGCACCATAAAGTTAATGCAAAAGCGCAATAACAGCAAAATAAAGTTGGAATAAAAACAGCAAAATAGATTATTCACTCTAAAAAAGACAAGATATGACACAAAAAGAATTTCAAGACCGAGTTAAGATGCAAGTTTCCGCAGGGGAATATACAGCAATCGAAGTGGTCTATATGAATAGCGACCTCGAAAAAGACGAGTTCTGCAAGATGTGGGCAAAGATGAATGCAAAGCGCATCGCCGCATATCGCAAGGCAGAAAAGGAAAAACAAGAGAAACACGAGCGCATATCGCTTCTCGCTTCCACAAGGGAGTTGCTTAGAGAGCTTGCCTATCGCAATGGTTGGGATGCAAGCCCGAAACAGGTACTTACTCCAAAGGTTATCAAGGCTCTTGACAAAGTAGATATTTACATCACGGAGTACAACTATGTAAAAGGTTGCACCGATTTAAAACCAATCAGTACGCTCATGTACGAAATTAACGAATACATCAACAATCAAGTAGCATAAATTCTTAATCAGCAATGAAACGAAATATCATCAAAGAAGTAAAGTATAAAGGTCATACAATCACAATGTTTGAAGATGATTTCCATCAAGAGTTCACAATCATAGATGGTGACTGCTCAAAACTATATGACAGCATTACAGATGCAAAGAGGGTGATTAGAGGCGAACAACCTTTCTATGAAATAAACTAAGTTTAATCAGCAGGACGAAAGCAATAGTAAAAGTCTGTAACGAATCGCAACCCCAAAATAGATAATCAATCCCAGCCGGGCTTGACCACCTTGCCGGGAACTCAGACAATAATATCAGGTATATGGAAAATCAATTAGAAATTATTAAATCCAATCTCCCTTATGGCTATGAGGGGAGCATTGCAAAAGAAGCAGGATGTTCAAAAGGCACAGTACATAATATCCTAAACAACAAGCCTGCATCTGCCCGTTCATCTTATAAGGCTAAAGTTCTCACAATAGCAACCAGAATGGCTAAAGAAGCCTTGGAAGCCTCAAAAGGAGTTTCTAAAGCGGCAGCCGAATTAGAAACATTGCAAAATGGAACTACAAGCGAACAATGAATTAACCAAGCGTGAAAATCAGATCGCCGGACTTGCCTTTTGCGGACTCGCAAAGAAAGAAATGGCAGACAGGCTTCACGTGGCTTACGGAACTATCAACGTATTGCTCGACAAAGCATACAAAAAGACCGGAACCAGCAAATTAAATGAACTGGGGTCATGGTGGGCTAATAGAGTATTTACTCTAAACATAGATTTTCAACAGCTACAAAAAACGATTATAGCTCTTTGCTTCTTGGGAATAGTAATATTCCAATTTTCAGTAGATAATCATCACGATTATTACTACCGAACAAGAAGAGGAAGAACGCAAAGATACAAGACAGAAGAAATATCTCAACCTAATTATAAACAGGCAGCATAGCATAGAGTTGCAATGTGTTTCAGATAGTGAAGAAAGCTCGTAACCAATAATTAACCAACCTAAGAAACAGCTAAAATGGGAGAAAGATATTTAGAAAGAATTGTAGCAAGCGGCATAAAAATCGGAACGATTCAGACGCTTAAAGCATTAGGGCTACTGCCGGAGGTGGTAACAATCTCCCAAGCAGAAAAGATATACGGACGTCGTCTCATTACAGAATGGCGTAGTAAGGAATGGATAAAGTTTTATCCTGCAAAGAACAAGGAACGCGGCAAGTATTATGTGAAAATGTCCGAACTGGAAACAGCAAGTGCCATGATGGATATTCATAACAAAGTACCGGCCAACATAATCAAAGTATTAATGCAAGTACCATGACTGCAAAAGATATACAAATAGGGCAGAACATTTCAGCCGGATTCTTTTTCCGGTGCGGACATTACGGGGATGATGTGGACTACGCCATTATTACCGGAGTGGTTATACGCAAATTGGAATGCTATAATCAGGTGCTTGTTGATGTCGATTTAGAACAATCGTTTAATAGTCCCGGCAAATCAGTCTGGGTACGGTTAGACAAAGCAGATTTTAATATTAACAACTAAAATTCTCATTATGAGCAGTATTATTCAAGTTAAGATGGAAGAGCTAAATGCGCTTCCAGCAACGAAAATTGTCGAAAATGAAGGTGTACAAGCAAAGTTTATTCAAATGTACAATGCAATTTGGGGTACGGATAAGGGTGAGCAGATGTACCACAAAGAAGTATTCAATTTTCAAAAATTACTTCGAGATAACCCCGATGTAGCCACTTCAAGCAAAATGTCCCTTTATGGCTGTTTCCTTGATATCGCAGTCAATGGACTAACATTAGACCAGACAGGGCATCCGCTCTGCTATATTCTGAGTCGAAACTGCAAAACTGGGTACAAAAACGAACATGGGAACGATATTTACGAAAAACGTGCATACGTTTCAGTTACCGGCTACGGTGAACTTACTATGCGTATGCGTGCCGGCCAAATTAAATATGCTGACAACCCCGTCGTCGTTTATGAGGGAGACCATTTCAAGGCATCTTTAGTCAATGGAGTAAAAAACATCGAGTATGAAGCACAATGCCCCCGCACATCAACCAAGGTTATTGCAGCATTCATACGCATTGTACGCAATGATAATTCAGTGGATTATCAATGGCTCATGCAAGGGGATATTGAACGCTTGAAGCATTATAGCGAAAAAGCAAATTCCAAATGGAATGAGCAGACCAGACGGAGAGAACTTGGTAATGCCAATGCTTTATACACTTCCAATAATGGCGGTATTGACCCCGGTTTCCTTGAAAACAAAATGATTAAACACGCCTTCGACGCATACCCTAAAGTACGTACCGGAAAATATACCATTATGGCAACCGACCAGGAGGAAGAAGAAATCATCGATTATGGAATTGTGGAAGATGCCAATATTGCACAGGAAGACCCAAACATTCCTTTCGGTGAAGAAAAACAGCTCACCGCACCGGAACCGGTATCTGTAAATGTTAGCAAAGCAGATGAAGAAGAAGGATTCTAACCATTAATACTTAAAGCTATGTCAACAGAATTAATAAAAGTAGAAGAGTTTACCTCTTTAATGAAAAGTGCCCCTGACGCCTTAGGCAAGAACCAAAAATCAATAGCCAACTGTAATTCAGCGGGACAGGCAATCTTAGATACGATTCAAGGAGAAGGCATGACTGATGAACTGGATGCCAAAGCTGCGGAGTATCTGAAGAAAGTCAATGTTACAATTACCAACATGAAAAGCCGTCGTGCGCCTGTTACCCAACTATTCGACCGTATCCGATCCATTTTCACGACAGATGAAAAAGCTATTGACCCAAAAGACAAATCAACAATTCCGGGCAAAATAGCTGCAGAACGTGACAGATATGCAGCACTGAAGCGTGAAGAAGAAAGAAGGAAGCAGCAGGAGATGCAACGACAAGCCAATATTGAAAAGGAAAAAGGAACGTATCGGCTTGCTATTGAACAGGCTATCAATACACACATGAGTTCCTATTTTGCCGAACAACAGAAGAATCTGAGCCATATTTGGGAAAGCATTACACTAGCTACATTTGAGCTGAAAGAAAAGAGTATTAGAGGTTGGTCAACTCTGTACCCTCGTGAGCACTTCGACACTTTCAATCAAGACATCACAACTTATTATCTGGACGCACAAACCAAAGCGAATATCAAGGCTGAAATTCTAAGCAATAAATATTCCGCTTTCTCTCAACAGTATAAGTTTGACATGGAGGATTTACGTCAGTCATTTATCGACCGCCTTTCCTCCAAAAAGCAAGAACTTATTGAGGAAGAAGAATTACGCAAGAAAGATGCTGAAGCTGCTGCCAAAGCGGAAGCCGAAAGGAAACAACGGGAAGAAGAGGAGCGAAAACAACGTGAACTTGAAATACAGCAAAAAGAACATGAGCAGCAACAAAAAGCGGAGTCTTCTATACAATCCGCACAAATGAATAGTCTGTTTGCAACGGCTGCCGCTTCTGTTACAACAAGGACTAGCAAAGCCAAAGTGACTGAAAGAATTAAAATACTACACCCTGCCGGCTTCTTGGAAATATATCAGATGTGGTGGATAAATGAAGGTCAGAATCTGACAATAGAAGAACTTGAAAAAATCCACAAAAAGATGATTTCCTTCTGCGAAAAGAAAGCTAACAGCAATGATGAAATGAAAATCAAATCAAAATATATCCGATACGAAGAAGAAGTTAAAGCAGGAAAGTAATGGCAAATCCGGATTCATATTACTTGCGTACAGAAGTCAGCAACTCCGATCTGACAGAACTCAAAAACTATCTTTATCCCCGTACCCAGTATGGGGATAAAGAAAAAGCCTTCAAGTTTGGGACATTGGTAGATGCACTTATTACCGAAAACGAACGGGTACATTATAGTAAGCGCATGGTGGATGATGTAACCTATTCACGGGAAGATTTCGAGTTAGGCCTTGCCATGAGGGAAGCTTTAAGAAAAGAGGCAAGAAAAGACGAGTTCCTTAGAGCCGTTCTTTCCAACTCCGATACCCAGAAATTCATGGTAAACAAATCCCAGCGATTTCTCTACGGAAACTTTGAGTATACTCTTGATACCCGATGTAAATGGGATTGGTGGTTACCTGGTTTTGGATTTGGTGGAGATTTAAAGACCACTTTTGCAGAATCACAAAACCAGTTCAATGAAGCTATAGATTTTTTTGATTGGGACCGTTCCAGAGCATGGTATATGGATATAGCAGGAAGTCAACAGGACTTTATCTATGCCATCAGCAAGAAGAACCTGAAAATATTCAAAGCATTCATTAGACGAGACGATGATACCTATAAACGTGGAAAAGAGAAATATGATGAATTGGCTTTTAAATGGTGGATGCTCTTTTCTTGATATATTTTAATCGAAAACGATATGAACATACTTATCACACCCAAAGAACAAATCTGCAAGGAACTTACAGATATTGACTCATTCCTCAATATAACAATGAGCGAAAATGCAGAAGAAGCCGTATTGCGCGGAAATGACTTGGCTGTATATGTCGCCCGTTCAGGCAAGTTATTAGCTGATGCTAAATATTGGCTTAACGAAGCCATGAATTCCGAAACAATGAAAACACTTGCCGAAACAGCCAAAAATGCCAAGGCTACAGCTACGGCAATAAACGCTTTAGTAAACTCCCTTTGCAGGGAAGAACGATATTTGGTCGATTGGTGTGAACGGTGCAATCGAACCGCAACACATCAGCTATCATGGTGCGTGACAGTAATAAGCAAAGCCAAAGAAGAAATGAAAATGGCTGGTATGTACAACAATAACAACAGACAAAAATGCTAAACGACCAAGAAGCACCCAAATACTTGCTTTGGCTTCTTATAGCCATTATCCTAATGGGATTAGACGAAAACATTACTGGATTCCCATTCATCATGGGAGCCGGTATAATCATATATCTATTTATTAACATGCTTATTCTTACATCAAAGGATGAGCCTAAAAAAGAGAACAATGGAAACTGCAAAAATTGACATCAAGCAGGCTGTCATTAAAAAAGACAGATTAAATGTTGTGTACAACGAGCGATTCACAGAAGCCAACTACACAAACAAGGTTACCAAGAATTGCGACCAAATCGTACATTCCGAACTGAAGGAGATTTTTAATCACTTGAAACTGCATCTTGTGGTATTATGCGAGCAACCCGAAGCGGAGAAAATCTACAAGTCAAGTTTTACATCACCGGGCTTTGATGAAACTCTGAATAACTACTTCATTACCGGATATGCCAATGATAGCAACGATGGAGTACCGGGTATAACCATAATGGGAGGCAAATTACTACAATCCGGTAAAATTGTGGATTTGAAAATCTTTACTCCATTCGGAGACGAAGAATATAAATTTTCAGAAGAACTACAAATAGATGCAGCAGCTTGCGATGCGGAAGTGGAAGCATATCTCTTTGAAGAGAAATGGGGCATTAAGCAAGAGCGGTTAGACTTTGATAGCGATATCCCCGATGAAGCTGTTACCGATGCAGAAGAACTTCCTGCAGAAGAAGAAAAGCCTAAAAGAAAAGGCAGAAAGACCAAAACCATAGCTCCTGCCGCTTAATCAAATTCGGGGCTGATTTTTGTCAGCCCCATAAAACTCTAAATTACAAGTCATGATTATAGAATTAAAAGGAAACGTTTTTGAAGTTACTTTCAAGTACAAGCCCACTATTGTTGACAGAATACGTCAAATCACAGGCAAGAGATATGACGGAAGCAGAAAGAAATGGCTTATTCCTGTTTCCAGTCGTGTCGAACTTGAAAAAATGGTCTATCAAATCAGACCATTTGAAAATATCCAATGGGTTACAGGACAACAGAAACAAGAAGAAGAGGAAGAAGTTGCGTACAATATACCGGAGCTGCCGGAGCTTGATATTCCCCACTTACTAAAAGTAAACCCATATCCCTATCAATTAAAAGGAATTGCAAGAGGATTACAGCTCAAACGATTCATGAATTGCGACGAGCCGGGCCTTGGAAAGACACTGCAAAGCATTGCAACCATTAATCTTGGGAATGCCTTTCCTTGTTTGGTTATTTGTCCTTCTGCCTTAAAGGTTAATTGGGAAAGAGAATGGCATAAGTTCACAGATAAAAAGGCAATGGTACTGACGGATAAAGTACGAGATACATGGACTTTCTTTTATCAGACTGGCATGTATCAGGTATTCATCGTTAATTATGAATCGCTTAAAAAATACTTTGTACAACGTATCAAAAAAGAATCTGGTTGGACTTTAAGAGATGTGGAATTTAGAAACAGCATCCAACTTTTCAAATCTGTAATCATTGATGAAAGCCACCGTTGCAAATCATCATCCACTCAGCAGGCTAAATTCTGTAAAGGTATATGCAATGGTAAGGAATGGGTCATTGAACTTACCGGAACTCCGGTTGTCAATAAGCCTAAAGATTTAATTCCGCAGTTATCTATCCTTTCCAGAATGGAAGATTTTGGAGGATATAAGACATTCGTCAATAGATATTGTTCCGGCCAAAATGAAGCATCAAACCTGAAAGAACTTAACTATATGCTATGGACTAAATGTATGTTCCGGCGTGAAAAGTCATTGGTGCTGACAGACCTTCCCGATAAAATACGACAAGTAAATACTTGTGAGATAACTAACCGCAAGGAGTATATCGACGCAGAGCGTGATCTTATCATGTACCTACAAAAATACAAAGAAGCGGATGATGAAAAGATAGAGAAAGCATTACGAGGTGAAGTCATGGTACGTATTAATATCCTCCGCCAAATATCAGCCAGAGGGAAAGTACGTGATGTAATTGAGTTCGTAAAAGACTTTCGTGAGAATGGAAAGAAAATCATCCTCTTTTGCTCACTTCACGAAGTGGTAGATCAACTGAAAAGCTATTTTCCTACGGCTGTATCTGTAACTGGAAGGGACTCACAAGATGAGAAACAAAGAGCAGTGGATTCTTTTCAAAACAATCCCAAAACGGATATTATCATCTGTTCCATTAAAGCTGCAGGAGTCGGACTTACCCTAACAGCATCAAGCAATGTTGCCTTTGTTGAATTCCCCTGGACTTATGCCGATTGTTGCCAATGCGAAGACCGTGCGCATCGTATAGGGCAAAAGGATTCTGTAACCTGTTACTATTTCCTCGGACGACGTACCATTGACGAGAAGGTTTACCGTATCATTCAAAATAAGAAAGCCATTGCCAAAGATGTTACCGGTTCCACGGAAGATATAGAGGAAAATATCGTTGATATGGTAGCTAATATTTTCAGCACAGATTATGATGATGAAGGTTTCTAAAATAACACCACAACAAAAAATAGACCGGCTGAAAAAAGCCGGCTATCAGGTTCAAGAAAAAGGTAATAAAATCCGTGCCGCTAAGGGTTCTTTGATAATCAATGGCACTATAAACCAAGTACACAAAGAAGTTTTTAACCGATAATTATATTGATATGAATACGTATAGCAAATATGTACCCAATGTTTTTCTCGCAAAATGCAGTGAAAAACACGAAAAAGGAGAAGTTATTGAAGTTACAACCAAATATGGCAAAGAGAATGAATGTATTGTATTCAATCTCATCTATGAACGTGAAGGCTTTTATTATTACTCCATCGTCAGAGCTGACGGATTTAATGTGCAGGAATGGGCCAAGCAAAGAGCCGAGCGCCGCCATGGTTGGGCCCAGTCTGCCGGACAAAAAAGTAACGAATATTTCAACCGCTCGAACAAAGACAAAGATTTTCTTTCTCTTGGAGAGCCAATCAAAGTCGGACATCATAGCGAGAAACGGCATCGAAAAGCGATTGATGATGCTTGGAACAATATGGGAAAAAGTGTTGAATTTAGCGACAAGGCTGCCGAACACGAAAGAATTGCCAAATATTGGGAAGAAAAGGCAAACACTATCAATCTTTCTATGCCGGAAAGTATCGATTTCTACGAACACAAGTTAGAGAAAGCGAAAGAATATCATGAGGGTGTTAAGTCTGGCAAATATCCACGTGAACACGCTTATACTCTCACTTATGCCAAGAAAGCTGTTAATGAAGCACAAAAGAATTACGAATTAGCTAAAAAACTATGGGGAGATTATCTGACGAATGGTGTTGTATGAACTGCGCCCGATTGAACGAATGTTTGATGAATGAACCAGATTTAAACTTACTTGACTATTGCGTGGCATACAGAGACTTAGAAAATAAAGAAGATTAATTAAAAACGGGACAGTTATGAAACAGACATTAGAAGAAGCAGCATACGACTATGCTACTAATAAAACAAAGTTTAGAAAAGAGGTTTTAAAGGAGGTTGATCCAGATAACTATGTTAGTCGGAAATCTGATTGTATGGAAGATTTTCAATGTGGTGCAGAATGGCAGGCAAAGCAATCTCCTTGGATAAGCGTTGAAGATAAACTGCCTTCTTTAAACCAAAAAGTAATAGTTTATAATGGGAAACAAGTATATATATCTCATAGGACAGAAAAAGACTACGCAAAAGATGCTAATTCCTTCTTGTATGGATTGCAAACCTATAATGTTGTAGCCTGGATGCCCATCCCGTCTTTCAATGAGATACTTGAAGTCAACAAGTTTGAAAGACAAGATAAACAAGATGTGTACTTTGAAAAAGTGGAGGATTGAGTATGAAACATGAAATAAAATTCAGAGGAAAATGCTTTAATAATGGGCTATGGATAGATGGCGATTTGATAACAAGCCTTACACCTAAAGGGAAAATGACTAAATGTCCAGCAATCCATACGACTTACGGGACGATAGGTACTTTTTTTGTTCAGTCTGAAACTGTTGGGCAATACATAGGCTTGCGTGATAAGAATGGGAAAGAGGCCTATATTGGTGATATTGTAAGATTCACCCCAAAAGTCTTAAATATTATCGGTTCTGGTTATGTTAAAACAGATTATGAACTACTATCTGTAATAGATACAGATGAATATAATCATTCTATACTTTGCATTCTTCACGACAAAGGTAGATTCAAAAAAGGAGAATTTTATCATATTGAAGGGGTGTTAAACGGCGAGATTATTGGTAATCAATATGATAATCATGAGTTATTGGAGGATTAATAAATGGTAATAATCAATGATAGAAAATTCTATGACAAACCCGGTAGTTGCGGCTCATGCCCTTTCTTCTTTAGTGGTTCAACACATCTTTGCACAAATAAAGGTCGAGGAATTTGTACGCTTTTCAATGAAATGCACCAACCATACATCAATCCACCCAAACGATGCCAGAAACTATTTAATAAAGCATTCCGTATGCCTAATGGGAGCAACCTTGTAATTGTAATGCAATAAATCTGTCCATTATATATTTAAGTAAACGGTTACTGCAAAAATATGGAATCAAACCTAAGACACCTTATAGCAAAAATGACTAAAGAAAAATGTATTGTATGCGGAAAAGAAACTGTATCAGTCATTAAGACTGATGCAGGCTATATCTGCTACAACTGCTATGCTGAGCAAAAGAATCCATCCAAAAGAAAAAGGAAGAAAAACAACGAGGAAGAACGTATGCAATGCAAGTTCTTTGAAGAAGTGGAAAAGATATTCCCAAAGTTACCCAATAAGCTTCTCTTCGCTGTTCCGAATGGTGGAAGCCGCCATATAAGGGAAGCCGCTAATCTCAAACGGCAAGGTGTAACTTCCGGCGTATCCGATGTTATCCTACTAATCCCAAAGAAAGGCTACGCTTCGCTATGTATAGAGTTTAAGACAAAGAAAGGCATCCAATCGGAAGAACAAAAAGAATTTCAGAGGCAAGCGGAAAACTGCCGAAATAAGTATGTTATTGCCCGCAGTGTCAAACAAGGCATTGACGCACTAAAGGAGTATCTGCTATAAAGATGGAGGGGGTCGCTATTCACGACACCCCCTCACTGCTATTTTGAGACTTTTATAAATTCATTGTAATCAATCTTTGTGTTGGGATTAAAATTAACCAATTCCAGTTTATACCCCTTTGTGCCCCAACTCCACCACAAGAATTTTCGTTTTGGTATTCGATGAACAACAGCCGCCAAACTATCACGAATATTATAATAAACCGTAGAATCCTTGAAACAGGCTATCACATGAGACCATTTGCTATTAACCTCTAAACAATCCGGTCTGTCCGGAAGTGGATGCCAACGGTCTGCATAGATTGTTTCTGTTGAATGAATCCCGGTTTTAACCAAAGCCTCAAGATGCTTGTTTTTAATGCCGAGTTCTTTTATTGTTTGAGCATCATCGGCACGATACTCTTTCAGCTCATCAATAGTCAAGTTCAATGCCGACACAGAAACTGCATTTAAACTATCCCGAATTTTATAGGACTTTATGTCTTTCATTAAGATTGCAATATTACCGGATTGACGCTCACATTCCTTTTGCAGCTTTCGATTAGATTTAATCAAGCCAATAGTAACAGATACCAGTGCTACTAAACCTATAAACAACCATTTTTTCATATAATCTTAGACCTTAAGATAATTAGCTATTCCAATGGCATGAGCCTTTACAATTCGCGCTTTCCCATCAGCGGAAAGTAAGAATTCAACATCTTCCTTATTATCCTGAAAAAAGTTTTCGGTAAGAACTGCCGGACATTTCGTTTTCTGCAAGATGTAGAAGTTTTCTTCCCAGTCAGGATCTTTATCCGACCAATCGCTGCGTATTTTTATCCCGGCCGGAAAGCATTCAGCAGCCGATGCGTACAGACATGATGCCAATACATCGGCTTTTGTGCTTCCCTTGCTCGTGTAAGCAGACCAGCCTCTTGCTTGCATCCAATCTATTCCAGAACCTGCAGCATTACAATGAATGGAAATCAAGATTACATTAGATGTACCCAATCTGCCACAAATCTCATTCACACGCCGGCATCGCTCTGATAGTGGAACATCTATTGTCTCCTTTACAACCCTTTCAGCATCAATACCCATTTTGCCTAATTCCAGAGCAAGCATATCTGCGATTTCACGAGTCCAAGCATATTCCCGCAATTTTCCATCAGGAGAGCGCTTGCCCTTTGTATTCTCACCGTGGCCGTTATCAATTAGTACTTTCATTTTCTTTCAACTTTAGTTTTAATCTGTTCAATTAAATCTTCTGCATCCTTACTGCTAATACATTTTACTATCTTTTGTGCCATATCAGCTACATCGGCAGCATGAGACTTCTTTTTGCGGCTATTTTCCAATACCGAGCGACCTTCTATGCAGATAATACCCATTGTTATCAAAATCATACAATAAGGAGCTACATACCAAGAAATGAACAGTCCTAAGACATCGACCATTGTACCGAATATCAATACACGGAAATAATCAACCACTTTAGCTACAGTTCTCCTTAACCCCTTACTATCAATTTTTTCTTTATTTACTCTTGCCGCATCAATGCCACTCCACATATCCACGAATGAAGAAACGACAATAAAGATACAGCATGTAAACAATACGATTGCATACAAGCGTAAGTCTGCAAACTTTATCCCACCTATCTGTTCAATCACTTCGACCATTAGAATACAGTATTAATTATCCATGAAAAAACATAAGCAACACCAATAACAAGGTCTGCTAAATAAGCGCCACGTAAAGTTGCCTTAACATCTTTCTCATCAGGAATATCATCCTGCGCTTCTTTCCATTTTGCTACAATGTAAGCGCATCCTGTACCAATAGCAGCACCAGCCAATACCGGAACAAACTTATTTCCAAACAAGAATACAGCAACCAACACACAAATAGCCACAATCAAGAGACCAACCAAGCCGTGAATAATTTTATCCCAGCCATACTTTTCTACCAAATCATTACTCGCTTTCATAAACTCTTTTCTCCTAAAATATAAGCCAAGAGAGAAATTGAAGCATAAAAAAAGCAGCCGGAATTCGACTGCTTTAACTTTTAATGATTATCTTTGCAACATCTCACTTACTAATGCGCATTATTTGCGCAGCAACTAAAAATAAAGCTCGTAGTGCGAACGAGGGTATCTGCCCCCGGTCGTGCGCTACGAGCGTTTTTAGTTAAAAGTAGGTGAGATGATTTTTAACAGGCCGGGGGCTTTTTTCTTTCCTTCCCCCCAAAAAGGAATATTCACATACTATTCAACTTGATATTTATTCAGACTGAACGTATCTTTCTTTTTCCAACCGTCAGCAAGCGTTTTTTGGATATGTAACATGACTTTTGTATAGAAGTCTGTCAATTCCTCCAATGCCGAGAACTCCCGATAAACGGGCGTTTCATCCGTACCAAACTTGAATACAACCGGAAGGGTTGCACCATTTGTCTGTACGGCCAAATCGTATGCAGCTTTGTAGTTGAACTGATTTTCTCTTGAAAGCCATACCTGCACACCCTCGTATGAAAATCCTTTCAAAATAGTTTCGTCCACCTTCTGGTTATACCAATCCATAATCAAAGCCTTAACTACTTCATCTGACGGTCTGCCATTCAGAAACTCCGCTTCCATATAGTCGGCGGAACCGTCTTCATGTTCTTGGATATCCCAACGGATACGCCATTTATTCTTTGCCGGACTGACGCATTCTATCAGTTTCACATCGGCTGTACCTTCTACTCTTTTCATCTTAACTGAATACATACTTGGTTCTACCTTTCCCGAAAGTTTCCGTCTTAATGGTGGTCTCAAACGGAAAACCGTCAGGAATTTCTTCAATCTGTTTGAGGATATTCTTCATTTCCTCACTGTTGGTAAAGAACTTCTTGGGTTCGCCGTTCTGCTCTATGGCCACAATACAACGGTCCTCGCCTTGTTCAGTCTTTATTCCCATCTCAAAATCCTTGACTATGATAGGAAGGTTTACCAACTCACGGATACTTACCACCGTACCCGAAAATCGCTTCTTACCGTCTTCCGGCTTGTAAGCGACATTTAAATCTTTAAATGATTTCATTTTTTTGCCTGTTAATTTTTTAAACAAATTATTACAATCAGCGTGTTTCGTCATGCCGTAGAAACTGGCAATCAGTTCCCGCCTCCTTTTTCTACTTTTTACCTCGTGCATCTTCCGAGCAAACTTCTGTTTGATACGTTTCCTCAATCCTACATAGTTAGGGCGAATAACATAGCCAAGAAAATCAATGCCTTCCTCTACCGGAAATACCCGTTCATTAGGCTTGATCTCCAAATCTATTTTCTTCATTTGCTCATGAATAACATCACGAATCTTCCACAATTCCGCTTTCGTTTTACCGAGCACCAATCCGTCATCACAATAGCGATAGTAATATCGGATACCGTACTTGTCTTTCAAATAATGGTCTAAAAAAACAGACAGGAGCAAGTTTCCCGCCCCCTGCGAACTGCGCAGTCCGAAACTGATACCTTCCGGCAGCAGCTTAACAAACCGTTCCAGTAAAACCAATAGCCTTTCATCCTTGAACACCCTGCGGAAGCACCACATCACAAAATCCTGCCGCACGTTATCATAAAACCTGCAGATGTCGAACTTGTAAGCATATAACGTGCCTTCCGGGTCTTTTTGCAGATCAGTACGTATGCGATTCATCAGGTCATGTGTGCCACGCCTTTTGATACTTGCTCCGGTTGTCCGAATATAGCGTTTCTGCAAATGACGGTCTACAACATTCATTACAGCAAACACAGCAATACGGTCTTTCATAGAAAGTATCTGTAAAGTACGTTTCTTACCGTACTCCTCAATCTCTCTTTCATGGTAACCGCCAAGCTGGAATGAACCATCCGCAATAGCAGTCGTAAGTTCAATGATGATTTCCTCCCTATGAGCGAGTAAATATCGTCCTTGCTTTGACCTTTTACGATTTGTACCACGCAGTACTGTATCGAATGCCTCCGACATATTGGAGTATTCGATAATTTCCTCGATGATATATCCTTCCCTGCGCATACAAATTCAGCTATTGGTTAATAAACATGGAAGATAAGGGCCTTCCTTTCCCCGGGTCTGACTTCTTCGAACTGATAACAGCCTACCAAACTCCACCCGACGCGTGATTTTTCAGCTTTCCACCTTTAAAGGTGCTATTGCTGCGGCTTGTTTCCCTCGGCTCCGCCTTGGGGACACGTCCCCGTGCTGTACGCCGATTTATTAGATTTCCAGACGGGAACCGACATTCGTATTCGAATTCGACGCATCGTTATTCGTATTCGCATTCGATACACCACCATTCGCATTCGCATTGTTGTACCCACGATAAACCACACGGCTGGCTGCAGTAGATACATAATACTTATCGCAATAATAGGTACTGGACGAACCGTTAGCTGTTCCTACCGGTACGATATCCATGTATTTACCATGGGCAACACCTGTTATCCACTGGTCGCTTGATGTCTTACCTTTCACCATACGGGTAGTACCGTCAGGCATCCAAATACGCCATTTCCCCTGATTACCGCTATCATTCGGCAAGTCCACACCGTCCATCATATCGTACTTGTTCCCGTAGATATCCTCGTAACCGATACAGCATGTATTATTTACTTGAGTAACCATAGGCGCACCGTACTCATCTTGACTCACATACCACGCATATTGGTGAACAAGACCGTCGATAAGCGAATTTGTTACTTTGTTATTTATGGCGTAGGCTGCATCATAACCGATAGTATCCTGCATTCCATAACCGGCTGTACCACCCGTAATACGATTATTATTATGCTGCCCAGCTCCGCATTGTTCCTGACTGTCCCGACGTCCGTATCTTGCATAGAACAGATTAGCAATACGTGAGTGCATCAAAGCATCTATCTGTTGCATTCCTCTTTGCTGGCTGTAGTAATGAAAATCAGACCATGTCATAGCAGCAGCCGTAGAGCCTCCAGTAATACAAGCACGCAACTTACTACCAACAACCGAACTGCCAACAACGGCACACAGATGCTCATCGTTAGCGACCCAATCAGGCTCCATGTCCTCTATCTTGTCGGAGTTTGAAAGGACCACCTTGTCAAACTCTGCCGTATTCAAAATAGAAAAATGCAAAGCAACAGCGTTACTTGGAATCTCGGTAATCAGATACATACCCGCTTCAAAATTCAAGCCGATAGTAGGAATAACTATAGTTTTCACCACATTGCCGGAAACATCAACAAACACACTACCAACAAGGTTAGTACCGGGAACACTTGGAAAACGCACACGCTTATATCCAGCAACATCAACCTTACAAACAGAATAAGTCTTATCACTACTATAAGAATCCTTTAATGTTGGTTTGCCGCTCAAGATTTTACGTTCTGCTAAGAAACCGCCTTGTGTACCTTTTATATCATCCAATGTCAATACTGTAGCTGCAGGAATCGGCGGCATATTATCCGGCCCATTTGAACTGTAGCAGCTATAATGCCTGTTATTCAGATAATCATTTACCCCTTTACTCCAGAAGAAAGGCTCATACATCATCCATTCACCTTCATTACCATTCAACTTAGCAACCGTACAATCATTAATATTTTCAGCATCAGCATAAAAGTTAGAACTGCTTTCATGTAGCGGATAATAAGTCATTTCACCATCGGGATTATTAACTTCCACTTCTTGGCCGGCAATAATCTCCTTACGACTGGTAGGCATCTTTGTAACTTTGGCAAGTACACGGAATCGATTCTTAAAAATAGCTGCTACATGGGCACTCATTACGTATGTATTGCCATATTTATAACCAGTCTTATTGTCAAGATTTGATATATTAGCATCATCGGATACGCTATTATCAAACTCTATGACACTATAAGAAGGCTGGATAATATTCAATTCAGGATATTTCTCACGATATTTTTCCGCTTCCTCATCCTCCATGTACTTCATTAGCCGTATTGTGCCACGAAGTCCGGAATGGCGGTTATCAATCGCCCCTGTAGAGGTGTACGTACCATATTCGTAATATTTTTCAAGCAATGAGCCATCATCTTCACGGTCTATGTCAATACTGAAACGTTCCAGTTTTCCCGTACCTGCTTTTTTGGCCGCATGAAGTTTTTCGAGCAAAGAAAAACCATCGATACCGGGACAACCCACAAAGCGATACCCCGTAATATTATTGATACCTTCCAAAACGAGTCCGCTTTCGGGAAGTTTTGTCAAATACTCCAGGAATAATTCTTCCAATGTATTCGGCAAACATAACCGTACAATCGGTGCACCCGTAGCAAGACGCAGGCGAGTTATTCCTGTTCCTTGTACATCCAGACTTTTTAATCGAGCCTGCCAACTCAAATCTAAAGTGGTAACATTGCCGTTGTCGCCATTACGGGCCAGCAGGTTATTGCGCATATTAAGTTCTTCCAGTAGCAATAAAGCGTTTGTGGAAGACATAAACGAACCATTACGATAACCACCCGGCTTTTCTACGCTCATATCAAGCTTAACCAATGAAGTGAACAGACCGAAGTTAAAGCCAATAGCAAAGGCATCCTCATGCCATACCAATTCCTTAATTTTGGCCGCACCGATAATCTTCAGCGGGTCATTCTCCCCGAACATTCCTTTTAACTGCAATGTATGAAGTATATCGGCTTCCACCACACCGCTATCAGCCTGAACACCATTTGATGTTGATAGTTGCACACGATAGGGAATGGTTAAAGCGAACTGCATGGGCTTCAATATATAACCGGCATCCAACGATGCAGTGGATTGGTAAAACTGTGCTCCAAGAGTGGAAACATAACCATACTCCACTTGCTTAAGGTCATATCTTCTTTTTATAAAATACCCTCTATGAGCCTTCAATGACCCTTTCAAACCATAAATCTGAGGATAGGTCTGTTTCGCTCCGTCAGAACCCACCGGCATTTCATTCAAAAACGGATAGATATATTTGAAAATACCCGATTTGTTATACAACCTTGAACACCACTTTTTCATCTGCTCCGTATCAAAATGGTCTAAAGCCTTTTGAATGCTGAAAGCTGACATAAACGAAGTACCGCCATTATAGCCGTTAACCATTATTTCAGTCATCATTTCAGAGAAATTCGCAAGTATCAGATTCCATAACCAAGAGTTATGCCCCTGCATCACATACGCCCCATCACGTTTGGTCTGGCGGTTATCATCGTACCTTCCGGTAAGGAACGACTTGTTATCACTTCCGAGCTGGCAGTCACCATCATAGTAAGTGATGTACCATATCACACCGTCCCATGTCCTTATCAACATATTCTTCGCCAACTGGTCCACACCAAGATTAAAATCCACGTACAGATAGTAAGCTATCAGATATGGCAGGTTGAAATACTTGTGCGCTTCTTTCTTGAAAGTGCCACTCGTCCACTTGGCTTTAGGAAATTTACCATTTGCATCCTCATAATCCACGCTTTCAAACAAATGTGTTTCCTTGTTATATGTGAGATTCTTTCCTGCTTCTGTTTCCTTCATACAACGATAAACGAAGCCCATCATACGATCGACAGCCTTGTACATCTTGTCGTACTTATCGCCGGTGCCGAGGTGGTCTTTCAAATTGGGTTCTTCGGCCTCATCACCTCCTCCATCCGACCAAAAAGTGTCTTTCGGGTGGTTAAACTCCAGTCCTCCATCGAAGTTGTTATCCATAAAGTCTGCATGGTCGGCTTCCGTACTCGGCAGCCACTGGAACAGGCAACAGGGGTTGGAGTTGTTCAATGTTTCAAAGCAGATTGGAAGGTACTGCTTATGCCCCTCTTCATCGGCTTCGAGATAATTCAGTGTGTCGCCCTCTCCCCATGTTTCCTCGCCTATGGTCTTGTCCTGCCCGAATATCGGATAACTATCGCTCTTCTCATTGTTGGTGTTGTACTGCCCGTAATAGGTCAAATCATCATCCACAGATTTCGCAACAAAGAGGTCGCACGGCATACCGTCTATAGCCGAGCGGATGTCGTCCGTAATTCCGTGATCTTGTGCATACCTCTGTGCAGGAGTAAGAAGCCCCATTTCCTTTAGTCCGTCATGTATGAATTTAGCACCACCAGTGTTGGTAGTCATGGACGAATCGGAGAAATCGCACTTCGGGCACGCCAGTTTCGCACCGATAGAATTTTTACGCAGTTTGAAAAGATTCTTTTTACCCTCAGTGGTTATAGGATTGCTTTGGTTACCGTTTCCATCTATCTCACCATAGCTCAAACTTACAGTCTCACCCGGTGCTGTTTTCTGGAAGTAGAAACGAAGATTCTTCCTCGCATAGTTCACGGATGACGTTCCCTGTATTCTTGCATAAGCATTCTTCAGGATAAAATCCAAATTTCTATCCTCACCATTATAGAAACGAATTTCTCTCACCAATTTATTCGCTTTCTTGTTATTTAACTGCGCTAACGCATCCATTACATTAAGCGTATCGCTTTCACTCGGTACCTCGCTTCCTACGCTACCTGTACCTATAAGCATCAGTATCGAATTCTTGCGTTTCGCCATCATTCCCATAAGTTTATCCATGCTCACGGTATCACCCTCACTTAACACCCTGTTATCCTCGTCAAGCGAACGTACCCCTTGTTCGTTCTCCGTATCTTCCAAGTGGTTGCGGTCTACTATGTAGTTATTCAAGACTTCATCCGAAGCCAAAGCCTTATCATAAATGCGGATACTCTTGATAAAAAGGTCTGCACCGTCCGATTTGAAACGTAATTGTTCCGTTATGTCGAAATTCACCTTATCCAACCATTTCGATGCAGCACTTTCCTCACCATTCACATAAAAACCTATCAATCCTCTCTGTTCGTTAGCTTCTATATCCGGATAAAACACGTAAGTTATCTTTATATTCGTACCCGGCTCGAATTTTGTACCTACACTATCTTCGTAACGGATTATCTCACCGCTATCCATTGCTTCGGTTACCACACCTGTAAGGAACTTGGCTTCTTCCGGTGTTACTACAAGACCGTAACGGTTTCCATTATTCAATTTGCCAAGACAGGTTATCAACTCCGCTTTCGTATCTGTTACGTTAGCTGTGCTGTATTCGATTTCAATCGTCATTCCAACTTCACGGATAGAGTAGCCTATAGGTTTATCAGCTTCGTTGAACGGATGATAACCGCCATCGGCCGTAAGTGTCATGGATGCACCGTTACTTAAAAGAAGCCTATCCTTATACCATCCGCTTCCTGCACCATTATTATTTACACTCCAAAGCACTTCCTCAAATTCCATATACTTGCTGCCACTCGTCCACGAAGCTGCATTATTTTCCGTATTACTTCTTCCGAAAGCATCAAACGCGCATACTGCATCGGGCGACAGAATAGCTTCTATGTCCGGGTGGGATGAAGTGTTTACATCCAGTATTGCCTGTGCAGTTCCACAAGATAGTATATAACTTTGAGGCTCAACATTTACATTTGTCTTTCCATAGCTTCCTATCCCTCCCCTCGGCAACTTATCCTCTTTAACAAGCGTTTTTCCGCTTTCTATCCTCACCGTAGCGGTATTCGATTTTTGGTCATACGCTGCATAAGTAAAGTCCCATGCCGTAAACTGTTCAGCGTTCAATATCGGTTTTTTCCACTCCTTTTGAAAGCCTGTCGCCTTATGGACAAACATTGTTCCGACATATTCTTTCACCATATCCCCGGCTTTCAGTAGCGTAATGTAATACACCTCACTCATTACACCGGAATTTTCATGCAATGCGTATGCTTCCACTACGTTTACCCCCTCTACCATATCGGATAAAGGAACGGTTATATTCTTTGATTGAATACCGGAACCCGAAGAAAGACCGAGCGTATAAGGTGCTCCTCCGTTCAAGCGATAATGGATATTCTTCTCACCGGTAGTACCCTTAACCGTGAAAGGAATATTCACATCATTTTTATATCCCCCGTCAGCCAGTCCGTTACCTACCGAATAAGTGGTGCTTAATTCCATAGCCACCATCGTTACCCTTGCCGCCGATGTTTTCATAAGGCTTTCTCCGTTATAGGTAGCCTGCGCTTCTACCTGTACTGTATAGGCTGTTGCATCTTTCAGATAAGGAGAAGCGTCAAAAGTATAAGTTTGTCCGGCTACCACTCCCACAAATTCCGCTTTCTGAAATTCAGAAAGCACAGTAGAACCTCTCTTTATAATCACTCTTGCCTTCAGATCAGAGTAGCCATCTACATCACTTCCTCCGGCAGTAGCAACACCCACCGAGTATTTCACTGTAAATCCACTTCCTAAAGCAAGATATTGTGATGGTGGAAGAATGGAGCCGGATGTATCAGTAAGGTCAATGCTTACCACCACCTTATCATCATCCGTATATTTCGAAAAACGCACCTCTTTGGTTTCCTCACCGCCTTCCTTGGCTTTTTGCGTTACGGTCATTACATACTGCGTGCCATCCTCACTATCTGTCACGTCGATATCCGTTACCGTTCCCACCATTGCATCGAACACCGTTCCGGATGTAGGAGGTTTCGTCTCTCCGCTCACCAGTTCCTCGGTAGGGGTACGGTTTGACAGTTCCTTCTTTAGAAACGCTTCGATGTCATCGCCTGCATAGGCATGATATGTACCGTCAGGTTGTTTTTGGTTCCATGGTGTTTCAAGATTCATCGGATGCTCGGAAGCATCAATAATACCGCTTATTTTTCTTTTTGCCATAATATTATCTCTTTTATATTATCAAAATTATTCGTTAATTGTTGCTACCGTTCCATGCGTCCGCTCCGTTCCACGGCTCATCACCTTTCCAATAACCAATTCCAAAGCAACTGCTTATGGCAGACCATACTAGCCTTGCCCCAACATAAACAGCCGATAGAGCACGTTTTCCCACGTATACAGCCGTTATTTCCTTTCCATGTATGCTTATCATATTTAATCCTCCTCGTAGATAAGGTACAATATATTATCATCCTTTTCAGGTAATGCCTCAAAATCATCCTCACTTATAGGCTCATGACGATATGCCAATACCTTTAAATCGCCAGCATCAAGCACATACAAAGAAGTGCCTTGCATATACAGCTTATCCGCAAGCGGTATGCCGTTCTTTTGGAACATAGCAGATGACGGTATGCCATCGGATTCCCAATCACCATGCAGTGAACCTTCTACTCTGTAGGCAAACCTTTTCGCATTCCTTACCCATACTATTTCCCCACCCGGCACGGTACTTTTATCCGCCTTAATCTCTCCTTCCTCAATAATACCGGAGAAACGAGCCGTAGCTCCCTGTAAGGATGCTGTCGTGGTATTCTCCACTAATTCTACAGCATCTTCAGCCTTGGCTGCTGCATCGTTTGCGTCTTTGGCAGCATCAATAGCATCTTGCGTCTTGTCTTCCAATCCGGCAATGGATTCTTCCGCTTCTTTCGCTGCTGCATTCGCACGGGTAGCCGCATCATTCGCGACCTTACTTATCAGTTCAAAAGGAACATTCACCAGTTTATCCCCTTTCTGGCCGGGAAGTGATTTCACTCCGGTAAGGGAGGTTACAGTCTCCATATCCTCCACACCGGTAGAAGATTGGAGTACACGGTCCAATACCTCCTGAACAATCTGTTCGATATTTATTCCTTCTGCCATAAGCCTATTTTTCTATTAGTTTTACAACTTGCGAATAGCAACCAGGAGTAAGACCGGAAACTGCTTCTTTTATTAGTACAGCATCTTCCGCCGTTATATCAATTTCCCCTTCTGCATCCATTATCTGCATACACAAGCGATACGCCCGTAACTTTTTATCAGTATCTGTCTGCTGGTTACCACTCGGACGAATGCTCGTCCCATTAAATAGGCATTGCGCTACAATATGACCAACAATTTGCGGCTCATTATTTATCCGCAACGGCTGGCCGTCAAAATCCTTGAAATAGTCATAAAAATTCACTTTCATACTCAATTGAATTTATAATCCATTTGTCATGCCTACTACAATACCGTTAATCACTTCAAGATTGTAGCTGGTGGACATGCCAAATTCACCTTTTATATTCCATTTAAAATTTCCGCTCACTCCTTTCCTGTATATGTAAGTACCATCACTGTCAAGTGTCCATCCTGTACCGTAATTATTCGAAAGCATATCATCACTGTACACAGCACCGTTCACATGTACACCACCATCAAAATAGCCAGCATAAGTATTGGCACTGATAGGATAGCTCTGTCCAGAAGACTTGCTGGAAGCATAAATGGCAGCACCGCCCAAATTGGAACCGACAGACTTCACTCCGAACCGTCCTTGGGTAGCTGCGTTGAAAGCCACATCCACGATACCTTCCATATCAGACTGCGACACACCGAGTTTTAGGCTACGCGAGTCATTACCGAAATAGTCACCGGCTTTCCAATATAACCGCCCCGAATCAAGTGTAAAACCACCTATTTTACCCTCATAAGCATATACAGTTCCATATATCTTAGCATTATTAGTTTCAATGCTTCCGTCTTTCAATATCTTAAAGTTTCCGTTAGCTGTAACAAGCCCCTCCAACTGTATATTGTCAGCCTTTAACTTGATACCTTCAGTACTGGCACCGATGAATGATTTAAGATTTCCGTCACTGTCAATAGCAAACATTCCAGCCGTATCACTCTTCGTAATCAATCCCGCTCCAGAAACAAGATTCCCTTTTCCATCAAAAAGGCCGGAAGCCAACAAGTTCATATCAGCCTTGGTCACTATTTGGGAAGATTCAAGAATGTTACCATCCTTGTCAAAATTACTGGCTGCTATTTTCACCAGAAGATCACTTTGTTCAAACAGTGTCCGATATTTGTAGGTAAGTGCATCCACTTTATTTGTGGAGAATACCAGCAAAGAAATATAAATGACACCTGTGAAAGAAAGCTTGAAATCGCCTGTACCATTCCACAATCCATCAAGCGTAAACATCCTCTCGGTATTAGATACTGGAAGTTCTTCCTCATATCCAAACATGGCAAAATCTTCAAATCCGGTTTTATCGGCATTAACAAACTCAATCTTCAAACTACCAGCTTTGACTACACGATATGTAAAAGACAAATACACAACTCCTGGTACTTTCAGCCCCTCACTATTGGTTTGCTTATATTCCGGCACTAAACGAAAATCTTCCAACCGTTGCATAATGTAGCTGTTTCGGATATATGCGTATGGTATCTTTCCGTCTGTGCGTATTTCAGCATGACCTCCCGGTTTTGTCGACAAAGGACCATTATTCGCCCATATCCACTTTCCACCCAATGTCAGCAAAGTTGCATTCTTCCCTGTTGTCCATTTCTCCATACCGTTAGCGAAAGAAGTGTTATCAAAATAACTCTGCTCCTCACGTATTTCTTGGCGCAAGCCTTCTACCGCTGAATGTATTTTCCCCTCTGTAATCTCAAAGCGTGTCAATATATCCTCACCGGTCATTAAGACAAATGTACCTTTCAAATATACGTTATCGCCATAAAGCCCATTTCCTTTAGGTTGTTTGTCGGCGGGAAAGGAACTATCTTTAATACCATCCAAATTACCGAAACGACAGCGCAAACATCCGTTGAAGTTCTTGGCTTTTACTCCGTCCAAAATATCGATACGAGGCTGTCCGTCTTCTGTAGCCGATATACTGATAAGATTCTGACGTAACTTATTCTCTGTATTACCCATCAATACACACTCATCGCCTACAGTTGGGGCTACACCACCAAATTCGGAAACAGGTACTGTAACGCCGTTTACATCGGCCGAAGCAATTTCCACCCAATAAGCCTTGCGAGACGCACCACTAGTAACAGCGCAACGCATCAAGTCATGGACCATAAAATCACATTCCTGCTCAAAAAGGATGCGGTAGTTATTACCTTGGCGAATAACATCCTTTATTTTTCCGTTAGCTGCAGAAACGATAAACTGACCGCCTATGCTACGCACTTTCTGTATTAGTAGTTCAAGGGCTACCAATGATTGCCGGATAGTAGCTTTATCTATAGTGAGATGACTTAATCCGGTAAGCTGGTCTATCCATATCTGCCAGCCTTCACCAATCAATCCATCTACAAACTTGGTACTGCGAAGTAGCTCCCGAATAACAGCAGTCAGAAATTCAGCATTCCCTAAATCATCAATATTGGCTCCTGATTTACCTTGAACGAAATCTCCAAGTTTAATGCCTTTTAAAAATGTTATTAACCCCGCTGCTGTATCGTTTAACTTTTTGCTTACTGCATTGTCCGCTATTTCCTTCAACGTACGAAGCGATGAGAGTACATTCTTATCTGTAAAAGGTCTTTCATCATACTTTTCCAGAACCGTAACACTACCATTTCCACCACCGCCGTTTATAGTGGCCTGCATAGAACTTATCTGTCCTTCTATCTTATCTTCCCATTTCTCTGTTAGATAGTTTGATACGACACACGACAGCTTTCCGGTTTTCAGATTCTTTTCTGTGGAAACAATACGAATGATTCTACTGATATTACGAGACGGTATGCTTACAGTTATCAAATCCCCACACTCTAAGCCACCTTTTTCCCTCATATAACGATAATCCACATCAAGAGTAAACTTTACCCTTTTTTGCGAATAAAAAGCAAGCCAATCCGTAGCTTTCTCACGCAACTTTGATATTGCAGCTTGCTTGTATGCCTCTCCGAGACGAATACCAGTAAAATTAAACTCCTCACCACCTCTCAAATGTTTGGCCGCTGATGGGATAAGAGGTCTGCTTTGAGTCTCCGGGTCAATGGAAGCCAATTCATCTTCTTGGTAGATTAGAGTTATTTTCTTATTAGAATTATCCCACTTAAATTCAAAGGATTTTCCCATTAAATCTCCTGTGAGAAAATTAATACGCGCATCATCGCCAATAGCCAATTCGTCGATATTAAAATCAATATCACGGCATATAAACTCACGATAATTCTCCCCCGTAGGATTCTCAACAAAACCAGTAAAAGAGGGATGAATATTATCAAAGACAATCTTTTTCTCAACTGCCCGATTGGTTTCTGAAAAGTTTTCCAAATACTTTTCGGGCAACATCAAACGTCCTTCTTCATCGCCTTCCCCTGGAGCCATATTCTTTGTTCCACCAACTGGATATACACGGGTAGTAACATCACCACTATCAACGTTGCTTTGCTCTACCTCATACAATCCGCCACCTTGCCCTTGTGTAAATGTCAGATTTCTTTCATTTTCAATGCGTGATACATAATTTATCGTATGGTCATGTACATAATACTCATAGCCATACGCCGAAGCCAACTCTGATAATAAACTACGGCAATCTATCCCGTCAAAAGACAATGTCATATATTCTGTATCAGGAATATTGCCAAGCTGCCACCCTGTATCTACCCCTAAAGGATTGTCATTTGTCTTGTTGACATTCCATATCAACAACTCCAACCAATCCCTCAATTTTCCCGTAAGAGTAACGCGGACGCTTTTGGTTATCTTATTGGTGAGAATCTTATCTATTAAAGTATATTCCGGTGCTTCAAATAAGTATGTTGTAGTATGATTCACAGAACTTTTATCGGCAAATTCAGATGCACGATTAATTTTATATTTTATTCCGCCAACCCTTATAAAATCCCCCTCTTGAATATCAGGAATGGTATCAGTTACCACAGTTACCGATACTTCATTCTTATTCATTATGCCATTAGCCAATATAGCATCATCAGATGCAATACTGGCTACCTTGGTATCAATTCCAGAAACTACACGATATACCTCTAAGATGTCAATCATTGCTGCATTACTCTACATTTTAAATCGAATTCCAATACATGCTTAGTCCGCACTGTAACGGTTATTCCATCTTTAAAATATATTCTCATGCGCTCATTATCTTTCAGAGTCAAATTTCTAAGACCAGGACTAATACACAAAGCTGAAAACCTGCTCATGCTTGAGTATAACCTTTCCAAGCTGCTCCCCAGCATAGTACACTTTAATGTCAATGTGGTAGGCTCACGATATTTATTTTGCATATATGGCAAAGTCGTACCTATCTCTATCCGCTTTCCAATAGCCTCAACACCAGAACGAGAAGATACATAAATCCCAAAATCAGCACTTAAAGAATAGCCATCCATTACGTAGTTATTCCCACCTGACGGATTAATGTCTATTTTTGCCGGAATATAGCTTTGTTGCCAAAATTTTACTTGCACAATAGCCATATTCAAAGTAACATATTCTTCTACAGAAATCTCATCCTTACAGATAACATTAAAGCTACCAAATCTAGTCGATAAACGCCTGCATGAAATACAAGCCTTCTTTAGCTTATCTAATTGGGATTTTACATTTTCAGAGCGAACCACCAAAGATAGAAGTAAAGTCCGGCCATCCAGTTCAATATCTTCTGCATCAACAAACGGTTCAATACCGGTTCCCCAATTATATTCCGTTATTCCTTTACGCTTAGGAAGGTCAAATACTCCTGATATGGCAATACAATCTTTTGTCTGACCTACATAGGGAAAAGCATCGTAAGAAGATATATCTATATCGTCAAGTTTATAACTCATAAGTGGCTCCTTTCCGAACTATTAAATCAGCTCCCGTACAAGTTGCATTGCCATATAGATAAACCGTAACATGAGCACCACTACATTCATCTACGATTATATCCGCATTATCCAAAGCATCTATAATCAAGCGTGCCCCATTGGAAGCCCGAATATTCAACTTTGTACAATCAGCAGCCCATATTCGGTACATCATTCGTTCTGTTATTTCCACTACGGCATAACACTTCCCCACAAAGGCTACTTCCTTTTGATTTTTCACATTTACTGTTTCATCGGCATATAATCCTTGTCCGTGCATCATATCTCCAAAATTAGAGCGAATAAATGCACTCGATGGGGTATGTCTTGAAAGACAAAACTTAATATTATCAAAGAAACATCTAATCATCTCTGCCTTGGATTTTGTTTCAGCCAACTCTTGAAGCCCTTCATCGCAGGCTCCGGCAGCACCCGCTAATAATGCAATTCGTTCTTTCAGTTTCATACTATCCTCTCCCATTATAGTTTTTAGTGTTTTTTCTTATTTCATCAAGCTTTGTTTCCAATGATTTGATACCCGTTTTCAGTTCTTCAACAAGAGTTCCGGTATTATCTGCCGTTGCTTTTGTATTATTGTTTATTCCAATAATCTGCACATAAATATTAGCAATATTGGCAAGCTGCGTCCGGCATTCTATAAAATGCTCATGGCTCAAATTAAGCAAAGAACGTATATCTAAAGCAGACATATTCCATAGACCTACAAGCTGGGAAGCGGTGCCCTCAGTTACCGCAGCCTGCAGCTCACCAGTAACGCCATTCTCCATTTCATCTTCAACTTCGCTATTTACAAGTCCCAACTTCTTCAACAATTCCTGATAACGCCCCAACTGTCCCAATATCTGATCTTTTCCCTGCTGACCCGCTGCAACAATTTGGTCTATTTCCCAGTTGGTAAGTTCAAAACCGCCGGCACTGTTTTCATTAAAAGCATCTGCCATTTTTTGAAACATATCGGACATCGATTTTTGGATTACAAAAACGTCCAGTTGCTTAGATATGACATTCTTCATCAAGTCATTTATCTTTTCTTGTATAGCTTCTTTGCCGTTATCAAGACCATTACATAATCCGTCAACAATACTCGAAGCCATATCATTGGAAAATGAATACAAATCAGTCGTTGATAATTCATCTATAATTCCCTGTCTGAGTTCTTCTATCTTATCCCTATAATCCTCTATTTGGCTTTCCCAATCAGCAATCTTCCCGTCGTCACGTTTTTTAGACCTTTTGCTTTGCTCTGCAGCTATCATACCCTCAGTTTCCGCTATCTTTTGATACAAGTTATTTACCTGCTCTATCTGCTTGCTATATTTCTCACTGCCGATAGCTTTGGCTGTTTCACGTTCCAACTGCCGGTATTGCTTTTCCAAGTTTTTCACATTCTCTTGATGCTGTTTAATTTCCCGATTAGCCTTACGACTTCTTCGGTCAAAGACATCAAATGCAGAAGATATAAGCCCAACGGCACCTGAAATCATAGCAGCCGGATTCATGGAAGCAATACCGCCGGCCAGCTTACCTGCCGACCCAACCATATTGGATATACTTCCAAGTAACTTTTGGGTTTCTTCATCCCCAGCCAATCCCATGTTCTTTAAACCGCCTATGACCGAATCAAAACATTCGTTCACCATTCCAAGCACTTCGGAAGTATCACCAAATATTTCTTTTAAGGATGCTTTCTTTTTAGTCTTATCAGCCTCTTTCTGATATTCTTTTATATGAGTAACCAAGCTGCGGAACGGGTTACGAGATTTGATTTCATTCTCCGCATCTTTCAGCTTCTCCAAGACCTTATCCAGGTTAATAGGGTCCAGCTTCAAATCTTTAGCTTTCGACTTGATTATCTGAATAAGATTTTCTATTTCGGAAATGGTAAGGTTATCCAAATCGCCGAACAATTTTACCCATTCATCCGACTGCATCAACATCTGTGCATTTAACTCGTTCAAGGCTTTTTCTTTGCCTTTGGTTAGTTTATCTACCAATTCCTCATTCCCTGCAGCTTGAGCAATCTTTTCATCCCATTCTTTGGTTATAGTGTATTCGCGGCTCTTATAATCATCAAGTTGAGCAATAAGGGCATCGTATTTTTCCTTGAGTATTTTTTCTTCATTCATCAGATTCTTAACTTGAGCTTCAGAATACATATTACTCAATAAGTCTTTCTGCTCTTGTGGTAACTGCTCTATGGATGTAGTTGTAGGCTTGAAAACTCCTTTTTCATTATTCTTCTTGCCTTTATTCCTTTCCTCCCATTGTTTTTTTTCGATTTCTTGTTGAGCCTTTATCAAAGCTTCTCCATGTTCTTTTATCGAAAACAACTCTTTCTGAAAATCCAAACGGCGCTGAGCTTGATACTTTTCTTCCCCTTCTTCCATTGCATCGATTCTCATCTGTTGCAAATCCATTGAAAATTGTTCAAACAGTTTTCCCTGTTCTTTTTTTGCATTCTCAATATCGCCTTTATAATCTTTTTTATCCGGTTCTGTATTAGCCACAGTTATGCCGGTTGTCGTAGTAGTCGTAGTGGTCGTACCAGTATTGACAGAAGTCAGACCTTTGATAAACGGAGCAAATCTCTTTTTTACTTGATAGATTTTATATTCGGTCGAATAAACGCTTCTGATATATTCATCCAAAGCATTTGCCACATCATCCCCTAAGTTTTTTACTATCTTGCCTTCTTTCTTGAGATCTGCTACGATATCACGTTGAATATCATATACCAAACCAACATTTCCCTTTCCTTGCCTATGAGCCTCGTAAACGCTATCAACAACTTTCTGAACAGTCAGGTCAAGCACACCTTCGTTAGAGTAAAAGTTTGAAAGCCCTTTGCGAATCTTCTCCAACTCATCAGCCTGCTTCTTTACTCCAGATGTAGCGATTTCATCGGTTGCTTGGTTTTGTATCTGTAAGGCGATCTTTTCTTTCAATGAAGCATTTATACGGTCATAAGCACTCTTAATTTCTTCTGCAGAGGATTTTTCAGTAAGCATATTACTAAGATAACTTCCATACTGTCCGTTTATCAGGCTTATCACTTTCCTTCTCTCTTCTGTCCCTTCCTTAGCGCGAGCCAATGCCGAAAATACATCATCCAATGCTCTTTTCTCTTTCAACTGTAATGCTATGCACTCGTTATAAGACTCATTTAATTTCCTATTTGCCTTCTCTGCTTCACTAACGTATGTTATATGCTTATATATGGCATATCCCAAAGCAGCTATAGCTGTTGCAATAAGCATATAAGGACTTTTAGCCATTATAGCATTCAATGCTTTTGTTTTCATGGCAAGTATTTCCTTTGCCTTGCTGACTATATTAAGCCAGTTTGCTTGAAGTTGCATCGATAGGGTCCACCCTTTAGCCAATCCCTGTTGATACAACTCAGCTTGCGCAGCGAGCAATACCGCAACACGATAACTTCCCCACGCCGTAGCACCTACTACCAACAAATCTTGCAAGGTAGATAATGTGTTTACCAAATCCCCATTAGAAAACGCATTATTAAAACTTTCGGCGATACCGGCAACTTGCTTCATTATTTCCTCGCCCATTGGCCGGAGTGCCGCAGTTATATTATTACGAAGAAGTACCAACTGATTTTCAGTACTATCATTCATCTTTTTAAAAGCAGTTTCCGCAGCTCCAGCGGAATTTCCCAACTCCGCCAAATCCTTAGAGGCTCCCTTGGCATTCTTTCCGGTAAGAGCCAATGCAGCTTGCAATGCTTCATCAGTACCAAGCAACTCTTTCATCTTGGTTGCAGAACCATCAGCTTTATCGTAAATCAACTGTAATGCTTCTTGGAATGTACGGCCTTGGAAAGCTGCATCTCCGAGTTGGTTAGCTGTACCAAGTATAGCAGCACGTATCTTTGTCATGGCTTCCGATGTCGGTACACCTTGCTTAGTTATAGTAGCCACAGCAGCCAGTACATCATCAAGGCTTATGCCAAATGAAGCAGCAATCGGTGCTGCTTGGGCAATGCTTGTGCCAAGTTCCCCAAACGTGGTCTTACCTAAACGGACTGTAGTAAATAGCTTATCGGACACGGATTTTGCTTTATCTGCCTGCATACCGTAAGCATTCAAGATAGTAGTAATGGCATCAGCAGCCGTTGCCGTTTCAGTCAGACCGCCGGTAGCCGCCTTAGCGGATACCTCTAAAATTTCCATACCATTTGCTCCATCATGACCGGCAGACACGATTTGATACAATGCTTTAGCCGCTTCATCACCGGCAATAGGAATATCACGAATCATATCCATAACACGATTCATATATTCTGTCAAGCTACCATCCACTTCTTTAGAAAGAGTAGCAACTTCAAGCATGGCTTTCTGAAAACGTTTTTCAAAATCGTATGATTCTTTGGCCGCACGAGCAAAGGCTATCCCTGCACTGATACCGATACCTCCGAACACATCAAACGATGTAATTTCATCAGCCATCGCCTTTATTATACCAATAGCTTCCCGACGACTTTTATAAAGTCCGGTATTATCTATGCCTGTAGCAAAATATAATGCACCATCTTTATTCTGAATACCCATAATTCATTTATTTTTAAAATATAAGAAAGCCCCATATCTTCACAGACACGGGGCATCAACCTCTAAAAACAAGACATGAAACAATGTTTCAACATTGTAATATATAAAAACAGGCATTATTTCGCTTTTGCGCCTTCAATATCATAGTACCTCTTCATCCGAATTGTTTTTGTCGGATCATCAAAACTTGGTAACTCAACCCATTCATAATCCACACCTTCGGTTTCTCCATCTTCATCAACTGTCCGGTTTCTTTCTTTCATCACAGAAGCATATTCCTGCATCATTATTTCAATCAAGGAATAACTGCTTTCCATTGTTTCCTTATAAGTCAATCCTAACGAATCATGCACTATAACTAAGAATCTTGCTTGACTGTATCCTGCCAACTTTGCAGATTCTTCTGAGCGGCTATTATCTCCGTCTCTCTCAATGGGCTCACGTTCTGAAGCATCGTGATAGAGTCGCAAAAAGGGAAGTAACCTATTCTAAAGAATATGGCATTGAGAAGTATTCGTATATCTTCCCATGTGGAATTATCTATAAGAACATTGCGAAACCATGCCGGTGGCTCCGACGGCTTATTATGAATGCCCAAACATACAATATCAAGAAGTAACTCTCCATACTTATCCATCATAACCGGAAAATCACTAGTCGGCTCATCAGACTTGACAATCATCTTATCAAGGTCTGCCGGTTCTATTTCAAGCAAAAGAGGTCGCAACTTAAACCATGTCCTAACCGTTATCGGACGTATGACTATACTATCCCCGACTTCCTTTCCTGCCGGAATAGATTTTCTCTCGCTAAAATCAAATGGTATCTTGACTGGTTGCTCCGTTATGGAAGCCGACTCCAATTTAAACAAATTCTTTATGCTCATAAATTTATCCAAAGGGGCTATCCCGTTGTACTTCCGGGAAAACTCCATAATATTCGCGACTATTATAGAATTGTTTCGCCCCTATCCATCAAAAGTTTGTTTCTATAGGCGGACTCGAACCGCCGACCTCATTATACAATGCGCTCTGCCGACTGAGCTATATAGAACCATAGTTATTACTTGGATGCGGTTTTGGCCGCCTTAGCTTTAGGCGCCGCATCAGTAACTTCACGCATAAAGGCAGTTTTGGTTTCCCCTTTTTCTGTAATTGCTGCCTGTACGTACACACGAACCAATAACAACTCTGCTTGTTCTGCACCCGGAGCCTGCGAAATCTTAGCTGCTATCTTACCATTGACAACAGTATAAACTACTTTCTTTCCTTTTTTGGGCAATGTTTCGCATTGGAATGTCTTATTGATTGACGGAATATCCGTAGGCTTATTCCAAACATCCTTTGGAGATAATTCTTCCCCTTTGTCAACGGTTCCACCGGCAAGCAATGCTATTGTATCATTACTTGGAGTAGGAATAGAGAACTCAATATAATCAGTGGTATCTTTTACAAATTCCACATATAAGGGTTCGGTACTGCCTTCAATGTCTATCTTCACTTCCTTAGGGTCTGCAAAGTTGAAAGCAACACTACTTTTGGTGGGTAAGGGAAGTGTGGTAAAATCCGTTCCCGGCACTCCATCACCAACATCTGCAATTCTAATCGCGCCTACGCCCATAGCAATAGGCCTTACCGTTTTTGTTTCTGCCATAATCAATTATCCACTTTTACATTAAATCGAATATTAGTACACATAAATCCCTCTTTTAAATCCGGTATCGGAATACTTAGGAAATCCTCTATTTCTCTACAATTGCCATCATCGCTATTTATCGAAGCAAGAGCCTTACGCACCATACGTTTTAACTCTTTCATACGTTGACGCTGATACATTCCATTATGCTTCAAAGGAACAAACACATTCACATTTACAGGGATTTTATTAATGAAATCCAACTCCGTTAATGATAGATGATTAATTACGATATGTTCGTCCTTAACACCGGCCTCAGATTTGTCTTTATATATGGCAATTCCAGTACCGGCAGCTTCTATCGCTTCATATACGAAATCTATTACATCAAATTCATCCATAAACTAGATTTTTTCAAATACCCTAATCAATGCCTTACGCAAATACTCCTGACATTGGATATATCCCGTAGTAGCCACATCTTTTCCTTTGGCTTCAACATGAACCGCATATTCCATACCGGCAACACCAATCAGTACGTAACTGCCTTGATAAGCCAAAGAAATATCTTCGGCCAACTGTCTGGCTTTGGAAATACCAGTATCACCGTCATTCCCTTTACCGCTTTTCTCAAAGTTTTCAGAAACGGTTTCTCCATCCATAGCTATTATATAACCTACAGAAGAACGAAGATTGCCTGTGCGGTCTGTATAGTTACCCGATTTACGGGCCACTTCTACAAATTTTTCTCCGGCAGCAGAAAGTAATTTAAAAATCCTTTCTTCTGCTCGTTCTTGGAATTTGTCAAACCAGCGGTCTATATCCGCATCCGAAAACAAAGGCGTCAGTCCTGATTTCATACATTTATAATTGAATGGGATTGATACGGTTCCCAGCAAATTATATCCACATCAACATTAAGAGAAGGAACTTGTAAACGCAAATATTTAACATCAATATCAGGACGGACTTTAGTATAGAAATAGCCATGTACTTGCTTTTCGTCGCCAAGGCTGTTTTTCTTCATAACTATGCGCCCATCACTAACGGAATCATATCTTCCCTTTACTGACAGAGTTTTTGTTTCTCCATCAACCCACTCACCATTGACTAATTTTCCGCCAATTTCATAAGTTATCAAGGCAGTATGAGGATATCTGGTTACCATGCGTTCCTTGCCCTTCCCCTAATAATGATTTTCTTTCCTAATTTGGCAGCCTTTTCAGGCTCCCCGTTCTCAATATATAACTGCTTTGCAGTCTGTATATAGTAAGAGCGGGGATGAGAGATAGATAACTTGTTTTCCGTGAAATCCGGAGAATTTATCAGCATGGCATACGTATCAGCGACACATAGACCAACTTGCTTTATATTATCAGTAGTACATTGTTCTTCGGGATTAATACCACGCTTTACAAATACTACCTTTTCCAAGAAGCCTTCCATATCTCCAATAGAGGGATATTCCAGTATCGTTTCTCTGATTGTTGCCATAACTGTATTATTCTTCGTCACCCGGTTCTAAGTTTTCATCATCCACTTCCTGACCCAAGAACTTAGCAGGAATATTATCCGTACCTTCTGTTGCTTCGTCAGAAGGCCATTCCTTACCGTCAGCCTGCAAGATATACATAGCTTCCGGATCATTGACTACAGGAATTGCATTAGCTTCAGCCTTGGTCCACTCCTTGAACGGCTCTTCAGTAGAGAATTTTGTAACCAAGATAAAGTCTTTCTTTACCATGATTGCTTTCTTCTTCAAAGACTCCGAATTTTCAGCCATAATAGGACCGTGCTGGATATTACCAACATTCAAATCCTCAAGGAAGCAAATACGATGCTTCTTCCATGGGCAAACAGTAGTACGTTTGTGGTTTGCATCTTCAATACGCACAGCCGGATTGATAGTGATAATCTGTACCGGATATTCTTGTTCAGCCAAATACTCGTTAATAACCTTCTTGGTGATAACGAGTTTCGATGTCTGGTTAATCCAGCCCTTAATCTTATCCAAAGTTGATTTCTGCTTCTTCAATAAAGTGAAATCAGATGTCAGCATAATGATGTATCGCAGACTTACCCCCTTGGCACTTGCTGCAGAAAGTACATCTTCAATATCTTGCAAACCGTCAGCTTTTGCAGCATCAGCCCAGTCTGCAGAAGATTTCTTTCTGTTATCTGCCGGCATACCACAACCTACAAATTCAGTGGTTACAATGCCATTATTATTCTTTGCTGACAAGTTGAAACCTGCACGGCTCATATACTGCATAGCCCACCATTCCATACGGCCACGCACTGCATTATACACAAAATCCTGGTCTTTAAAAGCAAGATTCAGCAACTCCATTTGCTCTGCATCTCCTTGCGCATCACGTTCCAGATTCTTATATTCCTGATAGTCGCTTTCGTTCATGCCACGCTTTACGGCTGTTTTTGGAATATCACCGGACATTTTGCTGATTACTTCCCGCGTCTTCTCTGGAGCGGAAGAATCAAAAGAAACGACATCGGCAATTACCGGAGCACCTTTCTCTCCAACCAATGTTTCCCATTTCAAGCTTGTAACTCTTTTGGGAGTAAAGAAATTAGGGTAATACATTGGTTTTACATGGCGCGAGTTTAAACGGGCGCTCATGTTTTTCTTGTTTACTTGTCTAATTAAACTTCTTTCCATAAATCAATTATGATTTCTTGTTTACGAATCTGATTAACGGCATCAAAGCCTTCAAGCCTGCATCGATAGGGAAGGGCATATTACCTTCACTAATGGTTCCACGCACCATTAAGCCGCATGATTGGTTAGCAACAGTCAAATCTACTTTTGACAAGGTTATCACCAACTCAGATGAACTTGTAACAAGGGTTGCCTTTCCTGCCGTAGTCTTCTCTTTTACCCCGACTAATACTTGACCTACCTTTGCTGCGCCAATCGTGGCTTCAAGAGTAATAACATCATATCCGGCATTACTCTTGTCTATGGCTGTAATCTTATCGGATGCACCTTTTAAGCCCCCTCCAACGGTAACAAAATCCCCAACAGCAAACAGATGGCTTTTATTGACTTTTACAGTCGTTCCCTCTGCTTCCAAGGCTTCTGTAACCAAAGCAGTCTTGATTACATGATACCCTCCATTTTCATCTTTGCCGACAACACAATATGGCGGCAATTCGTCCAATGGCATACCGTCAAAAATCGCAGTTCTTAAATCAGCGCGAACAATGGTACCGCCACCGACAACATCCTCGAGCATTTTTATGACCGCAGGATGGTACTGAAATTCTTTTTCTTTCTTAAAAAACATAGCTACAATGGATTAATTATTAATCAATACCGAGACTGGCAACCCCGTTGGAATCCCCAGTACCCTCATCTTTATTCATGATTTCCAACCATTCCTTTTCTGTCCGGTCTTTGGGCTGTGCTACATACGGGCGATAATTGCCTGCATCCACTTCATCGGATATTGCGCTTTGGCGAATTTCCTTATATTCTTCTTGAAGCTCCTTAATTTGGTCTTCTACAGATGTTTCGGAATTTACATCAATACGCTTAAACCATTTTTCCGGCAAATTGGCTGTATCAAACAATGCCTTAGCAGACGCGTTTTTGCCGGAATCGGAAACGGTTTTTGTTAAGGTGGAAATATTATCCGTTAAGGTCTGGATTTGCTTTTGCTGGGCTTGAAGCATCTTTTTGAAAGCAGGCGGAAGATCATCCAAATCATCATCTACATCATCATCATCGTCATCAACGACCGTTTTGTTTTTCTTCCCTTTTTTGCCCTTTCCCTCTATAGGCTTGCCATCTTTCAGACCATGCTTCTTTTCATATTCAGCAATAGCATTATTGATAACATTCTGATTGTTCTGCTCGCTTGCTTCCAAATCCGGAAGAATGTTATCCTTAAAAAGAGAGACATAGTTTTCCAGATTTTCCTCGCTCTCAATATTAAACAAGGCTTTTACCTTTGCAGCATATTTCTCTGGAATACCTGCTTTCTTTAAAGCTTTTTTAATTGCAACTAAAATTTCCATAGTCTTTTTGCTTTAAAATATATTGGAGCAGGATTTTTACCATAAAAAAAGGCTACCCACACCCGGATAGCCTATATTCAAATAAACTTTAAATACTAATCTTTATCGTCTTCATCATATCCACACATGGCATCAGCTTCCGCCTGCCAGCGGTCAAACATAAAGTAATACTTTTTATATCCCTCTTCCTTTTCCTCCATGCTTAACCTTGCCCAACTTACGGAAGCCATCATTGCTTTGTTATTCTCATCATACTTTCCTGCTTCGTAATTTCTGAGAATTCTTTCCGATCTTTCTTTCCAATACTGGCGAAGCTCATCTGTAACTTCCGGTACTTTAACTTTATCTGTCATAATTCTTTCAATTCAATATTAATCTCATCTTCCAACTCCAATATTGAGACAACCTCAAATCTTGTATCAGTAGTAAAGAGAACCTCGTATTGGTTCATCCCTACAAATTTACCGTTAAATTCCGAGATTTTCGATATATCCTTTCCATTTTTACCCTGAATCGTAAAAACTATGCTCACTTCATTTCTTTTCAAAGGGCGATAACTTGCAAACATATCAGCTATTTCCGGAGATTTGCTACATGATGTAAATATCTTGTGAGCAACCTCTTTTTTATCCTTATACAAAGCTTCGTATTCCTTTCGCTTTATTATAGTACCACGATACATAATGCCTTTAAATGCTGGCAACAAATTCAACCCTTCACGAATTAGTATTGCGGCAGCTTTATTAAACTCGCTAAGATTGTCATTATACAACTGCTTATTTAACTGTCGATAGTTGCCTCCGGCTTTAGTATAATGATGTATAGCGGCCAACCTTGTATTAGAAATATTCGGATATTCCTTTGAAAGAAAATCAATAGCACGCTGCATCGATACAGATGTGCTTCTTGTGCGGGTAAACTTCTTTTCTTCCAATGTATAAATATTGGTTTTCAACTCTCCAAAGAACTGCCGGTTATCACGAATAAAATAGGGTTCATTGCTCCATCCTTTAGCCCTTTCAAGGTTCTTGCTTACCCAAACTTTAGCCGATTGAGGTATATCTTTCACAACAAGTTCTTCCGGTATCGTATCATTTACCAAATACTCGGCCAAATCTTCCGGTTCCATAACTATTGGAATCGCATAACAAATGCAAAATGGATGAAACCCTGTAAATTTAAATGTTTTCGGATATTTGCCAACCATCGAATCACAAAGTGCACATGGTCCTCGATTACTATCAGACCGTCTTATCTCTATGCCCAAAACAAAGTCCTGACCATTCCATCGTTCATAATCTGCTGCACGATAAGCCATATTGGTTGTCGTAGAGGATAATCGCAATGCGTTCATACTTGCACTACGGTACACACCTTGGCCAAGATGATAATTTTTCATAGGCTGAGATAAAATCAGTTTCCCATTTGCATCACGCACACGCCTAAAACGCTTGTCCGGCTCTTTAAGAAGTTGGCGCACATCCCGGCCTATCTGCCCGGCATTACGGCCTACCGATACTCCGGATGCAAGATAATACTCCAGTTGCTCTTTTGCCAGCTCCGCAATATTCCACACACGATCAGATAAGGCATTTCCCCTAATATCCATACCTTTTTTTAGCTGCAACATAGCTTTGGCATTATGAGCAAACAACCCTTCTTTTATAGCTGTACTGATAGCCAATCCCTCAATATACCTTAAAATAAAATCATCATTCTTTAGTTCAGAACGTTTCCATGCGTCCATTTGGAATTGAGTAATATTGGCAAGTAGGTCAGATTGTAACTTTACCAACTCCCTATCAATACGTTTTTCTATTGACTGATTTCTTACCCATACACTATCTTTCCCCTTATCTGCCCATTGTTGAAGATAAGGGGAAATAGCAGCAATAAAACGATTAAAGATAGCTGTTATATCATTTTGCTGCACCAACATTTTTTGCAAATGCTGACTATCATAAAAGGAAAGCCCTTTACGTTTCATCATTCATCTGGATTAGCAGGAAATGTAGCACCAAAAGGATTGCTGTTTTGTGCCATTTCTTTTTCTTCTTTCTTCATGGTTGCAGTCTCTTGCTTGGCATTCTTTGTATAAGGAGATTCTGCAGTAATGGTCTCTTGCGAATTAATAGGCTTATTACCGTTTGCAATAGCCAAGTTCTGCAAAATTTCCGTAAGGTTCTTTGGCAAGATTGAACCGAACTTCACCTCGAAATAATTTCCCTCTATTGCGCCAGCGTTTTTGATATGGGAAATACGGGCCATACCAGCCTGCACGATTGCCACACAACGCTGTACCACCGGGCCGAATATTTCCATCTGTTCCGTAGCTTTTATCTTTGCGTCAATAGTCATAAACTCACGAGCCACTCCGGATAAATCACCTATACCGATAAGGTTATCAAAGGAGAGGTCAGGGCAAGAAGCACCGGAAAATATCTCATGCCTTTCGTTTGCGATTTCCTCTTTCTGAGAATCAATAGACTGCTGCCAGGATAAATATTCTGCATCACCATGATAAGCAGTTCCGGTATCCGGGTCCACTTCCATGGAGAAATTCAATTCCTTTCCCACCGTTTCCTTTGAAGGTAAATTGGTCTGGCCGTAAGTCTTTAGCATAGGGTCTCCAAAATAGTCATTAGTATCTGACATTCGAGAAAGGCGCATTTCATACGCATCCATAAGAACTGCTATATCTTCCCAGTCCGGTTGGTCTACCTCTGCATAGACAACTGGAATTTTCCCGAATAGATTCTTATCCTTTGTTATAACCCACTGCCCATCATTGATTCCGGTTATAATCTCATTAGCGGTATAAATCTTCACGCATTCACAACTTCTGCCATTAACCATAGCTGTGTATTTATGAATGAAGCCATCCATATCATCATCATCGTCAAAATGCGGGTAAAATTCATTGGTTACATTATCATCCTTTGGTGTTGATAATATTTTGGCTTTTAATACGACTTCTTTTTTTAAGATAGGATTTCCATCCTTATCCGTTCCCTTAATATTGCTTTTCGTTACAGGATAAAAGACAATCGCCCCTTTGGTTTCAGATAGTACAATACGAGCAAATCTCATAAAGACTGATTTCATCTTAAGCTTACGGACAAATACCTGCTTGAAGTCTTGCAAGCTATCATCATCCATATTATCTGCCGATACAATCATATCCCCACCGAACAAAAAAGCTGCTGCTGTACGTACTATCTTCTTTGGGATATTAGTTACAATCTTAGCAACCGGCACAGTCTTATCTTCCAAACGTTTTGGCTTTTCTTCGCCAGTATTGGGGTCTGTTTCAAACTCTGTATCTGAATATACAGTCACTTTTTTAGGTTCACGGAAACCTACTGAAGTTTTACGACGGCGGCGTTCTCCGTTATATTCCTCCAAATATTCTTTGGGGTCTCTATCTTCTATGGTATCTATACATAAATCACTGACTATTCGAGAAAAGTCGTCATTACTCAATATTTCGGATATTCCTGGCATATACTTTTCTCTTAAAATATATCCTCCTATTGTATTTCACAACTATAAATTCCCTACCATACATACAAAAACTCTATTCTTCAAAAAAGAAGAATATGAAAAGACTTAAAAGAATAACCAATACAATCAAATGGTTCTTATATCAAGAACAAAGTAGAGAAAATCTATTATTATGGTTTATTTGGGATATAATCACAACATTCTTTATGTAGTAATTTTATCCGCGTCCTACTTTGCGCGTTGTTTTTTTGAAATTCAGTCCGATTGACTCGGCAAACTCTGCAAGAATGGTGCATCCGTCCGGTGCATCATCATGAGCATTATCCCCCTCACGCTTATAGTTTGTAAGAGCTTTCATAAAGCGTCCGTAGTCAGAGCCTTTAGTGTATTCTGTTTCATCAAGAAATGCGCAATGCTTTTTTATCCAGCCGGCTTTCATCAGAATACGAGTTTCTTTATGCTGAGTAGTAGGACGCGCTTGGATAAGACAGGACTTTCTTTTCATGGTAACAAGTTTACGCACATTGATAGCGAATATACGCCCACCATTGTTTGACTCGATACGCAACTGGTCGCATTCCGTATCTATCACCATTTGTGCCAAATGTGGTTCTGTAACTTCCACAGGGTCTTTTGTAAACAACACATCGGTAATGAAATATTTCTGACCGAATACCTTTGCAAACGGAGCGCAAAAATCATCATCTCCCTTATCGGCCGTATCACACGCACCGATAACACCATCCGGTCTTTTACCTGCAATATCGGCGAGTTTAAAGCGCATAAGGGAGGACTTCGGAAATAGTAAACCTTTTGCTTCGAATGGCTCCTGCATATACTCGGCCATCCAAATACTTTCGTCTGTCTCCGAGCGCAATTCAAGGTAATATTCGGTCGTGTGTACATCTTCACAGAAGGACCGTTCGTTTTCATCAAGAGCAGCAATACGGATGATTTCATTATATTTCCCTGCTTCTTCCAAACGCCCAAGTACATCATTGGCAGACCAGCGTGTACCAATGTCAATAAGACAACAGTTACCCTCTATACGAGAATCATGCGTACCTTGTTTCCATGACCATACTTTTTCATTATTGTTATCGGATAAGGCATCTTCCAAACTCTTGTACAAGTCGTCCGTCATGGCGAGCATGGACGCACCGAAACCGATAACAGTTCCACCAACACCACCGCCAAAATAAGAAACCTGACGGGCTCCTTCAACATTCCAGCTCTTCACATTCTGTTTATCACCTTTAAGATAAATATCCGGAAATATCTCATGAAAACGTTTGGACTTCACAATATCACGAGCGTCATAGGAAAGTTTATTGTACAATGTATCAGAACAGCAATTACGCATAACTGATTCTTCCGGAAAATGCCCAAGCATCCATGCGATAAACAAAGATGAAATATAAGACTTTCCTGCACGTGGCGGCATACTTACTGCAAGACGATAGATTATGCCGGCAGAGTATGACTCATATACACGCATAAAAGCTTCTGCAACTTTCTTCAGGAATAAACGCTTTGCAAAAAACTTCGGGTCATAGTATAAACAGAAAGCCCAGAAATCTTTCTGAGCTTCCCGCTTGCGAAGAATTGTTACTGCCTTCGCACGCTTTATAAGAATTTCCCGGTTGCTTTTACTCTTGTTCGCCACGTATTATAGCTATTAACTGTTCATCGGTCATACTTTCAAGTTCATCACCTAAATTCACATTGGTATCAACTTCTTTACGGTCGCGCCATTTTTCCGGCTGTCGGTTCTTCAACCAAAATATTGCAGCCGTTGTGTCCGGTGGATAATGTTCTATATACTCCTTTTGGTCAGTTATACGCCCATCAGATGTAGCGAATTTAGTTGCTTTGCATGAGTAACCAATAGCACGATTATACAAGCGAGAAGCTACATTGGCATCAGCCAAATTCTTTCCTTTTTTTAAGGACTCAAGAAATTCAGGGTATTTCTTTTTCCAACTATTGATTGTCTGTTCTGAGACAGAGAAGAATTCAGCAATTTCTTTATCTGTCGCACCAAGCAGACAGAGTTTAAGAACTTGGTCGGAATACTCTTCTTTGTAATCCGATTTACGTCCTCTTTTCTTTTTTTCTGCTGAATTCTTCTTTTCTGTCATAACCAATAACTAACCAAAACTGACAAATTGAGACAACTCATCCTTTAATTCGGGTAAGCCTCCATTATCAAAATAGAAAGAAGAACGCATTTTTCCCTGTTTTTTTACCCCACGCATGGTTTTACACAAGTGTTCTCCCTCCAATACTACACCTATAGCTAAAGGTGGATATTCATCACCAAGTGCATTCCTTATCATATCAACAATATCTTGCGCCAATCTTTCTTGTATCTGTAAGCGGGCAGCGCAGTAATCTACCACACGGGCCACTTTGGAAATGCCAAGAATCTTTCCTTTAGGATTAGGGATATATGCAAACCAATACTTACCAAAGAAAGGCATCATGTGATGTTCGCACATAGAATAATATGTACCGGAATCAGACACAACACTACCACAAGATAAACCATCCTTGCCATTCGGGAATACAGTAATCTTTGGCTTTTGTTCAGGGTCATATCCACGAAATATCTCTTGCCACATCCTTAAAATACGATCCGGAGTGCCAACAAGTCCTTCTCGATTAGGATTCTCACCAATGTACGAAAGGATATTTCTTATCGCACATTCAATATCTTTTGGGTCTGTAAGCTTAGTTTCCATTTGGGATGCTTTTTAATATAATCAATAACTTCTTCTGTATTCTGACAAGAGCATGGCTGTAAATAATATACAGCTGCTGTCATTTCTTCATAGGTTGATAAATCCTGCCCAGTATATACTACTTTTATTTCATGAGGATTAACAACAATAGCATTACTTCCTTCTTTCGGTGAGCAAGTTACCCAATCTATATTATTCGGTAAGGAGCGCGTCCCGTTAGTTTCTATACAGACATATTTACCTATCCGATGCAGACGGTCTACAAACTCCCTATCAATCCAAAGCGAAGGTTCTCCGCCCGTCAGTATGACCATCACTGCCGGATATTTCCCTACTTCCGACAAGATTTCCTCATCGGACATCAAAATACCGTCTTCATGCTGCGTATCACAGAAAGGACATTTCAAATTACATCCGGAGAAACGGACAAAAACAGCCGGGGTTCCGGTATGATAACCTTCCCCCTGTATGCTGTAGAATATTTCATTTACCTTTTTCATACCATGCTATATTGTTTTCCGACTCCTGCACCATTACTTTAAAACAAGCCGGAACTTGTTCACAAATCCATCTTGCCATATTCTCCGCTGTCGTATTAAATGAAAGCACTTCATTTAAGTTACGGTGGTCCAACTGTTCCTGAATCTTTTGTTTTATGTGGGTAAAATCTACAACCATACCATCATCATTCAACTGTTTTGCCCGACACCAAACCACGATTATCCAATTATGCCCATGTAAATTCTCACATTTGCTCTCATAAGACAACTTCAAACTATGTGAAGCTGATATTTCAATACGTTTTCTAACTGTGTACATAATAACTATTTATAAAATGACAATACCTGCATTATTTCATCTTCTTCTTGTTTCCGACCATAAGTTCCGGATTCTATCAAAGGAAGAATTTCTTTTCTGATGTAAGATACATTCCTATCTATAATATCTTCAGTAAAAGGATAGCCATTCAGGGCAAAGGCTATAAACTTGCGAAAACACGGTTTACAACTCCAACATTCTTTCCCATGCTCCGGAGTATAACAACTGAACGATGAAGAAAAGGCCTCATCCATATCGCCACCTTGCGCAATAAAAGCCCTAACGAGTTCAGTCTTTGTGTATCGCTTGAAATCCAGATTTATTTTGATTTTCCTTTCTTCCGTCCAATGCTGTTTCTGATAAAGATAGTTCAATAACTGCTCATAAATATCAGCAAATACCGGAGATTTGTCAAGCACCCGGTCCCCAGCCGTAGCACCTAAACAAATTTCATTCCCATAATTAGTGGCAATCCCGATAAGGTACATATTCCGCAACGGAATTATCTTATCTTCCCGTTCCCACTTGGAAAGGTCTAGTTTCTCCACTACAACATCAGCAGGAAGGCGCTTTATTTCCTCTTGTGAATACTTTGTACCCATATCCACGTATAATTTCACATCAGGCTTCCAAATCTTGTCTATAAGCCAGCTATCCATGCCCCCTGAATATAGGAGGACTTTCTTCTCATAAGAACTCTTCTGCATACTTTTGAAATTTTATCCATTCATTAAAATTATGTCTATTCACCAAATCATGATGCCTGGCTCTCATCCCTTTTGGCGGATCGTAGCATTGCATCTGACCGTTATCAAACTTATATATCTGTCCATATCGGGCACCAGATAGCCATGTCGTACTATCAACACTATCAAACTTAAGGTATGGAAGATACTTGGAACTTGTAAAGCCAAGCCCATGAATACGGATGCCGGCACTATGAGCCTGGTCTATAAACCATTTCAGAATCATAGGATTCTGTCTGATTCTTCTACCTTCTTCCATTGCGGAAGTCGTACCGATAGCCACATAAGGATATTCTTCACACATACGTAGAAAATAATCCCTTTTTCTTGAAGCATGCCACACGGGAATAGGTTTCCGCCCTGTCTTGTCTTCCAAGTAACGACGGTAATATTCAACCTTACGCAACCCGACAACAACATCAATATCAAGCTCAAAAAACTTTTGGATATTATTTTTGAGAATAAAATCAGCATACTTCCTTACATAACTATCCCAGTCAAATCCATTATTCTTTCCAGAAAAGGCAGAAAAAGCGCCACTATCAAGAATATGCTTTTCTTGGAGCACATAGCTGCCATATCTGCCGGATTTGTGTTCCCAAAAGGAACTAAGAAGATATATATCCGATGTATCCATGCACCATCTTCTGGCACATGGCTTATACCCAGCAAGATAAAGAATCATACCTCTATCTCTTTGTTACAATATGGACAAACCAATACTTTCTTTTTATGCTCTACCTTATCAGCACCTTCAAAGAAGCCCTCAATATCGGTAGGAATTTCATCAAATGGTAGGTCCATATTCCAATCATTGAGTTCTTCCAAGCAGAAATCTTCTACAATAGCGGCAAAATTGAATTGGGAGGAATCGGAAGCACGATTGTCAGCCAATGCCAACAGCTTCCTCTTTTCATCTTTTGTTGATAGGTCGGTTCTCTTAATAGCGATTAATTCCGTACCGTCAGACTCGATAACACGCACTTTTAACCCAAGTTCCTGGGCTTGTTCATAGACACCATTTCCGGCAATGACAATATCGTTTTTATCCACAAGAATAGAACGTCCGGCCCCACACTCTGTAAGGCTCTTACGAATAAGACGTTTGTTTTCTTCTCCATGAATACGATAATTGCGGGGGTCTAACTTAATCTCACTTACTTTAGACATAGCAATTTCGTTTTTCGATTAAAATATAGACTCCCCTGCAATTTTCTTTCGAATCAGTTCCTGTACTTTGTTATAGATTTCATAAAGCTGCTTTAAAGATTCCTTTCCCGGCCAGTCCGAAAAATTTGCATCTTCAAAAAAACGATATTCAAAGACCCTTCGCGCCAAAGGACTCAAGTCCAAATCCTGCAATACATCGCGTACCTGATGGAAACGACTAAGAAGAAGTTCGTTCTTATCGACTGATTCTTCTTTCACATCCTCAATTTCCAACCGCGAATAGTCCACGTTCTGATCCACCGGCATTGGACGATATTTGCTCCGATAAGGTGAAGTGTCTGAAGTTACATTCAGTTTTATCATCTTCAACACAAAGAAATCCAATTCCGTACAGCCGTTTTTCTTTGCGGAAAGAAGTTGCTGCAGTTTAGCATCATCCTTTTGCAGCAAAGAACAAAGCACCTCATTCAACACATCGTTAGCCTCATCCGGAATACCGGCCAAGCCACAATGATAGACCGCATAGTCCAACCAGCGTTCATATCTCCGTCCTATATATTTTTCTACTAATGCACTTGCCATAAGCTATAAAGTTGTTATCTTTGTGTGTTCTAAGAAAGCTTTATAGCTTACTGGCGGTCGGTAGTGGTGTATCGGCCGCTTTTTTTATGCCTTATCTTTCTTCAATTCCGCAAGAAAAGCGTCCGCTGTTTGTACGCATATCCTGATATGTTCTTTTATGATAACTTCCCTCTTAATGTCATCAATACCCGTCCATTTCAGGAATAGCTCCTTTATGAGTTCATACCTGCGTTGTTCCCAGTCTATAACCTTTTCAAATTCGAGTGCTGTAGCCGGTAGCGTCCGACCGTCATTCGTACAGTATGCTCCACATGAAATACTCATCGTACCTGAAGAATTAACCTCCACTGTTTCTCCGGTCGCTTTTAATATCGCTTTCATAATTTTGCTATTAGATAATTTAAATACCAATACAATCCAAAGTAAAACACCGTACAAACAATCACAGTAGCCATAATCCAAAATGCTAACAGCCTGTATCTTTTATCTTCTTCCATCTGTAAAGTGTTTCATTCTCCATTTCTTAAATTCATGCTCACGTTCCGATAACCGTTCACAGGTCCTATCATAAGGGTCTGATTTATATCTGGAAGCTTCATTTATAGATTCTTCCTCGGCTGCACCACAGCGTTCGGAAAAATACCTGCGAAACCACCCAAGTATTATCTGCCCGTCCAATCGGTCATATAAATTGCCGTAATAGCCGCTTTTGGCGCGCTTAAAGAGCAAATTTATATCTGCTATAGTCAGAAACTTATAATCCTGTAAGATTATCATGGCAGTTTCAAAAGTTTGGGCATCCGTCATCTTCTTGCCTACATTCACAAACTCACGCAGATTAACAAGCCATCCCTCCAAGTATGCTTGAAGGCAATCATAACCGTATGCTTGCTCTATCTCAATCAACGCAGGTGTATTGGCACTAAATACAGCCGGGTAAGAATTAACCGCCCTGCATGCCACCTGTACCGCCGGAACCGAGAATTCTCTCAAGAATGTTTCTTTTGTAATCGTCGCTAACATTCGAGTTTCCCCCGGCTGCCGTACCACCACCATTTGTCTTTCTGTATTTTCCATCTTCCATATCCTTTTTTGCCCATTTTCGGAATGTCAAATTTGCGCTGACGTATTTCTTCAACAGCTCACGGTAATTGTGCATGGAGCGCAAAGTATTCTCGATTACCTCAATGGGGAAATCTTGTTTTATCCGTTCAAACTGGGCTTCTGTAAACGGCTCCTTCAATTTACCCACATTAGGAGCGTTTGCATCAATCCAAGCCTTGAACTTTTTAAAATTCTCACTCTCGGGGGGTGGGGGCTCCTCGCGCGTGCGCGTAATACTCCCATCCTCTCCTTTACTCTCCTTTCCTTTCCTATCCTTTCCAGCAGGAATATTCTCTACCGTTCCCGATTCTTCGGGAATATTCTCGAATGTTCCCGAATTTCCTGTTTGGGCGGAAAGAAGAGCCTTTTCTATAACTTCTTCCGGAATTTTTGACTTTTGCGGTTTGTCGATGCGTTCGCTGGAAAAGTCCATCACGTAGTAGCTTTTGTTCTCGTATGTAAAAGGTACAAGGACGGAGTTCTCAATCAGCTCTTTCAGCCACCCAGAAACCTGCTGCTTACGAATGTCTTCGCGGGCAGGAAAAACTTTCGACTTAATGATAACCTCATTCGCAAGAATGACGCCGCTATCATCAGCAAAGTTCTTCATGCCGATATAAAGCAGCCAAGCAGGAAGAGATACATTCGAAAATCTTTCATCTTCCCAAAATTCCGGAACTATAGTTCTAATTCTTGGCATTATTACACTATCTAATTATGCAACCTTCTTTAGCACTTCTGTATCAAATTCATATTATTATTCACCAGCTTTACTATGCTATCATGGTATTCTGTGTCTTTATTGCAGACACCACGAGATTGGACGATACTGAATGTCTTTAAATTAACCTCAACCGTTTCAATATGCTTCTTGCCTATCCGGGCAGAAAGGATAAGAGAATCCTTCTTCTTGAAATATTCATTTGAGAAGACACAATGGTGCATAATTTCTCCTTCTTTCTTAAATTCCTCAAGGCTTTTCAACGGTATCACCACAATCTTACCATCCGACAGTTTCAAATCAAAGAATTTCGATTTCTCCTTAATGTAGTCTTCGGCATATTTCTTAAGTTTAAGCAAACGCTGCATATCACGTGCCTTGCGTGCCTTTTCATCATCACGCTTTTTCTTTGCCACATATAAGTCATGGGCTCTTTTCAGATTCGTAGGGCAAACATAGTAAGCGTTATGCAAGTCTTTATGATAACGTGTCAGCAAGTCCAAATAATCAAACCACATCGAAGCATCCTTTATCTTATACTTGTTCCGAAGACAGATTTTTATAGAAGGCCAATAGCTGCTCACTTTATAACTAAGACTGTACCAATGGCTCAATAAATCATACCGCTTTGCTTTAAGAAGCGTTTCGAGTTTAGGATTAACAGGAATGGCATTAATTGCATCAAGAAATGACAGTCCATGAAGTCTGTAATCTATTCCCATCCTTGTGTATTGCGGTTTGAATACAGAATCCGGATGGTATTTATCACAGCAAACATCATTATCTTCGATATAATAATACGATCCCACAGTCTTGCTACGAATTTCAAGATTTCCACACCAACCACTACAGCCTGTATTTCTTGCAAGAGCCATCACTTCCCGTTTTCCATCGTCTTTAATCCAATGTTGAAGCACTTCCCGAATAAAATAATGAGGCTCCCTGCCTTCACGATAATAAGCATATAGTTCAAAGCATCGGATAACCTGGAACTCTTCACATATATCTGCCTTTCCTATACTTATAAATTGCTGATTAGTACGTTTCCTCGACCATTCTATTTTTAAGGATGCACCGCAATGAGGACAAACGGCACGCTTGCGATTTACAAGTTCTGTAGAAAAACGTTCTCCACACTCCATACATACGACACGGGACTTGGTAGCATATCCTATATGGTTCAGACAATCATTATTAGCCCACTCAGTCATCATACTTTTTATATCGGGTAGCTGGCTACTCAAACCAACTACCCTAAATTGTAATTTCGTTCTCGGTTTCATAATCCTTCAAATAATGAGAATTGCAAAGAAGATGATTCGTTTTTCTTTCCTTTACGCCTGCTATTCATTTTTTCCGGACAACCGGTTTCTTTTTGAGGTGCAGCACCCACATCACTTTTAGGTGCCTGAGAAGTGGCTGCTTTGTAATTGGTCTGCTTACTAACTTTAATGTCGTCTTCATCATAGTAATGTACTGCAAGACCGAAAACCTCATCGTCAGACATACATACGGCATTACCGCGTTTCTTTGCCTCACTAAGAATATAATCAAGACATTCGTTTATATTCTTATTAGGTTTCGCATATACACTAGCGAAAAGAGGGTCATTCTTCGCCCGTTCTTCCAAATACGATTGGATGATCTGTTTGGGTGTTTTAGTTTTTTCCATAGCATTAATTATTTATAGACATCGGCATTAATAAGTAAGTAAGGCTGCGTTCTTCTTCATCGCAGCGAGATAAAACAGCCGCTCTTGACGGGTCCGTCATGGATATAGAAATGTCTTCTGAGGGAATACTATTCACAAGTTCTATCAAGAAACCGCTCTTAAACCCTATCTCAATGGCTTCACACCCATCCTGCAAAATCACAGTTTCTTCCGCAGACTTGGAAAAATCGAAATCATGGGTAGTTATAAGCAGAGAGCTCTTATCGAATTTTAGGACAACCAAAGAGGAAGAGATATTGCAGAATACCGAAACACGCTTTAAAGCCGCCAATAAGTCATTTCTTTTTAGAACTACTCTCTTGGACTGATTTTGAGGAATGACCGCTCGGTAATTGGGATATCGTCCTTCTATCATTCGGCACACAAGCCGATAAGAGTCAAAATCAAACTGAACATTAGTTCTATTCACTTTTACTTCCAATTCCAAGCAATCTTCCGGAACCAGATTGGAAAGCAATTTTGCAAACTTGCTCGGAAGAATAAATCCGGCGCGTTCCTTACGTGTATATGAAGCCGGCAGTTCAACCATTGCCAACCGACTGCCATCTGTACCTACATAAGAAGTCTTTTCCAAATCTATGTCAAAATAGACTCCGTTCATCGTAGGACGAAGTTCGTCATTTGCACTGCAGAACTGAACTTGGCGAACCCCATACAGCAAATCATTACCTGATAACAGAAACGAATGACTACTATCATCAATATTCATTTCCGGATATTGCTTGCCATCCTCAATAGGCATGGTGAATTTTCCGTTTGCGTACTTGACTACCATTTCCTTTTCATAAATAGAAATGGTTAAAGGCTGTTCGGACATTTCTTTTAAACCATCCAATAATGTCTTGGCACTTGCCAGAAAAGAACGGTTTACGAAATCCGCCTTGCCATCCACATTGGTAGATATGCGGCCACCTTCCTCACCGGCCGTTACTTGAATAAAGCCTGATTCGTCAATGACAAACAAAAAATTGTCATAAGCCGGCAATGTGTTCTTTGGCTGAATGATTCTGCCTACTGATTTCAGTTTGTCTAATAATGCTGTTTTTGAAACAAGTATTTCCATGTGTCATTTGTTTTATGGCACATAGCAAAGAGAAGAATGTGTTAGAAGTGAAAAATGCTGTTTTCAATATGTTATAAACAGCAAAAGCCGGATAAATATAGTATTTTATCCAGCTCGTAACCAATTGCTCGGTGCAAATATAGAAAGAGTTTATTTCACAACAAACTTTTTCAGACTTTTTTTATTCATTTTTCTTCAAAAGGTCCAAAACAGCCCTATTTGCCTTGTCGCAAATGGAATAATCAATATCAATATAGATATCTGCCATTTTAAAATCATTGTTCACGTGCCCAAGGCAAAAATCAACATCCGCTTTGGCTATCCCGGCTTTATTTCTTGCTATACTTGCCCAACTATGGCGGGCCCAGTTGGTAGATAGTTGTACCCCTAATCCAAGCTGCTTGGAAACCAGCTTCAGCTCCTTATTGACCGCTTTCAGGAAATTATTATAGTCGGTATATCTCATACGGAAATAAGACAAGAATGTACCATTGCTATAATAATCAAGCAGAGGGCGCAACTCCGGTTCCACCCTTACAGATAAAGGTACATAACTCTTGTTGTCTATCGTCGTCTCTTTTGAGCGCCTATATTCAACCCTGCCGTAAGTCTCGTTGGCCAAAGAGAAAAAATCTTTCATGTTAATACCCATCAGGTAGAACAACATCATAAAGACATCACGTGCCATGGCTGTACGTGGATTATCAAACCGGGCATCCCTAATCCTTTTAATGGCATCTATCGGCAGGCTTTTCCGTTTCCGTATATACTCCGGTATCACAACACGGGAAAAAGGATTGTTCGGGATACGTATTATATCATAATCTTCATTATTGAAATGCTTCCTTGCTTTATTATACAAAGAACGGATACCGCGAAGGTAATTATTGACTGTACCCGGCTCCATTCTCCGCTGCATATCAGCAACTCCATCAGCTTTGCTCCTAACTATGATTACCCGATTCCCAAGGTATTCTTTAAAACTTTCCAAGGTTTTCGATTTTATATCCTTGGCATCAATACGCTCAGAACCATAGAAAGCAATAAAAGCATTAAGGGATGACTCATACCAGTTGGCAGTCTTTCTTTTAACTGTTTTTGTTATAATTCCTCTTGCAAATTCCACAAAATCAATAAATTCACTTTCAGGAGAAGCTATTTTCAATACTTCTTCTTTTAACTCCGAACAGCTCATTTTTGCCGTTCGGGTACTGCCAAGCTTTATATATGCGCCACGATACTTTTGTACCAGATTGGTTATTTCATAGTTCAAATTCTCGCTATTGGCTGATAATGAAGATATTGAACCGTCCTCATTCATTAAATCAGGCTCTATGAAATATTCTGTAGGAATATACTGGGCCGAACTGTTATGATAGACCCTTATTTTAACATTGGTAGTGCCATCTTTTTTCAGATGACGGCCACCTTGAAACACCACTGCTTTAAATGTTGCCATACTTCATTTCCAAAATTGGCAGCATTGCATCGAAATGTTATAAGATAGTTATAAGAAAACCCACCCTTATTTGCATTTAAACAGGCTCAAATAAGAGCCGTTTGACAAAAAAGGACGAGCCGACGCAAAACGCATCAGCTCGTAACCAATAATTATTTCCTTAGTAATCAGCCTCATAGGAGACTTTTGCTCGTGTGGGCGTTGACGGATTCGAACCGCCGACCCTCTGCTTGTAAGGCAGATGCTCTGAACCAGCTGAGCTAAACGCCCTTTTAATAAACGAAAGTGCTTGTTTTTTTTGTGTGGGCGTTGACGGATTCGAACCGCCGACCCTCTGCTTGTAAGGCAGATGCTCTGAACCAGCTGAGCTAAACGCCCTTACACTTCCGTTTCAAAAGCGATGCAAAGGTACGGCATTTTTTGAAATCTGCAAACATTTATCGAATTATTTTTCAAACTTTTTATATACAACTCCGTGAAGTTACTGATTATCAGCCCACAAACTATAATTATTTTTTTCAGTCCCTACGTCGGATTACACGCGCCGGATTCCCGACTGCGATACTATCATCAGGAATATCTTTCGTCACGACACTTCCCGCTCCTATCACACAACGATCACCAATCGTCACACCGGGACATATAATAGCTCCGCCACCAATCCAGCAGTCCTCACCAACCGCCACCGGATAAGCGTATTCCTTGGAGCCTCTTCTTTCCAAATAATCCATCGGATGATGCGGTGTGTAAATCTGCACACAAGACCCGATAAGCGTATGAGCACCAATCGTGATATATCCGCCGTCCAGAAATGTGCAGTTAGCATTGACAAACACATGCTCGCCTAACTTGATTCCGTCCCCATGATCGCAATAGAAAGGCGGACAAATAACCGAAGTTTCAGGAATCCTCGGCACCAGTTCTTCCAGTAATTTCCTGTACCCTTCATCATACGTACTCATTCCCCGCATGCGAGCCAACAATTTCTTGGCATGCTCAAAACGCACCTGCAACTCCGGCGAAGACATATCTGCCAACAGGCCGTTACGCATCTTTTCAACTTCCGTCATACTCTTTATCCTCCCTGACCATTAATAAATACAAACCGCCTCTCATCCGAAAGAGCCTCATCAAACTCGAAGCCTTCCCACGAAAATTCTTTCAAATCTTCCGGATTCTCTATTCTATTTTTCAAGATAAAACGCGTCATTTCACCACGAGACATCTTGGTATATATTACCACCGTAGCCAGTTTCCCGTTCTTCCACACATGAAATTCAGGAGTCACGACACGCACTTCTTTCTCCACCCGTTTCCAGTCAAACAAACTTTTCATTTCGTCACTGGCCAGATTGCATAAAATACCTCCCACCTGTTTGATGTCTTGTATAAACGTATCCGTCAGGCGCGACCGCCAGTAAGAAAACATCGTCTGATTACCCAACTCCGGCAATACCACATCTCCTTCGAGACGATAGGGGCGAATCACATCCAGCGGACGCAACAAACCGTAACAAAAAGATGTCAGCCGCAAATGTTCCTGTGCATATTCGAGTTCTGAGGCAGAGAAGTCTTTCGGATTCAACCGCTTGAACACAATTCCCGTATAAGAGAACAAAGCCGACAATTCCGGAGTTTCTTCCGCATGGAAAGCCTGATAACGCTTATAATTCTCTACTGCTATTTTAGCATTCACACGCAACAAACGTTCCAGATCGCCGACAGCAAACTGCGACATCTGCAAAGCTATCTCAGAGGCTTCCTTTTGAAAACGGGGAACCGTAGTCAAAGGAACCTTCACCTTTGAAACATCACTCATTGTCTTGGCACAAGATAAAAGCACAAGCATATTTCAACTACTAATTACAAGTTACTAATTACGAAGTAGCAAAGATAAAAAATAAAACAAGAAAACCCGCTATTAACAGGCTGTCAATAGCGGGCACTTATTAAGAATTATAATAGTTCTTATTTGTATTCCTGCCAGCTCTTAATCTGAATATCGCTCAGCTTCAATTCACAGAACGCTTCGATAAAGGCACTTGCCAGACGGGCATTCGTAATCAACGGAATGTTATGATCGATCGCACCGCGACGGATACGATAACCATTCGTCAACTCACGTTTGCTGTGATTCTTCGGAATGTTAACGATCAAGTCGAACTTGTGATCGGCAATCATCTTCATTACATTGTTTTCCGCACCCGGTTTTTCATCCGGCCAATAAACCGGAGTCGTATCTACACCGTGAGCATTCAAGAAGGCAGCAGTACCGGCGGTAGCATAAATCTGATATCCTTTGGCAAACAACATACGGCTTGCATCCAGCAAATCAACTTTAGACTTCATTGCTCCTGAAGAGAACATTACCGCCTTTTCAGGAATCTTAAAGCCGGTAGCAATCATTGAGTTCAGCAGTGCTTCGGAGAAATCATCACCGATACATCCCACTTCACCCGTAGAAGACATATCTACGCCTAATACAGGATCGGCCTTATGCAGACGTGAGAAGGAGAACTGCGATGCTTTCACACCGATCCAGTCAATATCAAATGCCGATTTATCAGGACGCGAGTATGGAGCGTCAAGCATGATGCGGGTAGCCGTTTCGATAAAGTTACGTTTCAGTACTTTAGATACGAACGGGAAACTACGAGAAGCACGCAAGTTACATTCAATTACTTTCACCTCGTTATTACGAGCCAGGAACTGGATATTGAACGGACCGGAGATATTGAGTTCCTTAGCAATCTGACGGCTGATCTTCTTGATGCGGCGGGCAGTTGCAAAGTATATCTTCTGTGCCGGGAACACCAGTGTAGCATCACCGGAGTGAACACCCGCAAATTCTACGTGTTCAGAGATGGCATATTCTACCACCTCACCGTTCTGTGCCACAGCGTCGAACTCAATTTCTTTTGTATTCTCGAGGAACTGTGAAACAACTACCGGATATTCTTTAGATACTTCGGCAGCCATTTTCAGGAAGTTTTCCAATTCTTCATCATCATAGCAAACATTCATTGCCGCACCCGAAAGAACGTAAGAAGGACGAACCAGCACCGGATAACCTACTTTTTCCACAAAGCCTTTCACATCTTCGAGACTGGTCAGCTCCTGCCAAGCCGGCTGGTCGATACCCAGTTGGTCAAGCATTGCAGAGAACTTGTTACGGTTTTCGGCACGGTCGATAGAGATCGGCGAAGTACCCAACACAGGAACCGACTGACGATAAAGTTTCATAGCCAAGTTGTTCGGAATCTGTCCGCCTACCGACACAATCACACCGCGAGGTTGTTCGAGGTCGATCACATCGAGCACACGTTCGAACGAAAGTTCGTCGAAGTACAGGCGGTCGCACATATCATAGTCAGTAGAAACCGTTTCAGGGTTGTAGTTAATCATGATAGACTTGTATCCCAGTTTGCGGGCAGTCTGAACCGCATTCACCGAACACCAGTCAAATTCAACAGAGCTACCGATACGGTAAGCACCCGAGCCCAGCACGACTACTGATTTTTCATTCTTATAATAGTTCACATCATAACCTTCCACTGCATACGTCATATACAGATAGTTAGTCAGTTCCGGATGTTCGGAAGCAATCGTATTGATGCGTTTTACTGCCGGAAGAATCCCCATAGCTTTACGATGAGCACGTACAGCCAAGTTTTCTTTCTCCATGTTTCCAGTCGGGTTCAGTACGAAACGTGCAATCTGGAAGTCAGAGAAGCCTAAGATTTTAGCTTCACGCATTACGTCAGCCGGAATATCTTCCACCTTATTATATGTAGACAATTTAGCTTTGTAGTCAACGATGTTCTTCAGTTTGCCGAGGAACCAAGGATCGATCTTTGTCAGTTCATGGATACGGTCAATCGTATATCCTTCTTCCAAAGCCTGTGCGATAGAGAACACACGCAAGTCAGTCGGGCGGGAAAGTTCTTTATCAAGGTCATCAAAATGCAGTTCGTCATTTCCTACAAAGCCGTGCATGCCTTGTCCGATCATACGAAGACCTTTTTGGATGATTTCCTCGAAAGAGCGACCGATAGACATGATTTCACCTACCGACTTCATGCTTGAACCGATTTCGCGGGAAACACCGGCAAACTTCGTCAAGTCCCAACGAGGAATCTTACAGATATAGTAGTCGAGTTGCGGAGCAACATAGGCAGAATTCGGAGTACCCATTTCGCCGATCTGGTCGAGTGAATAACCCAACGCGATCTTAGCGGCAACGAATGCCAGCGGATAACCGGTAGCCTTGGAAGCCAATGCGGAAGAACGGCTCAGACGAGCGTTCACTTCGATCACACGGTAATCATCCGTATCTGAGTTGAACGCATACTGGATATTACATTCACCTACAATGCCCAAGTGACGGATACATTTTGTAGACAATTCCTGCAACAGTTTCAGTTCTTTATCGTCGAGAGAGCAAGTAGGAGCTACAACGATAGATTCACCGGTGTGGATACCCAGCGGGTCGAAGTTTTCCATGCTGGCAACTGTGAAACAGTGGTCGTTGGCGTCGCGGATAACTTCAAATTCGATTTCTTTCCAGCCTTTCAGGGATTCTTCCACCAGGATTTGTTTGGAGAACGCGAAAGAACTTTCGGCCAGTTTCAGGAATTCTTCTTCGTTGGCGCAGATACCGCTACCAAGCCCACCCAATGCATAAGCCGAACGTACCATTACCGGATAACCGATCTTACGTGCAGCAGCAATCGCGTCTTCCATGCTTTCTACCGCCTGGCTTACCGGAGTCTTCATATTGATCTCGTCCAGCTTCTTCACGAACAGGTCGCGGTCTTCTGTGTACATGATAGCCTCTACCGATGTACCGAGTACTTTCACTCCGTATTTATCAAGAATACCTTGTGTGTAAAGCTCAGCACCGCAGTTCAGTGCAGTCTGTCCGCCGAATGCCAGCAGGATACCGTCGGGGCGTTCTTTCTTGATAATTTCTTCTACAAAATAAGTAGTTACGGGAAGGAAATACACTTTATCTGCAATTCCTTCAGAAGTCTGAATGGTTGCGATGTTCGGGTTTACCAATACTGAGCTGATGCCTTCTTCTTTCAAAGCTTTCAGTGCTTGTGAGCCTGAGTAGTCAAATTCTCCGGCTTGTCCGATTTTGAGTGCTCCAGAACCCAAAACGAGAACTTTCTTGATTTCCTTTTCCATTTCTTTTGTTGTTATAATAAGTTGTTGTTTCTAAGTTCATCCATAAAAAAAATGCGTTACCCTCAAAAAAGGATTAACGCATTACCAAAGAACTAAAATATCGTTTTTGGAGAAAAGAGAAGAAGCCTGCCGTTTCCGGGTGAAAAACATCCGAATGGAGATAATACTTGCTTCTGATTTCCTGTTGATTCATTGTCGGTTTTAAAATTTGTGCAAAGTAACGACATATTTTGCACATGACAAAAAGAAACGTTCACTTTTTTACAGTGAAGTGCCCCCATTTTGATACATCTTTCAGTTTTTATCTGTATCTTTGCCGCTCAATCTATTATAATAAGGTAATAACAATGGGAAAAGAGAAAATCATACTTACTGGTGACCGTCCTACCGGAAGACTCCATATCGGGCACTATGTAGGTTCACTGAAACGCAGAGTTGACCTGCAGGACGCGGGTGATTATAGTAAGATGTTTATCTTCATTGCCGATTCGCAGGCATTGACAGACAATATAGACAACCCGGAGAAGGTACGTCAGAATGTTATCGAGGTTGCTCTTGACTATCTGGCATGCGGAATCGACCCTTCCAAAGCTACTATCTTCATCCAGTCGCAGATACCGGAGCTATGCGAACTTAGCTTCTACTATATGGACCTTGTAAGCGTATCCCGCCTGCAACGTAACCCGACCGTGAAATCGGAAATCCAGATGCGTAACTTCGAGGCAAGCATTCCCGTAGGCTTCTTCACTTATCCTATCAGTCAGGCTGCGGACATCACTGCATTCCGTGCAACGACTGTCCCCGTAGGCGAAGACCAGGAACCGATGCTCGAACAGGCACGCGAAATAGTCCGCCGTTTCAACTATATCTATGGCGAGACATTGGTGGAACCGGAAATCCTGTTGCCGGACAATGCTGCCTGCCTGCGTCTGCCGGGTACTGACGGTAAAGCCAAGATGAGCAAATCACTCGGCAACTGTATCTATCTGTCCGAAGAACCGGAAGAAATCCAGAAGAAGATCATGAGTATGTATACCGATCCGGGACACCTCCGCGTGCAGGATCCGGGAAAGATTGAAGGTAATACCGTCTTCACATACCTCGACGCATTCTGCCGTCCGGAACATTTTGAACGTTATCTGCCGGATTACCCGAATCTCGCAGAACTGAAAGCACACTACCAACGCGGTGGACTGGGAGACGTGAAAGTGAAACGTTTCCTGAACGCTATCATGCAAGAGACACTGGAACCTATCCGTAACCGCCGCAAAGAATTCAGCAAAGACATTCCTGCCGTTTACGAGATGTTGCAAAAAGGATGTGAAGTAGCCAGAGCTGCCGCCGCCGAAACACTGGCAGATGTCAAGAAGGCTATGAAGATTAACTACTTTGACGACAAGGAATTGATCGAGGAACAGGTAAAACGTTTCTCACAAGAATAAGTCGTCAACAGATAGGCCAATTAATAAGTAAAGGCTGCCGTTCTATAAAAGAGCAGGCAGCCTTTATCATTGTTATAAGTACAACGAAGATTAGTCCGTTTCGGCTTCATCATTTTTAAAGAATACTCCTTTCAACTTCTGATAGAGGAAGGAAAGTATCAGCAGTATCAGTCCGAGAATAATTTGTAATGATAACAAAGACCAATGCTCTGCTCAACTTCCCCACTTCCGACCGGAGTATGGAGAATACCGGAAGCAAAAAGATGAAATAAAACATCTACATAAAAATATCAGATTTGCCGTGTGTATTCAATAAAAATAAAGCCTGCTCATGAACTTATCACGTTCTTTCCCCTCATCTTTAACGTATCTGAAACAGAAAAAAGCCGGACAGAAAAATCATTTTTCCAAAAAGCAAACGATCGTTTGCTTTTTCTATTTCTTTTCTCTACTTTTACGGCAATATTAATCAACAATTCCATTATTCATAAACTCAAAAAAGAAAAACATGAAACATCTAACCCTTTTCTTTGCATTCGGCGCTCTCCTTTTCCTCTCTTGTCAAACGGTATCCGCGCGTGGTGTAAAAATTCCTTTCGGTGATCGTGAAGTCTTAAACAAAGTAGCAGACCTGCCCGACACCGAAGAATATAAGACAGACAACGGCAACTACATTGATCTGGGGACCATTCATCAGGAGTTCAACATCGCTTACATCCTTCCTCTCTATATCGAGCAGGAGCCTCGCCTCGTAGGATATTGCGAAAAAGAAGACACTTATTATGAACTGACGGAAGAACAACTCTCCGCCATTCTGAAAGAGAATAACCTGGACGGTGAAAAGCTGAATAAAGTCGGTTTCTACTCTCGATATGGCGGCAAGATAGTAGGACTGATCATCATTGCCCTTATCATCTGGGGATTCATCCCAAGTAAGAAAAAGAAAACAGAACCGGTAGAAGTATAAAACAAACCTAATTAATCACATTAAAAAACAGATAAGCTATGTCAATTTACACACTTATTCCGATTATTTTCATCGTTCTCTATGCAGGGTACTGGTATTATGTAAAGAACAAAAACTCGCAACAAGCACAAGTGGTAAACAATACTGATTTCAAAGCGGAATTTGCAAATGCCGAACGATATAAAAACAGCGTACTCACTTCCGAACTGCCTTTCCTCCAAGAAGAAATGAAGCAAGAAAAGATTGACGCTTTCAATTATGCCAGCACCGAATATGGCGTGGGATCCGCCCTTAAAGACGGGGTTAAAGATAAACTGAAAGGAATGGCTACCTTGGGAACCGTGCGTTTCAACACCGTGCAAACTCCCAAATACCTTGTTCTCAGCGGAAACAGCCTTCATTTATTCGATACGGACACAGAAGGGGAAATCGACCAGCATCTTGTATTCAACCAATCCCGCCTCGAAAACTCCAGACTTACCGAAATCCCAATGGAAGGACAAGTAAAAGCACAGGCCCAAGCCCGGGGAAACAATGTAAAAGCATACAAACTGTCTTTGCAGACCAATGACAAGCCTATCGAGCTCATCATCTACTCCTGCCTGATCTTTACCAATATACCGGAAATCCCTACCGACCCGCAGGAAACGGTACAAGCTATCGTGATCGGCAACGATTTCCTTAAACAACTGGGCGACAGATATCCTAATCTAAAAGTATCTCTGCCAATATTCAGCTAAAGAAGTACTCACATAACGGGAATGCCTGTATTGGCAATACCCGAAACCGATAATCGAAGGTTCGCAAACCGGTAGCACACAGGTTTGCGAACCTTTGTTTATTTCCTCTCTACCCACCGACAGCTTTCCGTTCACCAATGACGCGTCCGAAATAAAGCCTTTAAAATTAGGTTAGCAAGCCTTTATGTAGTAACTTTGCCATAAGGAACAATAACAGCTAACCTATGCTAGCTGTTACGCTAGTCACTGTCAGCCTGTCAGCCAATAAAGGTTAGCCGACAGGCCAATAGAAATTAGCCGATGAAGATGAAGCCGGATTAATCGGAAGGAAGTATAGGAAATACGAATCAGAACTACTTATATAAACAAAAGGAACTATGGCCATATCATTTGACTGGTACGAGAATCCGGTATCACCGGACAAACCAGAGGAGAAAAGATTTCATCCGCGCATCATCGCCAACGGACAGATAGACACGAAAGACCTCCGCAGCAGGATCCAATCCCGGTGTACGCTGAACGAGGTGGATGTAACGGCAGTGCTGGACGCACTATCACAAGTTATGGGTGAAGAACTGTGCGAAGGAAGGCAAGTGCACCTGGACGGTATCGGTTATTTTTATCCGACACTAACCGCCACCGAAGAAATCGCCGCCGATACTCCCCGCCGGAATACGAAAGTAAAGTTGAAAGGCATACAGTTCCGTTCAGACCAAAAACTGAAAAACTCCGTCGGCCATATAAAAATCAAACAGATGAAAAGAATTATCCACTCTCCCAAACTTTCGGAGACGGATATCGACAGCCGGTTGAGAAAATATTTCACCGATCATCAGATCATGCAACGTTCGGATTTTCAAGATATAACGGGTATGGTTCGCTCAACAGCCATGATTCACATCCGCCGCCTCCGCACGAAAGGCAAGTTGCTGAACATCGGCATACCCAGTCAGCCGATATACGTACCGGCGCCGGGATTTTACGGAAAGCCCGCAGATTATCAGCCGGTGAAATAATGGGATTGCGACAGGCGGTTACGCAGAAAGCGGCTGACGCCTGCTCCCACTTTATAAACATAGAAATTTATTAATCTTAATACAGACTTATTAATTATGAAAAGCCCCCTCATCATCGTATGCTGCCTGTTAATGGTATGCGTGTTTGCCACCGCCCAAGAGCCTTGCCCGCAAGTGATCCCTGCCCTTCAACAATGGAAAGGAGGAAAAGGCGAACTGGCTCTGCCCGCCGAAGGTTCAATCGTGCTCTCGCCTGCGGATGAAGCGACGCTCTCGCCTACCGCACAAATCCTGGCGCAAGACTTAAAAGAACTGTTTGGCTGGAACTATGTCATCAAAACCGGAAAACCAGTCGGGAAAGACATCTGCCTCTCACTGTCGAAACCGGACAAGGAACTTGGTGAAGAAGGATATACGTTAACCGTAAACCGCTATGCCGGTATCGCCGCCCCCACCGGTCAGGGCGTATTCTGGGGAACACGTACCCTATTGCAGATACTCCACAACGAACAAGGAAAGCTCCCCAAAGGGACGGCACGGGATTATCCGCTTTTCCCGAACCGCGGCTTTATGCTGGATGTGGCCCGCAAATTCTTTACAATGGATTATCTGAAACAATACGTAAAGATACTTTCCTTCTACAAGATGAACGAATTTCAGATTCACTTGAACGACAACGGTTTTCCGCAGTTCTTCGGCGATGACTGGAACCGCACCTACGCCGCATTCCGACTGGAAAGCGAACGCTTTCCGGGACTGACAGCCAAAGACGGTTCATACAGCAAACAGGAATTTATCGACTTGCAACGTATGGGATTGGAATACGGTGTGCGTATCATTCCCGAAATTGATATTCCCGCCCACTCACTCGCCTTCGCCCACTACAAACCCGAAATAGCAAGTCGGAAGTATGGCATGGATCATCTGGACCTTTACAAAAAAGAAACTTATCAATTCGTCGACAGCCTGCTGGACGAATATCTGTCGGGCGACAATCCCGTATTTATCGGAGACCTGCACATCGGTACCGACGAATATAACAAGAAAGAAGCCGAACAATACCGCTACTTCACAGACCGTTATCTGAAATTTGTTGAGAAATACGGCAAAAATGTACGTATGTGGGGCGGACTGAAATGGCTTCCCGGCAAGACTCCCGTAAAAGCGGAAGGTGTTACGGTCAACGCGTGGTCGTATGACTGGGTGGATCCTGTTGTTTCCCTGCAAGACGGGTACAAGTTGATTAACACTTGTGACACTTATCTCTATATCGTTCCGGCAGCAGGTTACTACCGGGATTTCCTCGATCACCAGTGGATTTATGAGAAATGGTCGCCGTGGATAATGAACAGGAAACAGACACTTCCCGAAGGTACTCCCGGCGTATTGGGCGGTATGTTTGCCGTGTGGAACGACAAGTGTGGAAACGGGATATCCGAACAGGACGTACACTTGCGCAGTTTCCCCGCCATGCAGGTGCTCGCCGAGAAGCTGTGGAAAGGGGAAAACAAGAATGTCACCTACGAAGCATTTGCAAAGCTGTGCAAAACAACTCCCGAAGCTCCGGGAATTAACCTGTTGGGCAAAGTCCCGGCAGAAACTGCACTGACCGAAGCAGGAAAAGAACTTTCTTTTAATGGGAAAGAGGCCGTCAGTACTCCTTTGCAGGAAGTGGGTTATCCTTATAGTGTGGAGTTCCAGCTCTGTCCGGAGAAGACGAATCCTATCAGCAGCATTCTCTTCCAAGGTCCGCACTCGGTAGTATACACCAACTGGGAGAATACCCGCCGAATCGCTTTCTCACGCGACGGTTACACCTTTGTTTTCAATTCCTACCGCCTGCCGGCCGATCAATGGACTACGATCCGCATCGAAGGTGACTACAAAGGTACTTCACTTTATATAAACGGTGCATTGCAGGAACGGCTCGAAGGACGTACCATGCAAGTTTACCGAAAGGAATACGACCGTATGGAACACATGACTTATCAGGAAACACTGATCTTCCCGCTGCAACAAATAGGTGATTCACGCAACGGATTCAAAGGAAAACTAAAAAATATCCTTGTCCGCCAGCAGCATTAAGCGTGGAGCCGAAAGGAGAACAACAAGAGAGAGAGACTAAAAAATCGCAGTATCCCAAAATCGAGGATAACTGAAAGTCGATAGTATCCGAACTCTCCTCCTTCGGGAAGGAGGAGTACCCGCAGGGGGAGGTGGTAGGTAAATACACAAGAAGTGGTAAGTAAATACACAAATTGATTATTGCCAACATTGTGTATTTACCTACCACCCAGCTTTCAGCCACCCTTCCCGCAGGAAGGGAGTTGAAGAAACTACCGACTTTTTATAGTCAAGTTATTCTTTTATTTTTCAGATTCTACCAATACAACACGGTTCAGAATCGGTTGGCCGAACTTATCGACACCACCACCGGCAGCGACTTTCAAGTTATCAGCCGGGATTCCATACTTCTTCACCAGCAAATCTTTAACAACCTGTGCACGTTTCAAGCTCAACTTTTCGTTGAAAGCCGGAGTGCCTGTTGCAGAATCTGCATATCCGTTAATAGTATAGGTAGTACCCGGAAATTCTTTAATCCGGTTGGCAAGATATGACAAGTTCATTTCTTCTTGTGGAGACAGTCTGTCCGAACCAATCTTGAAGAATACAGTACGCGGAGCGATATTAGGATCTGTAATCACTACTTCTTCAGTATCTTCTACCTCTACCGGCTGCTGTGCATTAGCCAACTGCTGTTGCAACTGCATATTAGCGGCAGCCATTGCATTCATCTGGTCACGCATCTGATTCAATTCGATTTCAGAGATAATCTGTGGCGTAGGACGTTGGAATCCTCGGGTCGGGAAATAGTAAGTCACACCAAGCGTAGCACCCAGAATACCGTCATAGTCTGGTCTTCCTCCATGTTCGCCGTCAAATTTGCCTTCCAAGCCTGTTGCACTCAGTTCCAGATTCAAGTCAACGGCATTCGACAAGCGGAAGCGGTTGATGATACCTGCATTGAAAGTAGCGGCATTGGTATGAGGACGTGAATAAGAATGAGCCCAACCGGCACCGATATAAGGGATGATTTCATATACACGGTTCGGATTGTAACCGCCGAAAAGTGCATTCAGGTTAATCATCAAGTCACCGTGCAGGTTCATATAGTCCCACCGTTGTTTGTATGAACCGTCAGCTCTCGGACCGCCCACTACATAATTGGCAGTTTCGTTGGTCGTGAATCCTTTAGCTTGCAGACCGCTGTACTGCATACGCAATCCGAATCCCGGAGTCACCCATTTACCGACAGACACATTAAATGTAGGAGCAACACGGTCTCTGAATTTACCGATATGGTCATTGTTGCCATACAGCACCTGTGCACCTCCTCCGACGGAGAAGAACCAGTTACTCCAGAAAGGGTTCGTTATTACTTGATATTTATCTTGCACCTGAATAACCTCGTATTCAGTTACAGTCATTGTCTGCTGCGCAGAAGCGACAGACGCAACGCTGGCAAAAGCCAGCAACATCAGAATCTTTTTCATATACCTAATAGTTAAGTGGTTATTTAAATCTTTTTCTTTGTTGAACTATTTAAATAACACGAACAAGACTAAAAGGTTTTAGGAAAAGATGATTTTATTTATTTTATTTGAATAAGCGTTCGATATCTTCCTCCTTGATTGTTGTCAAAACCGTTTTCCCGTCCGGCGTGTAATTCGGTGAGGGACAAGCGAAAAGGCTGTCTACAAGGCTTACCATTTCCTCATTGCTCAGTACCTGACCGTAGACGATAGCCGCCGCACGTGCCAGTGTCAGAGCCAGAATATTCTGGACTTCTTCCTTGACATCATTCCCTTTTTCCATAGCTGTATGTAGCATATTACGTACCAATTCCACCGGATTCAGTCCTTCGATGCCTGAAGGAATACCGTTGATAGCATAGCTGCCTCCACCCAGATCGCTCAGATCGAAACCTACTGCCGACAAATCATCCATAATGCTTTGCAGTACGGCAGCTTCCGAAGCGGGCAACTGTAATATTTCCGGGAAAAGAACACCTTGTGATACGCCCTGTTTCTGCTGGATTTGAACCATATACCGGTCGAAAAGTACACGGATATGCGCCCGGTGCTGGTCGATCAACATCAAACCGGACTTCACGGAGGTCAGAATAAACCGTCCCTTAAACTGCAAATGCTGATTACCCTTCTCAATTACAGGCTCACTGGCATATAAGGTCGAAGAGGCCGCCGACATTACAGTTTCCGTCCTTTCTTCCATAACGGCACTTTCTCCACCCATTGAAGAATCCTCCCAATCCATTTCCGGCTCCGGCTGGGGATTATTCATCTTACTGGCTTTGGTCAGACCGCCATAAAGATCTTCCCAGTCCACCTTTGAACGGCTGTATGCTCCGCCGCCACCGCCTCCCGCAGAAACCTTGAACGGATTATAATCCGAATTATACTGTACCGTGGGAGGTGCAGAGGATAGATTTTGTTCGAATGCAGGAATGTCGGGCATATCTTCCGTATCAAAATCAATGGAAGGAATGGCGCTGAACTTACCCAACGACTCTTTGACTGCCGCCGAAAGGATTTGCCAGATTGCCTGTTCATTCTCAAACTTGATTTCGGTCTTCGTCGGATGAATATTCACATCAATATTAGCCGGATCGACTTCAAAATAAATGAAGTAAGAAATCTGTTCGCCGACAGGAATCAACTGTTCGTATGCATCCATTACGGCTTTATGAAAATAAGGATGCCGCATATATCGCCCATTGACAAAGAAATACTGATGGGCACCTTTCTTGCGGGCTGTCTCCGGTTTGGCTACGTATCCGGAAATCTTCACCATGGTAGTATTCACCTCGATATTCAGCAACTGCTGATTGAGTTTCTTACCGAAAATAGCCATAATGCGCTGACGCAACGGAGAAACCGGAAGATTGAAAAGCTCGGAGTCATTGCTGTAAAGGGAGAAAGCTACTTCGGGATGAACCAGAGCGATACGTTCAAATTCGGCAAGGATATTACTCAATTCGGTGGAGTTTGCTTTCAGGAATTTACGACGGGCAGGGATGTTAAAGAATAGATTCTTTATGGAGAAGTTACTTCCCTTGGAACAGGATACCGCTTCCTGGCTCTCTACCTTAGAGCCTGCAATCACCAGTTTCGTTCCCAGTTCTTCCGACTCGGGGCGTGTTTTTAACTCCACCTGTGCCACTGCTGCGATAGAGGCCAAGGCTTCCCCACGAAACCCCATTGTACGCAAAGCAAACAAATCCGCCGCTTCGCGAATCTTCGAAGTAGCATGACGTTCGAAAGAAAGACGGGCATCTGTTTCGGACATTCCTTTTCCATCGTCAATCACCTGAATACAGGTTTTACCTGCGTCAGTCACCAACACATGTACATTCTGCGCATCTGCATCAATCGCATTTTCTACCAGCTCCTTGATAACGGACGCCGGACGTTGTATCACTTCACCGGCAGCAATCTGATTAGCTACCGAATCTGGTAACAAATGTATTATATCACTCATAGTTCGTTAAGCAGTAAATCAGTTAAGTAGTCGACTACTAATAAATTCTTTCCTTTAGAAACTCCAGCTTCCCGTTGCCAAATAATGCCACAGATAGATAAGGAAAGCAATGATAATCAATATGATTCCGAAAGAGACAGGTTTACGCCCGCTAGCCTTCCGGCGTTTCAGGTGCGTTGTTCCTTCAACAAACTTGCCACGGATATCTTCCGGCTTAAATTCTTTTTCAGGAAGCATTCCCAAATCGCGCTTCGCTTTCTCTTCCATTTTAGCGAGCTTCTCCTTTCGCTCGTCTACATAAATGTATTGATGATTAAAGCCACGAGGTTTTCTCATCGAATTGAAAAACATTCCCATACTACTTCATATTAATTAAGTTTCGCTTATTTGTCTTTGGCCGCCGGTCAGTTGTCGGTTTCAGCATTTCGCCTTCCCGCTTGCCTCTCCAGTTGAAAATGTCCTCTTTATTCAGCGGACGCACATAATCAAACCAGGAGAATGTAGGCAGACGTAACTTATCGGGCGGTATCTGATCCATGGGATACATCGTACCGTTGGACTTTCCCACAAATAATCCTTTCTCCATCTTCTTGTCTTTCATATAAAGATGGAGCAAGCTCCCTTCCAGACAGTTGAATCCGGTCATCGTACTGTCTTTTTCTTCCGGATAAAAGGCCGTCAGCACATTACCAATCACTTCGATATGCCGCATATCCCCATTTTCAAAATAGGCTTTCATCTCCTTACCGGACACTTGGTTATAATGAATGGAGTCTTTCATCTCTACCGTCAACGCCTGATTGATAATGTGGGCCCAGTCGATAGTACTGTCATTCATATAAATCTTGATCTGCTCACCAAGCAACTGCTGACCTTCATTCCAAAGAATAGGGTCAACATACATAGTCATGCAAGAATCTTTTGAGTTATAAACCAGTGAATCGCATACTCCCTGCACATCCGTACGATACATACGTACTTTATGATAAGCTTTCATCAACCGGTACAGAGAATCTGTATTCAAGTTATAGGAAACCATTTGCAGAGTATCACCATGCATAAAAAGACTGTCACCCTGCGAATAGTCAATGGCCACGGCACGCTTGGTAGCAAAAGCAGAGTCGGTCAGTTCGTTATAGAAACAGTAATCGCCCGTCAACATGTTCTTGTTGATCGTATCTGTCATTTTCACATTGTCGAATGCTTCACCATATCCGGCCAACCGGTCATAAAATAAGCTATCACCCACCAATTTCTTCCCTTGGTTTGTCAATATGGAACGGTCTAACAGTTCCGCTTGTTCGGTCATTGTATTATAGAATCCACGCTCCGAATAGATATGATTATTATCACTAACGATATTCGAAGGTCCGAGAATTACGGCAATCTTATTTTCTGTGTTATACCTTAATGTATCGGAAGTCAACACAAACTTCGGATTAACCAACTTCACATCATGGTTGAACACGGATTGTTTGGTAGCCGGACTGTATTCACCCCAATCGGAAGTCAACACATTTTCCTCGTCCATCAACGTCCCCCCCTCGAAATAATATCCGAGGTCATAAAGACGGTCGTAGTTCAAACTATCCGTCAGCAGCGTCGTGTTCCGGTTTATCATCTTTACATTTTCACGGAGCTGCGCAATCTGAGTCATTCCATCATAGTAAAGATAATCACCGTAAATGAACAGCGTATCTCCCTGCTCCATACGTACATTACTGAAAGCCTCAACTGAATTGGTTTTCTCAAAGATCAACGCACTATCACAATACATATACATGCTATCGTGACGCATTTTCACATTACCAATCAGCACTTGCACATCAGGACGAGCTAACTTATCCGCCTGACCTTCATCAGCATGCAGCAAATAAACCTTCGTTTTCTTATTCTCCGGCTGCTTCTTCGTTGTTTTGGATGTGTCTGCAACCGATTTTGTAGATGTTCCGGTTGCCTTCGTTTTTTGCTCTGTAGGACGCACCTGCGCTACAAGACATACGCCAAACAGGCATAGAAAGCCTATTAGGAGCCATCTATGCCTGTCTTGTTTATCTTTTTTATTTTGTTTCAGCATATAAAGTCAAGCTGTTAAACATCAATCCTTCTTAATCCAACCCGGATACTTGAAGTCACACTTCTGCCAGTTTTCGTTGATACGTACATAAGTATGTTTCTGCTTATCCAGAATCCACTTGTGCAACATTTCTTCGCGGCGTTTATCCATTACAATTTCTTTCAAGTCCTGATAGTCCTCTGCAATAGTCGCTTTATGACCGTTGATTTTTGCCTTCAGTTTCACAATCGCACAAACTTCCTTTCCGTCTTTCTCATTAATCATTGTAAATGCTTTGGAAATCTCTCCAACGTTCATCTTGTCTACCACTTTGGCAACATCCTGAGGTAGATCCTGCATTTGGAATTTAGAAGTAGTCACTCCTGAATTTTCATTGATATTCACCATGATACCATGATTATTACGAGTATCTTTATCATGTGAAATAACGGCAGCTGCTTCATCGAACGAGAACTTATTTGCACGGATATCATCAGCAATAGAATCCAGACGTGCACAAGCCTCTGTCAGTTCTTTTTCCGAAACTTTCGGACGCAACAGAATGTGACGGGTATTGACACGGTCGCCACGCTTCTCAATCAACTGGATAATATGATAACCGAATTCAGACTCAACAATCTTGGAGACTTTCTTTGGATCCTGCAAACTGAATGCCACATTCGCATAAGAAGGGTCCATCATACCACGTCCCATGAATCCGCATTCGCCGCCTTTTATGGCAGATGCCTTATCCTCGGAATACAAACGGGCCAACGTTGAGAAGTCGATTTCTCCTTTTGTCACACGATCCGTATAGTCGCGCAGCCTTTTCTTCACATCTTCGATTTCTGCAACAGGAATTTTAGGTTGCAGCGTGATAATCTGCACTTCTACCTGCGTCGGAATGTAAGGGATACTATCCTGCGGAAGGTCTTTGAAGTAACGGCGTACTTCTGCCGGAGTTACTTTGATTTCCCCGACTAATTTCTGCTGCATCTTCTGTACTGTCAATCTGTCTCGTGCATTATCACGCAGTGTTTCACGAATCTGAGCGGAAGTCTTATTGAAATACTCCTCCATTTTCTCTCTTGAACCGATCTGCTGAATGTACATATTAGTCAGCATATCTACTTGCTGGATGATTTCCGCTTCGGAAACCTCAATACTATCCAACTTTGCCTGATGCAGGAATAACTTCTGAACAGCGATTTCTTCGGGAATCACACAATATGGATCGCCGTCGAATCTGCGTCCATTATACAAGGCGTCCATACGAGCCTCTTCTACATCTGATTTTAAAATAGCTTCGTCACCTACTACCCAAACTACTTCATCAACCACGTTGTCCTGGGCATAAGTTACCACGTTAGCAAAAACTGCCAGGACAAGGGTAACAACAAATCTAAAGTTCACAAACTTCTTCATTCTTTGTATTTAATAATTATATATAATCTTCTTCTTGTCTACCGCCTGCTGATACAGGTCGCTTTTTACTTGCTCCATAAAATTCACCCGTTTCTGATTGACCAGCAAATCTTTCACTTCCGATCGGGCAAACTCATACGGTTTTTCCTCTCCTACTCCACGATAATCGCTCACATTCAGGAAATAATAAAATGCCGTATCTTTCAATTCTACCTGACGGTGTTTGTTTACATATTCTTCCGGTGTATCTACTTTTAACGGAATCATGTCGAGTATATCTGTCACGGAGACCCATTTGTCATAGAAATATTCATATTTCACCGCATTTTGCAAACTGTATTTTTCCAGACTCTCTACTGCATCCTGCTTCTCTGTCTTATACCATCTGCGGACATTATTCAACTGGGGAGCCGTTAACGGCACTTTGATAAACAATCCCTTAATCAACGGATTCTCCAGCTTAAACAATTCTTTGTTTTTCTCATAATAATCTGCAATTTCCTGTTCCGGAATATCATTTATCAACTTCTGATTAATCAGTTCCTGCTGATAAGTATGCATAATCAAAGCTTTCCGGTAGTTCTCCACCAACTTTTCCACATCCACATTATCAGGAATGTTGTTCGCAGCTTTTTCATACAACAAGATTTCCTCCGCCCAACTACGAATATAGTGTTCGGCGAAAAGAATGCTATCATCTTTTGACAATCCAACAGGAAGTACGGACATCAAATCTTCTTTATATAAAAAATTACCATCCACCTCTACCAAAGGAGTCTTACCTTTATGGTCATGCTGTTTTTTGCACGCTCCACAACCAAGAAGGGTAATCAGTAAGAGGACTAATATTCGCATTGTCAATTGAAATCTACTTATTTAAGGTACGAAGATAGTGAATAATCGGTTACATCAGTTATTATTAACGGTTTTTAAAACCTCTTGGTTTATTTCAACCTTACCGAAATCCTGCAATTCCCGCATCCAGAATGCGTTAAGATAGCTTCGATAATCCTTCCGGACCTGTTCTATTACCTCTCGATAATCATCCGGGCCTTTCTGTTTTTTGCCGACAACAACAGTAAAAGGATAAGACATTAGAGGTTCAAAATCCCCCTTCTTAAAAACCAGTTTATCTATATATTTATTATCCCCGTCGGCAAAAATTCCCTGTTCAACTTTTATCTTTTCTTCTCCGGATGTATTAAAAGTTTGCCGAAGTACTTCCGCCCATTCTTTTTCCGGGGTTTTCTTCAATAGTTTTTTAGCCTGCTTCGACGTTTTTTTATCAACGCAATGAAGAATAGCACCTTTATATCGCGGACTATCCCAACGATAATCCGAAGTGTGAAATTTAAAATAAGTTGCTAGTCCTGCCCGGTCATTTATGGCAGGCAAATCCACTTTCTGACGAGTTACCTCTGCTATGAGATACTTATCAGTAACTTTCTGCAAAGCATAGCGGACTTCCGGATGTTTCCGCTCTATATTCTTACCTTCATAGTCCAATAACGACTTTGCTATAAATCCATTCAGTTGCCGCTTCACCGCCTGCGGATGCGAAGAAGCAAACTGCTTGAACATCTCTCCCGAATATACCTGTCCGTCGATTGTAAACAAAGTCTGCTCCGTTCTGCCAATTGTCAACAACTCGTTCATGCCACTCGGATTGGGAGCATATTGCCAGTCTCTTTTTAGTCGTTCCACTATGGTTTCCGTAGCTTTATCCACCCCCTCCTTACGTATCAAACGTTCTGCCAACTTCTCATAAACCTCTCCATACGAAGGATTTTCTTTCCGGTCAATCACTTTTATAATATGAAGCCCTTCCGGAGTAAAGAAAGGATGGGATATTTCTCCTGTTGACAAAGAAAAAGCTACATTTTCAAATTCGCTCGTTGTTTGCAAACGTTCCAACCACATACTACGCTTATCCTCCGAGTACATTTCCACCAAACGGGCAAAATCCAAATCTGACTGAGTCCTTAGCGACTGCCAGATAGAATCTATTCGGTTTTTCTCTTCCTCCAAATGCTTGGCAGTTATTGTCTGAGGCAGATATTTGAAAATTTGCATTATCCGCACCCGACTCCCCAATCCTTTCAAACCTCTATCCTGATACAGAACACGAATACAACTATCCAATACCTGCTTATCCGTCAAATAAGATTTGAGCAACTGACTTCGCCACGCTTCCTGTAGTTTTCGGAACATAGTAGTCGTATCAAGTCCTGCAACTTTGGCCGCTTCAACCTTCAATTTCGATTGAGCGAAAAGTTCCGCATATTCCTTCGGAGAGAGTTTTGCATCTGCATTACCAGTCCGATGCCGATACGAATACTCAAACTCCGAACGAAGTATATCTTTTCCATTCACCCGCATCAGCACCGGGTCTTCCTGTGCAAAGACCGAGATACCGAAAAACCAAAACCAAGCTACAAGCAGACCTCTTTTCATCATCAATTCTTATTTTCCAAACTCTAAAAACCAAACATTAACTCCATAAACAACGAACGGTGAGCAGCGAACACCCTGCAGATCGACACAGTCTGTTCACCGTTCACCGTTAATAGTTCACCGTTTATATATGCTGTTATTCCGGACGGCTATAATTAGGCGATTCACTGGTAATCGTCACATCGTGCGGATGACTTTCCATTACACCGGCATTTGTGATACGGGTAAATTTGGCATCGTGAAGTTTTTCAATATTGGCAGCACCACAATATCCCATACCTGCACGCAAACCACCTGTTAATTGATAAACAACTTCGAACAATGTACCCTTATAAGGAACACGGGCAGCAATACCTTCCGGAACCAATTTCTTCACGTCAGCTGTTCCACTTTGGAAGTAACGGTCTTTTGAACCATTCTCCATAGCTTCCAACGACCCCATGCCACGATATGATTTGAATTTACGTCCGTTGAAAATAATAGTATCACCCGGAGATTCTTCTGTTCCGGCAACCAATGATCCGATCATTACACTATACCCACCGGCAGCCAATGCTTTCACGACATCACCGGAATAGCGCAAACCACCATCGGCAATCAAAGGAATACCTGTACCTTTCAGCGCTTTTGCTACATCATATACAGCCGACAGCTGGGGAACCCCCACACCGGCAACCACACGGGTCGTACAGATAGATCCCGGTCCGATACCTACTTTCACAGCATCAGCACCAGCTTCCACCAAGGCCTTAGCAGCTTCTCCGGTAGCAATATTACCTACAACAATATCAATGCCCGGGAAGCGTTTCTTAGCTTCTCTCAGTTTCTCAATAACGAATGCAGAGTGTCCGTGAGCCGTATCAATAACAATGGCATCCGCACCCGCATCAACCAAAGCCTGCATACGATCCAATGTATCGACAGTCACCCCCACACCGGCGGCAACACGCAAACGACCTTTGGCGTCTTTACAAGCCATCGGTTTGTCTTTTGCTTTTGTAATATCCTTATAAGTAACAAGACCGATCAACTTTCCGTCCATTCCTACAATCGGAAGTTTCTCAATCTTATGTTTCTGAAGAATCTGTGCAGCAGATTCCA
>ERZ772858.234-NODE-234-length-79424-cov-10.711197_pt1 | contig 79424 bp, 74 predicted proteins | sample MGYA00512136_ERZ772858 | MGnify/ENA primary metagenome ERZ772858 (study PRJEB29015, sample SAMEA2737726) | human gut metagenome | biome: human gut; feature: human-associated habitat; material: faeces | place: China | collected 2012 ...
GCTGCACGCGCTGCGCAATGTAAGTGCGGTGTACATGGCTTCGCCATGAATCCCTGCGAGTCGTTACCGCTTGCAACCGCGCCTTACTATCGTGAGGCGCGAGTGACGATTGCTTGGCGGCAGACTGCTTGCGGAATGCGGCATTGCTGCGCTCGCCGCATTGTAGGGACTGGCGATAGACGGAAATTACTGTGCACTCCCACAAGATGGGCAGAGCGGCAGCGGATAATAGGAGCAGGCCAAATCGTCTAGCAACACCAAACGCGGCAACGCCGCGATCAGGGCAGTGCAATCGGCAAGCATTGCAGCTCTTCGAGCTGCTCGCTTGCAATGTAAACCTTTCTCTCGGGGGATTTAAAGGGGGATACTCTCTTTTGTGAAAGAGAGTATCCCCCTTTGCCTCGTGCAGCGCCCGCGGCGCTGCTTCCCCTTGCAGACTGCAAGGAGTCTATTCCATCTTGCATAATTCCACGATTATGGTAACAAATCGAATTTCTGTTCTGCCACAAATTTTCCAATTCCAGAATTATGTAAATTTCGACACGCGCCTATCTGCACAGTATGTTTTCCACTCCGCGGAAATCAAATCAATTTTTCCCTGTCAAATCATGGGATTTTGAGAAATCCACTTGTGTGGAAAACTCTGTGGAAACTGTGGATAACTCACCGTAGAATCTCTTTATTGAATTTATTATGTTAATCTGTCAGTTTCGATCAAACATTGCCGCATCGCGGCAGATTCTGTCGGGAACGCGGCTACTTTGACGGCTTTTCGCAACTTCCGTCATGTCTGCTGATTTTTATTTTTGCCGTTCTGCCGAATCACAAGAGCCTTTCTGCACACACATTTTGCAGAAGCTCTGCAAAATATACTATTTGTATAGAAACTGTAAAGGCCCTGCCGATTTCTCGGCAGGGCTTTTTTAACACGGTGTTTCCAGTCCGTAACACCCGCTCACGGGGTCTAAAAAGAGCGGCAGGTGCAGCGGGCGGTACGTGAACCAGACGAACGCGAACAGCAGCACCCACAGAAGTACAAAGCCGATGAGCTGCATCGCGCCCCCGCGCAGCGCGCCATCGGTCAGCAGGCGGTAACTCACAAAGTACAGCAGCGCGTCGGCAAGGAAGAAGATCGTGATGTTCACCCAGTCAGGGAGCTTGCCGAACATTCCCGTCAGCGTGTAGAAAAGCGTCGGAATCGAGACAAGGCCCAGCAAGATGCTCGCCGCCTTGACGGCGAAGAAGTTCCGGAACGCCTCGGAAAACACAATAAACTCCACCACCGTGAACACGAGAAACGGGATAAACAACAGCTTCATGTGCTCCCAGGTCGACTCGTTGACCGCCGAAAACACCGCGATCACGCGATTCCCGCCCGTCCATTCGTACACAAAGTGCAGCAGCGTCCCGAAAAGGCCAGTTGCGATAAAGCCGACAATCTCCCATCGGCGCAGCTCCCGTTTCATGCTCCGTCCTCCCTTTCCGCCCCGGTCAAGCCGGGCAAGCACTATAGTCTACGCGGGAAAGAAGGGCTTTATACAGCAAAAGCCGCCCTAAACGGGCGGCTCTTGCATTTCTTCTCTTATTCGGCAAATCGCGGCACGATGACGCCCGCAGGTGCGTTCTTCGTCAGCTCGAAAGAGTTCCCATCAAGTTTGTGGATCTTCTTTGCCTCATACAGCGCCAGAAATTCATCGAGTGTGCCGATCTCAGGGTAGCCGTGCGCGCCGAAGCGGTAGTGCATCGGCACGAGCACGCGCGGCGCGATCGCGTCCGCGACCTTTTTTGCCGTCTTCGCGTCGATCGTATAGTACCCGCCAACGGGAATCAGCAGCGCATCGCAGCCCTTGACCGCCGCGAGCTGCTTCTCGCTCAGCTCATGGCCAAGGTCGCCGCAGTGCACGAGCGTCATCCCCTCTGCGCGCAGGATATGGATGGCGTTCTCGCCGCGTAGTGAACCTTTCTTGTCATCGTGGAACGTTGAAACCGTCCCGACCGTGAACGGGCTCTCCGATTTGTCGCGCCCCGAGAGCGTCACCGCCTCCAAAAAGGCGTGGTCGCGGTGGCCGTGCGAGCACAGCGCCTCGTCCGCCTCGATGTGCAGCGCAGGATACGTCTCTACATAGTAGGGGTCGAGCACGACGCGCCAGCCCGCGCTCTCGACCGCAAAACAGGAATGGCCCAGCCAGATGATGTTCATGGTTTATTCCTCCGTTTTCGTTTCATCCGCGGGAGTCTCCGCGTTTTCCTTTTTTCTGACGGGCTTCGGCAGCTTTTTCCCGCGGCGCAGCCGGCCGATGAGCTTCACGGCCACGAACACGACCGCCGCGAAGATCAGGACATCCAACCAGCTATAGGCCAGCCACACCGCAAAGTCTTCCAACGTCTGTCCCGTGGCGGCAAGGCCATCGGTAAAGGCATTGGCAAGCTTTTCGCCGAAGCTCTTCGGCGCATCCTCCGTACCGGAGAGGCGATAGACCTCGCTCAATTCAAGGTCAACGGTCGCATAGCCCACCAGCGCGTCGTAATGTCGCATCGTGCCGGAAAGGTCCTCGATCTCGTACTCCGTCTCCGAGATGGCGGACTCGATGGTGATGATATCCTCCATGCTCTCGGCCTTTTTCAAAAGCTCCTGCAGCCGCTCGAGCTTGATCTGCGCCGTTTCGAGGCGCGACTGCGTATCGTAATACCGCTCGCTGATGTTCTCCGCCGTGTCGCTCTGCCATGTCACATGGCAAAGCGTGCCGACCTGCGTGCAGAAGTCCGTGAACTGCTCGGCGGGCACGCGCACGGTGTAGCTTGCGTGGCGGTAGCTGCTGGAGTAATTCGAGAAATTCTTCTGCTCAAAGTAGCCGCCCATGCTCTCTACGAGCGAGGCAATGTCCTGCGCGGCCTGATCAAATTCCAGCGTCTGCATCTCGATGCTCGCGGTGTAGACCATCTTGACGCCGCGCTCGGCAAGGTCCGCACCAGCGCTTGATACTTCCTGCCCGTTCCACGCACCGTCGTCCGACGCGGTATCGTCATACTTGGCATCCGGCAGCTCCGCGCCGTTGAAGTCGTAGCTGTCCGACGCCATCGACGCGCTGTCGCTACTGGCAGACTTCGCGCTGCATGCGGCAAGAGACAGCGCCAGCATGAGCGCGAGCAAAAAGGAAACGATCTTCTTCATCTTCATCCACCTCATTTTTGTTTTTTGGGGTCTCTGAAGCTTAGACGCTCATTTTGTGCAAAAGGTTCCGAAAATCCGTTATTTTTCTTATTCCAGCTCGTCAAGCGTCATGGAGAAGCTCTCCATGCAGTTGACCATGAAATAGTCGAGCTCGGGCATGTGCATCTCGCTCAGCGCGCGGCGCGTCTGCTCCGCAGCCTTTTTGAATTCCATGTTGCCCGCCTTGAGCTCTTCGACGCACTTGATGTAGGCCGAGAGCTTGTCCGCCGCTTTGACGAGCTTTTTCGTCGTCTCGTCCTCGATCTTGATGATGGGCTCATAGTCCGCGCGCAGCTCGTCCGGCAGCATCGAGAGCAGCTTGTCGCTTGCCACGGCCTCGACCTTGCGGTAGGCGTCGCGGATCTCGGGGTTATAGTACTTGATGGGCGTCGGCATATCGCCGGTCAGGATCTCCGTTGCGTCGTGGTAGAGCGCGGCGACCGCCACGGCGTTCGCGTCCGTGGGCAGACCGAAGACACGCGTGCGGATGAGCGCGAGCGCGTGCGCCAGCACCGCGACCATGTGGCTGTGCTCCTGAATGTTCTCCTCCTCGGTGTTGCGCATGAGCGCCCAGCGCTTGACACAGCGCATGCGGGAGATATAGGCGTAAAAATGGTTGGCCATGCGTTATTCCTCCAACTCGCCGCGAAGACTGCCGCCGTCGACCGCCGTGATCTTCACGTTTTTCACCTGATTGTGCAGGCCTTCCTGCGCGACGGATACCTCCATATAGTTCGGCGCGTGGCCCGCGCTGCCGCCCTTGCGGTCGCGCTCGAAGAGCACGGGAAAGATCTTGCCCACGCAGCACGCAAGATACGCTTCGTGCATCGTCTTGGCGACAGCCGAGGCGCGCGCAGCGCGCTCTTCGCGCACGGGCATGTCGATCTGGCGCATCTCCGCAGCCTTCGTGCCCGGGCGGATGGAATAAGGGAAGACGTGCATGTCGGCAAAGCCGACGCGCGCGATGAAGTCAAGCGTCTGCGCGAATTCCTCCTCCGTCTCCTCGGGAAAGCCCGTGATGAGGTCCGTCGTGATGGCAGGGTCGTCAAAATACTGACGCAGCAGGTCGCAGGATTCCATATAGCGCGCCGTATCATATTTGCGGTTCATACGCTTTAAGGTCGCGTCGCAGCCCGACTGCATCGAGAGGTGGAAATGTGGGCAGAGGTAAGGAAGCTTCGACGCCCGCTTGCAGAATTCCTCCGTGATGGTCCGCGGTTCGAGCGAGCCGAGGCGGATGCGCATGTCGCCGCCCTCGCGCGCGATGAGCTCCAAAAGGTCGATGAGTGAGGTCCCGTCCTTGAAGTCCGAGCCGTAGGACGAAATTTCGATGCCCGTGACCACGATCTCACGGTAGCCCTCCTCACGCAGCGCTTTCACCTGCTTTGCAGCTTCGTCCATCGGCAGCGAGCGCACGCGCCCGCGCGCGTAAGGAATGAGGCAGTAGGTGCAGAAGTTCACGCACCCGTCCTCGACCTTGAGCATCGCGCGTGTGCGATTCACCATACCGCCCGCGGGCAGCACCTCAAAATCGCGCCGCTCCCAGACGTCGTCGACATCGACAATAGGCGTTTTGTCCTGTGCCGCGCGCTCCAGAAGGTCGATGAACTTCGCGCGGTCATTCGTGCCGGCGATGACGTCGAGCCCGAGCTTTTTGACGTCCTCGGGATGCGTCTGGGCGTAGCAGCCGCAGGCGGCGATGACCGCGCTCGGGTTGCGGCGCTGCGCCTGACGGAGCATCTGGCGCGACTTTTTGTCGCTCACCGCCGTGACCGAGCAGGTGTTGACAACGTAGGCGTCCGCCGTCTCTTCAAAATCCACCAACTCGTGTCCGCGGTGCAAAAGTTCCTGCTCGAGTGCCTGCGTTTCATATTGGTTCACCTTGCACCCGAGGGTGCAGATCGCAACTTTCATGTATGTTTGTATCCTTTTCCGCGATTTGGGCGGTAAAGTCCCGCTTTTTTTCTGCCGTTTCCGACGTAAAGCGTCCGCCGCCCTTGCTTTTTTATTTTTATATTGTATAATCATTTGAGCATTCTGACAAGACCAAAGAAAGGATTTTCCCGATATGATCTATCTCGATCACGCGGCCACCACCCCCGTTCCCGAAGAGGTGGCGCACGCCGTTTACGATACGCTGGTTTCTGGCTGGGGCAACCCCAGCTCGCAGTACCCCATTGGAAAGCAGGCGCGCGACGCTGTCGCCGCGGCGCGCGAGACGATTGCCGCCGCGCTCGGCTGCAAGAGTGAACAGTTCGTCTTCACCTCCTGCGGGTCGGAGAGCGACAACTGGGCCGTCCGCCTTGCCCTGCACCAGAACCGCCACGCCGGCAAGCACATCATCACGACCGCCGTGGAACACAGCGCGATTCTCGAGACCTGCAAGGCCCTCGAGCAGGAGGGCTACTCCGTCACGTACTTAAAGCCCGACAAGAACGGCGACATCACCGCCTCTCAGGTCGAAAGTGCACTGCGCGACGACACCGCGCTCGTCACGATGATGCTCGTCAACAACGAGACGGGCTGCATCTTCCCCGTGGCCGAGGTCGCGCAGCTTCTGAAAGCGAAAAAGTCCCGTGCCCTGCTGCACACCGACGCGGTGCAGGCCTTTTTGAAAATTCCGTTCCGCGCCGACACGCTGGGCGCGGACCTCATCTCCGTCAGCGCGCACAAGCTCGGCGCGCCCAAGGGTATCGGCGGCCTGTATTTGGGCGAGCGCATCCGCGCGCCCAAACCGCTGATCTTTGGCGGCGGGCAGGAGAGCGGCCTGCGCTCCGGCACAGAGGCCACGGGCCAGATCGCAGGCTTTGCCAAGGCGGTCGAGCTGCGCGCCGACCATCTCGATGAAAAGCTCGCCCACGTCGCCGCCATCAAGGCCTACGCCGAGGAAAAGCTCCTCGCGCTCGACGGCGTCGTCCGCATCGGCGACGGGACCGCGCCGCACATCCTGTCGATCTCGCTCGTCGGCTACCCGTCGGCGAATGTCGTTACGGAGCTCGGTGCGCAGGGTATCTGCATCTCGGCAGGCTCCGCCTGCCATCGCGGGCAGCTGAGCCACGTCTACCGTGCGATGGGCCTTGACAAAAAGACCGCCGCGGGCGTGCTGCGTGTCAGCTTCGGCCCCGAGACGACGAAAGAAGAGATCGACGCACTCGTCTCCGCGCTCAAGGCGCACCGCGACACGCGCTTCCCCATGCTGTAATTCCACGATTCGAGGTTTTTATGTTCTCCTATCTTCACCAGCCCAAGGGCTTTTACAAGCATCTTTTTCTGCTGGCGCTGCCGGTCATCGTGCAGAATTTGATCACCACGTCGCTCGGCTTTCTCGATACGTTCATGGTGGGACTTCTCGGCAGCGATCAGATGTCCGCCGTCACGGTGGCGAACGTGCCAGTCTTCATCATCCAGCTCGTCGTCTTCGGCCTGCAAAGCGGCTCAAGCGTGCTCATCAGCCAATACTGGGGCCGCGGCGACCGCGAGAGCATCAACCGCGTCATGGGCATCGGCTTTATGATCGCGGGCGGCGTGAGCGTGCTGTTTGCCGCCATTCTGTGCGCGTTTCCCGCGCAGGTGCTCTACCTCATCACCGACAATCTGACACTCGTGGAGCTGGCCGAGCCGTACCTGCGCATCGTCGGCTTCTCCTACATTTTCAACTCGCTTTCCTCCATCTACATCGGCATGCAGCGAAGCATCGAAAATCCGCGCTTCGGCATGATCGTCTTCGCGATCTCGATGCTCTGCAACACGCTCGGCAACTATGTGCTGATCTTCGGCAAGCTCGGTCTGCCCGCGCTCGGCATCACGGGTGCGGCGGTAGCGACGCTTCTGTCCCGCGTGGTGGAGTTCGTCGTCGCGTTCTCCTACGCGTTCCGCTGCCGCACGATGCCGCTCATGAAGCACGCCATCCTCCGCCCCGGCATGGACATGCTGCGTAAATTCCTGCGCTACAGCGCGCCGGTGCTCATCAATGAGACGCTCTGGGGCACGGGCTTTTCGATGATCACGGTCATCATGGGCCACATGGCAAATAGCAGCGATCTCATCGCCGCCTACACGCTTGCGGGCAATATCGACAAACTGATGACCTCCGGCGTGTTCGGCATCGCGGCGGCGGTATCCGTCATCGTCGGCAAAGAGATCGGCACGGGCAACTTAAAGGGCGTTTACAACATCGGCCGCGCGCTGTGCTTCACGGCGTTCGCGTTCGGCATTGTGCTCGGCCTCACCGAATACACGATGTTCGTGACGCTGATGCGCCCGTTCGTCATGCCGCTCTTCTCGCTCTCGGCGGTCGCCGAGCGGCTTTGCAGTGTGATGCTCATGTGCTATGCCTGCGCCATCCCGCTGCACAGCTTTTCAACCACGATGGTCGTAGGCGTGCTGCGCGGCGGCGGCGATGTGAATGCCTCGCTTGTGATCGACAATTTCCCCCTCTGGTGCGGCACGCTGCCAGTCATGTGCTTACTCGGCCTTGTGCTCAAGGTGCCGAACGAGGTCTTCTGCCTCTGCCTGATGATCGAATATATCATCAAATCCCCCCTCGGCCTTTACCGCCTGCACTCCGGCAAGTGGATCCACGACATCACCCGCATCGACGAATAACAAAAAAGCGGAAGGGCGCTGCCCTTCCGCTTTTCCATTCTCATTGTCAAGTTTTTACCGCGCGCTCCCGCCGCATTTCTCTCAGCACCGGCACGCTGACACACAGCGATGCCGCCACAAAGAACGCGATGCCGACCATGCGGTTCGCGCTGATATGCTCGTGGTACACGACGACCGCCAGCGCCGTTGCCAGAATGGGCTTGACGAGATAAACGAACGACGCCTCCGTCGCAGAGGTGTACTCCGTGATCTTCGCCGTGAGCAGAAAGCCGATGGCCGCGCAGCCGATGCCGACATGGCACAAAAGCAGCGTCGTTTTGAGCGTAAAGCCCGTGAAAAACGGAATGCCCGCGAATATCTCCAGCCCCAGGCCGCTGTAAAGCGCACCGACCGCCGGAATCTCACCGAGCATCAGCAGGAAAAGAAGCTCCAGACCGCCGATGAGCATGTTGAACGTCGTGATCACGAGCGCGCCGAGCCGCGGCAGACGCAGCTTGCAGAGCGTACCGTAAGTGGCAAACAGCAGCGTGGCGGTGATGATCTCCAAAAAGCCGCGCAGGCTGATCTCAAGGTGCGCGGGATTGAGGATGAAGAGAATGCCGACAAGTTCCACGCCGATGGCCAGCAGATGGTTCTTTTTCAGCGGCTCATGCAGGATGAAGTGCGCCAGCGCCACCGCGAACACAGGATTGCCCGAGTAGATAATCGATGTAGCTGAGGCGTCCATGTGCAGCACCGCCATCTGCAAAAGCGACATGTGCAGCGTCACCGTCAGAAAACCGAGCAGTGTGAAATAGCCCCAGTCCGCCTTTGTAAGCTGGATATCCCGCTTTTTGAGGTCGTTCAGTGCAAAGGGCATCAGCACAGCCGCGCCGAGCAGCACACGCTCGACTGTCACCTGCATGGGTGCAAACGCGCCGCCGAGCGCCTTGAGCGCGACCTCCGTCGTGGAATAGAGCATCGCGGCAAGCAGGATATAGAGATATCCCCGTTTCCGATCAGTCGTCATCTTCTTCCTCCTGTGCCTCGCCTTTGGCGAAGCAGCATCATTGTATGCCCCGCTGTGTTAAAATGCAATCCCAATCCGCTTTGTTCGGACGAAAAATGCCGCCCCGAATCGGGGCGGCATTTTGATTGCGGAACAGAAAATTACTTGGCAGTCTGCGCAGCCTTCTTGTTCTCCCACTTGGTCACGCAGCAGGCGCAGGAGATATCGCCCGTGATGTTCAGGCAGGTACGGCCCATGTCGAAAAGACGGTCGATGCCGTAGATGATCATGATCATATCGACGGGGATGTTCATCGCCTCGAGCACCATGGCGAGCATGATCATGCCCGCGCCCGGCGTACCGGCGGTGCCGATGGAGGCAAGCGTCGCGGTGACGACGATCGTGACCATCTGGCCAAGGGTCAGCGTCATGCCGCAGCAGGTGGCAAGAAAGATGGTGGCGACGCACTGATAGATGGCGGTGCCGTCCATGTTGATCGTCGCGCCGAGGGGGATAACAAAGGAGGAAACGTCGCCCTCCGCGCCCAGCTCATCCGCGCACTCCTTGCTCAGGGGAATCGTGGCGGCAGAGGAGGTGGAGGTAAAGGCGAAAATCATCGCGGGGGATGCCTTCTCGAAGAAGGTGAAGGGGCTGATGCCCGCAAACGCCTTGGCAGAGAAAGAGTAGCAGAGGACTGCATGGACGATGTAGCCGAGGTACGCGCAGCCGAGCACCACGGCAAGAGAGCCGAGGATCTCAGGGCCCTGCGTGGCGACGACCCACGCCATCATCGTAAACACACCGATGGGGCTGAGGGCAATGATGAACGCCATCACGCGCTCGATGACCGCATAGAGCGTGGAGACCAGGTCCTTGGCAAGCTTGCCCTTTTCGCCCGCGGCAAGGATGCCGCCGCCGAACATCAGGGCGATCACGATGACCTGCAGCATGTTTGCGTCGGTGAAGGATTTCCACATGTTGCTCGGGAAGATGGCGACCAGGGTATCCATGAAGTTGGCGCTGGTGGCCTTATCCCAGACCGCGCCGTCCTCCAGCGCGAGCGTGGGGAACCAGCCTGCATTGTTGAAGAGGTTGGCGAATACCAGGCCGATGACGCAGGCCGCGGCCGTGGTGACAAGGAAGTAGGCGACCGTCTTCCAGCCGACGGAGCCGACCTTCTTCATATCGCCCATGGAGATGATGCCGTCGATCATCGACAGCAGCACGACGGGGACGACGATGAACTTGAGGAGGTTGACGAAGATGGTACCGAAGGGCTTTAAGTAGTTGGTCGTGAACTCGGGTATTCCCAGCATATAAAAGGCATAGCCGGCCAGAATACCGAGCAGCAGCGCAATTCCGATCTGCTTCGGCAAGCTTAGTTTTTTCTTTTCCATACAACACACACTCTCTTTTTAAAAAGTCCTCCATTTATAGGCGCTATCAATAGGAGGTATGGGTATTTTACATCATCAAAACAGTCTTGGCAAGTCCTTTGCAGGAAAAATTTCGTTTTGCTGCCCGCATTTTTGCACAAAAATGATGGATATCTTTCATGTAAATTGGTCAAAATTCCGGCTTGCAATCTTGCCTGCTTTCGGGTATTCTTGGTCAGACGACAACAAACGAACAGGAGGAACGACCCATGATGCTCTGCACCGCGCCGAAAAAGAAAAATTCCTCCCTTGGTATTGCTGTTTCCGTTTTTATTGATATTGTTTCTTTTGACCGGTAAGTTTTCTTACCGGTCTTATTTTTTGCCCACGCGGGGCCCAACCATGTTTATTCAAATGAGAATAAAAATAAGAAGAAAGCAAAGAGGGAAAATCACATGAAGAAAGAACTCGGACACGAAGCCATCTACGACGCCCGACAGCTGGGCACCCCCAGAATGCTGATCCTGGGCCTGCAGCACATGTTCGCCATGTTCGGCGCGACGGTGCTCGTCCCCATTCTGGTCCAGCGCTACGGCCTGCCGCTCTCCATCCAGACGACGCTGCTGTTCGCCGGTCTCGGCACGCTGCTGTTCCACGTGTGCACCAAGTTCAAGGTCCCCGCGTTCCTCGGCTCCTCGTTCGCCTACCTCGGCGGCTTCTCCACGGTCGCGACGATGCCCGCCTACGAAGGTCTCGATCCCGAAACGAAGCTCGCCTACGCGCTCGGCGGCATCGTGATCGCAGGTCTCCTCTACCTCGTGCTCGCGCTCCTCTTCAAGGTGCTCGGCGCGAAAAAGGTCATGCGTTACTTCCCTCCCATCGTCACGGGCCCGATGATCATCATGATCGGCCTGAACCTCTCCGGCTCCGCCATCAATAACGCCTCCACCTGCTGGTGGCTCGCCCTCGTCGCTATGGCCATCATCGTGGTCGCCAACATCTGGGGCAAGGGCATGGTCAAGATCATCCCCATCCTGCTCGGCGTCGTCGGCTCCTACATCGTCGCGGTCATCGCCAGCGCCTGCGGCGCGCAGCTGCCCGATGCAGAGGGCGTGATGCAGCCGCTCGTCAACTTCGCCGCCGTCAACAAGGCGAATCTCATCGGCCTTCAGAAGTTCGTCATCGCGAAGTTCGACGTTTCCGCTATCCTCGTCATGGCACCCATCGCCATCGCAGCTATGATGGAGCACATCGGCGACATCTCCGCCATCTCCTCCACCACCGGCCGCAACTTCATCGAAGATCCCGGCCTGCACCGCACACTGCTCGGTGACGGTCTCGCCACCGCGTTCGCCGGCTTCTTCGGCGGCCCTGCCAACACCACCTACGGTGAGAACACCGGCGTGCTCGCCCTCTCTAAGGTCTACGACCCCCGCGTTGTCCGCCTCGCAGCCATCTACGCCATCATCCTGAGCTTCTCCCCCAAGTTTGACGCGCTCGTCAACTCCATCCCCGCGGCCATCGTCGGCGGCGTCAGCTTCATCCTCTACGGTATGATCTCCGCGGTCGGTGTGCGCAATATCGTGGAAAACCAGGTCGACCTCACCAAGTCCCGCAACCTGATCATCGCAGCGGTCATGTTCGTCAGCGGCCTCGGCTTCAGCTCGGTCGGCGGCATCACCTTCACTGTCGGCGGCGCGGCCGTCACCCTCTCTGGCCTCGCCATCGCGGCCCTGTGCGGTGTCATCCTGAACGCCATCCTCCCCGGCAACGACTACGAGTTCGGCGTCAGCGTCACGGGCGACAAGTCCGCCGACCTCGGCAGCTACTAAGAAGCAAATTTCAAAATCAAATCAAAAAGGAAGCGGCACGCGCCGCTTCCTTTTTTCGCTTCTTCGTGCTATACTCTATCCAAATCCTTTGCAGGAGGCATCATTCATGGAAAGCATCAAGCCCGGGCGTTACCGCCACTTCAAGGGCAAAGAATATGAGGTCCTCGGCGTCGCACGTCATTCAGAGACGGAGGAGGAGCTCGTCGTCTATCGCGCGCTGTACGGCGACTTTGGCCTCTGGGTGCGGCCCGTGAGCATGTGGAACGAGACTGTCGAGCGCGACGGCAAGACGTTCCGCCGCTTCACCTATATCGGCGAATGACGGGCTATACGCTGATTCGCGCCAAGCGCCGTACGATGTCCCTGCAATTGGACCGTGACGGCCACGCCGTCGTCCGCGCGCCCTACGGCGTCAAAAAGGAATTTATCGACCGCTTCGTCGCCGAGCATGAGGGCTGGCTTACCCGCGCCCGCGAAAAGCAGCAGGCTCGCCGCCTTGCCCATCCCGAGCCAACGGACGAGGAGCGCAAAGCGCTCATCGCGCGTGCGAAGGAATACCTCCCGATGCGCGTCGATTACTGGAGCGGCATCATGGGCCTCACGCCGACGGGCCTCAAGATCACGTCCGCGCGCACGCGCTTTGGCTCGTGCAGTGGGAAAAACAGCCTTTGCTTTTCCTGGCGGCTGATGCAGTATCCGCGCGAAGCCATCGACTATGTCGTCGTCCACGAGCTCGCGCACATCCGCCACCACGACCACTCCCCCGCGTTCTACGCGCTCATCGAGCGCTACATGCCCGACTGGCGCGAGCGGATGAAGCTGCTGAAAGAATAAAAAGAGACGCTCTGCAGGCGTCTCTTTTCATCATAATATGGTAGTCCGACCTTCTCTTACTTGTTGAGCTTCAGCCGGAAGTCCTCGCCTTCGGCGCTGTAGCTCACCTTGTAACCCTGCTTTTCGGCAAAGCGGGTGACGTTTTCCACGCAGGTCATGCTGTCGACCAGCACGTCAAGAGACGCAGGCGCGTTCTTCTTCACCTCGTTCTGCACCATCACCACGGGCATGGGGCAGGAATATCCTCTTGCGTCGATCATGCTTTCGCCTCCTCCTTTTTCGGCAGATTCAAAATGACGACCACGAGCATCACAACAAGGCCGAGCACGACGGCGATCTTACCGGCAGTCGAGATACCGCCGACAATCAGCTCGCCCGCCTCGCTCTTGGAGTCGGGATTGCCCGCAAGGCCGAAGTTGTGCGCGAGCGCCGCGCCGACGAGCATACCGAACACGGTGACGGCACTGTCGCCGTTGCCCTGCGCGGCCAGAATGAGCTGGCGCAGCGGGCAGCCGCCGAGCAGCACGCTGCCCCAGCCGACGAGCACCATGCCCAGCAGATTCCACAGGTGCGCGCTGTGCGCGATGGGCTGGAGCGCGAAGCCGAGGTGGAACTTGCCCATGGCGAGGTTGCCGACCAGCGTGACGACGAAGATGGCAACAAAGCCATAGAGCAGGTGGAAGTCCTTGAGCATGAACGCGTCACGCAGGCCGCCGACCATGCAGAGCCTGCTCTTCTGCGCGAGCGCGCCAACAACGAGCGCGATGACAAGCGCGATCCAGAACGGCGCGCGCATCGAGCCCGGGCCCTCTTCCGAAAACTTGAACAGCGCGGGCACGGTGACGACGAGGATCAGCAGCGCGGCCATCACAGTCGGCAGCACGCCGCCCTCTGCCTTGTGCGCTTCGTACGAGCGCTTGAGCGAAAAGCCCTTTTTAAGGCTCGCAATGCCGAGCAGGATACCGCCGGTGAAGCCGATCAGGCCGACGAGCGCGTTGAGGTCACCGCCACCGAGGCGCAGCACCATGCGCAGCGGGCAGCCGAGGAACGCCAGCGCGCCGATGACGACGAACGCGCCGAGCACAAAGCGGATCGCGGGCGAAGAGCCGGCGCGCGCCTTGAACTCCTTGCTCGCAACGCTCATGATGAACGCGCCGAGCACGAGGCCAATGATCTCAGGGCGGACATACTGCACCTTTGCCGCGCTGTGCAGGCCCACCGCGCCGGAAATATCGCGCAGAAAGCACGCGATGCAGAAGCCCATGTTCGTGGGGTTGCCGAGCGCCGTTAAGATGAGCGCCGCAAGGCCCACTGCGGCGCCCGCAATAATGACGCCCAGATGTACTTTTTTCATTTTCTCCAATTCTCCTTTTTGATCGTTGACAAAATCAACACTTTTTGTCGAAAACCAGTATATCGGTTTATCTTTTGAAAAACAAACGGGATTCATAGATGAAAGAGGGGGAACCATCGTTTTTTTCGATGGTCCCCCCTCTTTTCTTCAAATCATCAGCTTGTAAAAGCCGTCGACCTCCAACCCCTCCGCCTCGGTCAGCGCGGCGAGCGCGGCGCGGTCCTGAACCTCCGCGCGCCACGACATACCGCAGTCCGCCGTCAGCTCACGCGGGACGGGGATGAGCCGCCCGGGCAGGCCCTTCGCCCGGCAGAGCTTTTCCATCGCGATGGCCGCGGCCGTCGTGTGGAAGGTGATGACGAGCCATAGCTTTTTCTCTCTCATGTTGCGATCTCGCGGAGTGCGTTGACCGCAGCGTCCGCTTCCTCTTCCGTATTGTACCAGCCGAAGCTGAAGCGCACCGCGCCCTGCTCCTCAGTTCCGAGCGCCTTGTGCAGGCGCGGCGCGCAGTGCGCGCCCGGGCGGGTCGCGATGCCGTAATCCTCGGACAGGATATCCGATACCTCGCCCGAGTCCATGTCACCGATGTTGAGCGCGGCGACCGCCGTGCGCTCATGGTCAAAATCGCCGTAGAGCGCCACACCCGGAATTTTCTTGACGCCCGCGACAAAGCGGCGCAGCAGCGCCATTTCATGCGCGTGGATGGCCTCAACGCCGGTCTCCTGCAAAAAGTCGAGCGCGGCGTTCAGCCCCGCGATACCGTGGCCGTTGAGCGTGCCCGCCTCTAGCCGCGTCGGCATCTGCTCGGGCTGCTCGTGGAGATAGGTCTGCACGCCCGTGCCGCCGACCTTCCAGGGGTTGATGTCCACACCCTCGCGCACGCACAGTCCGCCCGTGCCCTGCGGGCCCATCAGCGATTTGTGCCCCGTGAAGCACAGCACGTCGATGTGCATCTGCTCCATGTCGATGGGCAGCACGCCCGCGCTCTGCGAAGCGTCCACAATGAACAAAAGGTCGTGTTCGTGCGCAAATGCGCCGATGCACGCCAGATCCAGCGTGTTGCCCGTCAGGTTCGAGGCATGCGTGCAGACGACGGCGCAGGTATCGGGACGCAGCAGCCGTTCAAAATCGGCGTAGTCGATGTTCCCCCGCCGGTCTGCGGGAACAAAGCTCAACTTGACATTGTTTTCCCGTTCCAGCCGGTAAAGCGGTCGCAGGACAGAGTTGTGCTCAAGGTCGGTCGAGATCACATGCTCGCCCGCGTGGATGCAGCCATGGATGGCGATGTTCAGCGCCTCGGTCGAGTTACAGGTGAACGCCACGTGGTCAGGCCGCTTGCAGCCAAAGAGCGCGGCGAGCTTGCAGCGCGTGTCGTAGATCACGCGCGAGGCGGCAAGCGCCTCCTCGTGCGTGCCGCGCGCGCTGTTGCCAAAGCTCCCCATCGCCGCGACCACCGCGTCGATGACCTGCGGCGGCTTTCGCAGCGTGGTCGCCGCGTTGTCAAGATAGATCATCTTACGGACGGACGACACGGTCCGCGCCGCTCATCTTTTCGACGATGACGTACATGTTCGTCACCTCGCCGACGGCGAGCTTTTCCTTGAGGTCGTAGAAGTTGAGGCACGTGCCGCAGCTCATGATCTCCACGCCGCGCGCGGCCATGCCCTTGAGGTCTTCGAGAGACTCCGAGCCCTCGCACGTCAGCTTCACGCCGCCGTTGTAGCAGAGGATGGTGTCGGGCAGGGTCTCCTGCTGGCTCAGGGCGAAGACGAACGCCTTCATCAGCGCGCCGCCGAGCTCGTCATTGCCGCTGCCCATCTTGTCAGACGACAGCACCACGACCGTCTTCGGCTTGCCGCAGGTGTAGCACTCGCCGCTCTGCTCCTCCACCTTGGCGTTTTCCCCCACGGTGATGGTCACGCGGTACTCGTTTTCGCCGAGCTTTTCGGTTTTGGACGTGCAGCCCTTGCTTGCGGCCAGCTTGCCGAGGTTCTGCACCGCAGTCTCGTTGTCGACCAGCGTTTCGACCGTTCCGGCGCCGCCGAGCTCCTGCATCGCCTTCTGCGTCTTCACAACAGGAATGGGGCAGGCGTCGCCCATGGCATTGACTTTGATCGTCATTTCTATCGCTCCTTATCACAGGGTTTGCACCCGTTATTTCTTTCTAACTATAACAGATTCCGCGCGAAGTGACACAACTTTTTTCTCCCGCCGCGAATTTTTTTCATGGTTTTTCCCGTTTTACCGTGCTGTTATCATTGATTTTTTCGATGGCAGTCTCCGCCTTGCGCCGTTTGCAGCAAATTGATAAAATGAGAAAAAGTTTGTATCTTTCTGCGCATTCCGCGCTCTAACAGGCAGAAAGAAGCGGAAAGGAGGCCCTGCATGGACGAATTTGACGAGATCTGCCGGCGCTGCACACCCGTTGTCTACCGCTTCCTGCTCTCGCTCTGCAAGGACGCCTCCCTCGCCGACGAGCTAACGGCGGAGACGTTCTATCAGGCGTATCTGCACATCGACACATTTCGCGGCAACTGCCGCGTCGAATCGTGGCTCTGCCAGATCGCCAAAAATGCCCTCACAAAAGAGCTCCGCCGCCAAAGGCGCGCCGTCCCCTTCGAGGAAACGCACGAGCTCGCCGCGCCGGACGACATTTTTGAGCTGCTGGCCGACAAAGAACAGGCCATGCGCATCCACGCCTCCCTGCACCGGCTCAAAGAGCCGTACCGCGAGGTCTTCACGCTGCGCGTGCTCGGCGAGCTGCACTTTCGCGACATTGCCGACCTGTTCGGCAAATCCGAGTCCTGGGCAAAGGTCACATTTTACCGCGCCAAGGACAAGCTGATCGAAGATATGGAGGAACACCATGAACATTGACTGCCGCGTCATCGGCGACCTGCTACCGCTCTACGCCGACGAAAGCTGCTCGGACGCGAGCCGCGCTCTCGTGGACGATCATCTCAAAACCTGCCCCCGCTGCCGCGAAACGCTCGCGCGGATGAAAAGCGAGCAGTTTCTTCCCGCCGCGCAGGCCATCGACCCGCCCGCCGTCGCCGACTATGCGCAAAAGGTCAAACACCGTCGCCAGAAACGCGGCACACTCCTGACTGTCGGCGTCATCGTCCTGATCGTATTGCTCTCGCTCGCCGCCGCCGCGTGGATGAACCTTGTCCGCGCACAGCACCCCTACATCCCCGTGGTTGAGGAGAGCGTCTGCAACCTTGCCGCCGGAGAGGTACAAACCTTTGCCGACAGCTGCGACGGCCGCCGTCTTTTTACGAACAGCACGCGCATCGCCGTCACCTTCCGCGCGGATACGCCGCAGAACGGCACGATCACGCTCTGGAACATCACCGATGTCACAAAGCCCTACCCGGCCATGTTCTACGAGGTCGACGGATGCACCGCGCGCTGCGAATTCACGAATCTTTCCTCCGCCGAACGCTACTTTGTCCTCTGCGACGGTCTTTCCGGCGACGTGACTCTCTCCGACGGACGCCCGACGGACCTTTGGGAGAGCTTTCTCGATCTGCTCCACACCCTCTTCCCGCGCTGACGGTGCAAACACGGTGGAGTTGACAAAGGCGTTTCGCTTCTCTACAATAAAAGCAGTTTTTCAAGGAGGAGGTGCGCGCCATGAACGACAAGCTGCGTCTCACGCAGATGACAAAGGCGGCGGGTTGAGCCGCCAAGCTGGGGCCGGGTGCCCTGACAGAAATTCTTGCTGACCTGCCGAATGTGTCGAATCCCGCGCTTTTAGTCGGCTACGACAGCAGCGACGACGCCGCCGTGTACCGCGTCTCCGACGAGGTCGCCGTCATTGAGACGGTCGACTTCTTCACCCCCATTGTGGACGATCCGTATCTCTTCGGTCAGATTGCCGCGGCGAACGCGCTGAGCGACGTGTACGCCATGGGCGGCGAGCCGAAACTCGCAATGAACCTCCTGTGCGTGCCAAACTGTCTGCCGAAAGAGGACATTCGCGCCATTCTGGAGGGCGGACATGCCAAGGCCGTCGAGGCCGGATGCGTCATCGCGGGCGGCCACACCATTCAGGATAACGAACCAAAGTACGGTCTGTGCGTCACGGGATTCGTCCATCCCGACCGCATCCTCAAAAATGTCGGCGCGCAGCCGGGCGATGTGCTGGTGCTCACCAAGCCGCTCGGCAGCGGCGTGCTCACGACCGCCATCAAATCAGACCTCATCTCCCCCGCCGCCCGCGACGCGGTTTATGCCCACATGGCGACGCTCAACAAAAAAGCGGGCAATGCCGTGCGAAGCGCCAAAAATGTCCACGCCTGCACCGACGTGACAGGCTTCGGCCTGCTCGGTCACAGCTATGAGATGGCGAGCGGCAGCGGCGTTACCATCCGCCTGCACGGCGCAACGCTCCCCCTGATGGACGAAGCGCGCGATATGGCTGAGATGGGCATCATCCCCGCGGGCGCTTACCGCAACATGGACTATGTGAAGCCGCATCTCAAGGTGCTGCCCACGGCGCAGCAGATCTTCCTCGACCTCGCCGCCGACCCGCAGACCTCGGGCGGCCTTCTCGTCGCGCTCCCGCGCGAGGACGCAGAGCCGCTTCTTCGCGAGCTCCAGACCTTCGCCCCCTGGAGCGCCATCGTCGGCGAAGTGAGCGAGCTGCGCGCCACCGCGCTGGAATTCGACTGATCCAAACGGAACGCAAGCAAAACAGGAGCTGAATGCCAAGGCATTCAGCTCCTGTTTTATATTCGCACCTCATTTCGCGTCCGCAGACGCAAAACATTTTCTAATCCGTATTTACTGACGACATGTGCGTCAGTAAATACACTTTGCACGGAGTGAGTGTCGAGCCAAGGGCGAGGCACAGAACGCAGTGAATCTTTTACACAAGCAAGTGACTTATGTCACTTGTTTGTGTAACTCACGTGCAGTAGCTCATGGCACCGCTCTTCCCCGTATTCCGCCATCATCTGGGCGACCACGGGGTTTCGCTCCGCGCGCTTGAACATTGCCGCGTTGTCGGAAAGGTGCAGGCCGTCGCCGCGCTTTTCCTTGCTCTTCTTGAGGCCGTAGGGCTGGCCCGCACCGCCGACGCAGCCGCCCTGGCAGGTCATCACCTCGATAAGGTGATAGAACTTCTTGCCCTCGTCGATTTCCTTTAAGAGTTTTTTTGCGTTGGCAAGGCCGTTGACGACCGCGAGCTTGAGCTCGGTGTCGCCGATCGTCACGCTCGCCTCCTTGATCGGCGCGTCACCGCGCAGGCCGAGGATGCTGATCTCGCGCAGGGCGTTTTTGCTCTTATCCGGCAGGCAGTGGCGCACGACCGCTTCAGCCACACCGCCGCTCGTGCCGTAGATGACCGCCGCACCGGAGCCGAGGCCGAACGGCAGGTCGGGGGACTCAAGCTCCAGCTCGCCGAGCTGGATGCCCGTCTCCTGCATCATGTCGATCACCTCGTGCGTGGTGAGCACAAGGTCGACGTCGGGTCGACCGTCGTGGATGAACTCAGGGCGCGCGGCCTCCATCTTCTTCGCCGTGCAGGGCATGATGGCGATGTGATAGGTCGTGCGGCCGTCGACAGCGTCCTTCGCGGCATACTTGTCGCGGAAGATCGCGCCGACCATCTCCATCGGCGACTTGCAGGTCGAAATGTTCTTCAAATACTTGGGGTTCTCGTTTTCGAGATACTTCACCCACGCCGGGCAGCAGGAGGTAAACATCGGGAACGGGCCGCCGTTTTTCAGGCGCTCGAGGAATTCTTCGGATTCGGCGATCGTCGTAAAGTCCGCGCCGAACGTCGTGTCGTACACCTCGTCCACGCCCATGAGCTTGAGCGCCGTGACGAGCCTGTCGAGCACATTTTCGCCCGCGGGGAAGCCGAACGCCTCGCCCACGGCCACGCGCACGGCGGGCGCGATCTGGATGACAACGCGCTTGCTGGGGTCGTGGATGGCGCGCCACGCCTCGCCGATCTGATTTTTCACCGTGATGGCGCCGGTAGTGCACACCGCCGCGCACTGGCCGCAGCTCACGCACTTCGTCTCGGCGAGCTTGCGGTCAAAGGCGGGCATGACCTGCAAATTGCTGCCGCGGTAGGCAAAGTTCAAAATGCCCATACCCTGCATCTCCTCGCACACGCGCACACAGTCGCCGCAGAGGATGCACTTGTTCGGGTCGCGCAGCACCGCAGGCGACGAGCTGTCGATCTCGTAGTGCTCGCGCGTATCGGGGAAGCGAATTCTGCGCACACCGAACTGCTGGGCAAGCTCCTGTAAGCGGCAGTGGCCGCTCTTTTCGCAGGTGGTGCAGTTGCAGTTGTGCGAGGCAAGCAGCAGCTCCAGAATGACGCGCCGGTGCTTGAGAAGCCGCGCGCTGTTCGTGCTGATGCGCATGCCGTCGCGCGGCTCCATCGAGCAGCTCGCGTCGATCTTGCCGGTCTTTTCATCCTCCACCACGCACATGCGGCACGCGCCGTAAACGGAGAGGTCGGAGTAATAGCAGAACGTCGGCATTTCAATACCGGCCTTACGGATGACGGAGAGCACGTTCTTTTCCCCATCGAAGTTGACGCGCTGACCGTCAACGATCATCATACCTTTTGCCATGTCTCAGTCCTCCTCTTCAATGGCGTCGATCGCGCCGAACGGACACGCGCCCCAGCATGCGCCGCAGTGGATGCACTTGTCGTTGTCGATCGTATGCGGCATGCGGATCTCACCGGAGATGGCCTCCATCGGGCAGTTGCGCTTGCACTTGCCGCAGCCCTTGCACAGCTCGGGCTTGATGACAAGGCGGCGCTTGCGGCCGTTGCAGATCGGGCAGTGGTGGTCGACCACATGGCGCAGATAGTCCTGGCGGAAGTGGCGCAGCGTGCTCTGTACGGGCTTGCACGCGCTCTGGCCGAGGCCGCACAGCGCCGTTTCCGAAATGGTCTTGGAGAGCTCCTGCAAAAGGTCAAGGTCCTCAAGGCTTCCCTCGTTTGCGATGATGCGGTCCAAAATCTCCAGCATGCGCTTTGTACCCTCACGGCAGGGAACGCATTTGCCGCAGCTTTCGTTCTGCGTAAAGCGCATGAAAAAGCGCGCGGTCTCGACCATGCAGGTGTCCTCATCCATGACAACGAGGCCGCCCGAGCCGATCATGGCGCCGATGCTCTTGAGCGAGTCGAAGTCGAGCGGCAGGTCAAGATGCTCGTCGCTCGCCGTGGTCGCACCGCCGGAGGGTCCGCCGATCTGCACGGCCTTGAACTTTTTGCCGTTCGGGATGCCACCGCCGATGTCGAAAACGACCTCGCGGATGGTCGTGCCCATCGGCACCTCGATAAGGCCCGTGTTGACCACGTTGCCTGTCAGGGCGAAGGCCTTCGTGCCGGGGCTCTTCTCCGTGCCGATGCTATGGTACCACTCCACGCCGTTTTTGATGATGAGCGGGACGTTGGCAAACGTCTCCACGTTGTTGAGCACCGTGGGCTCTGCCCACAGGCCATGCTCGATGGTGCGCGGAGGTTTGACGCGCGGCATGCCGCGGTTACCCTCGATCGACGCGGTCAGGGCGCTGCCCTCACCGCAGACGAACGCGCCCGCACCCTTGTTGACGTGGATGCGGAAATTGAAATCGCTGCCAAGGATGTTCGTTCCGAGAAGGCCCATCTCCTCGGCGCGAGCGATGGCCGTTTTCAGGCGGTTCACTGCCAGCGGATACTCCGCGCGCACGTAGATATAGCCCTCGTCGCTGCCGACGGCGAGACCCGCGATCATCATGCCCTCGAGCACACTGTGGGGGTTGCCCTCCATCACGCTGCGGTCCATGAACGCGCCGGGGTCGCCCTCGTCGCCGTTGCAGACGATGTATTTTTTCGCGCTCTTCTGTTTGCGCGCGCCATCCCACTTGCGTCCGGCGGGGAATCCGCCGCCGCCGCGGCCGCGCAGGCCGGAATCGAGAATATTGCGGCAGATCTGCTCGTCCGTCATCTCGAACAGCGCCTTTTCAAACGCGCTGTAGCCGCCCTTGGCGATATACTCCTCGATGTCCTCGGCGTCCGACGTGCCGCAGTTTTCCAGCACCACACGGTGCTGCTTTTTATAGAACGGGATATCCTCCTGCTTCGGGTACGCCGTGCCGTCGAGATGGTAGACCAGACGGTCGATGACCTCGCCGCCGAGTACGGTCTTCTCTAAGATCTCGTGGCAGTCCTCGGGCTTGACGTGAATGTACATCACGCCCATCGGCTCGATGTGCACGAGCGGGCCCATCTCGCAAAAGCCGTGGCAGCCGCTCATTTTGACGTGCAGGCTCTTTTCCTCGTCTGAGTCGTGCTTTAAGCCGACGTAGACCTTCAGCCCGCGCGCTTCGCACTCGGACTTAAAGTTGTCGTAAATCTTCATCGCGCCGCCGGCGATGCAGCCCGTGCCCGCGCAGATGAGGATGGACGGCACCTCGCAGCTCTGCGCGAGGTCGTGCTCCGCTCTTGTGCGCAGGACGCGGAATTCTTCTCTTGTCAGCTTGCTCACGCTCGCACCTCCTCTTTGCGGATGGACTCAAGCAGCTCGATGGCGCGCTCGGGGTCCATCTTGGCATGCACCTCGCCGTCCACGGTCATGACCGGCGCCAAACCGCAGGCACCGAGACACGCGACCGTTTCGAGCGTGAAGAGGCCGTCGTCCGAGGTCTTTTTCTTTCCGTGCAGACCCAGATACTCATAGATCGCATCGTAAATCGGCCCGGACTTCCGCACGTGGCACGCCGTGCCCGCGCAGACCTTGACAATGTGCTTTCCCTTGGCTTCGAGCGAGAAGTTCTCGTAGAACGTCGCCACACTGTACACCTTCGACACGCTTAATCCGAGCGTGTCAGCGATAAGCGTCAGGTTTGCTTCGCTTAAATAGTTGTACTCCGCCTGAACATCCTGCAAAATCGCGATGAGATTCGATGGGTCATTCTCATGCGAGGCAAGAATGCTCAGGATCTTTTCTGTGTCAGGTTTCATGGTTGCCCTCCTATCTAATCCTGACGGCGATTATACCGTATCTTTTAAGGCATTTTCAACAAATTACTTCAAAATTGTCGATTGATTATCCTTATAAGTCTTATATTTTTTCGTATCCCAATAAATACGGAACAACCCGTATCTCTGTGCGGTTTCATAAAAATGACTCCCGTTCAGGTTTTCCCTGAACGGAAGTCATTTTTCTCACTTTATTGAACGATACTTATTGCGCGCCGTGCGGCATGCGTTCTTTGACCGCCTTACCGGTCGGCGTTGCGGCCAGACCGCCGAGCGCCGTCTCGCGGAACTCGACCGGCATGCGCCGTCCGACCTCGCCCATCGCGTCGATGACCTCGTCGACGGGGATGCGGCTCTCGATGCCCGCGAGCGCCATATCCGCCGCGGAGATCGCGTTCACCGCGCCGATGACGTTGCGCTTGACGCACGGGACCTCGACAAGGCCCGCGACGGGGTCGCACACAAGGCCCATCAGATTTTTGAGCGCCATCGCCACGGCGTGGCCGATCTGCTCGTTCGTGCCGCCGCGCAGCGACACAAGCGCGCCCGCCGCCATGGCCGACGCCGTACCGATCTCGGCCTGGCAGCCGCCCGCCGCGCCGGAGATGCTCGCGCGGTACGCGATCACCGCGCCGATGCCCGAGGCGACATACAGCGCCTCAAGCAACTCGTGCTGCGTGTAATGCTCGCGCTCGCACAGCGGCAGCAGCACCGCCGGCACCACACCGCACGAGCCCGCCGTCGGTGCTGCCACAATGCGGCGCATGCAGGCGTTCGACTCCGCCATGGAGATAGCCTGCACGATGACCTCGTCCATGAATTCACCGCCGATGCTCTCTCCGCGGCGCGCGTACAGGCGCATCTTGAGCCCGTCGCCGCCGACCAGACCACTCACGCTGCGCTGCGTGCCGGTATAGGAGTCCGCCGCATCCTGAATGGCCTGCCAGGTCGACAGCATCTTCGCCATCGAGGCCTGACGGCTCACCTGGCGCTCCTCCATATCATACTGCAAAACGATCTCCCAGAACGGGATATTCTCCCGCGCCGAGCGCTCAAAGATTTCCTTCATCGAATCCAGCGCCATCTTCATCGTCCTCCTTATCGTAATAGGTCACGCTCAGGATGCCCGGCAGCTCCGAGAGAAATTCCACCTGCCGGGGCTTGATGTGCTGATCCGTTTCAATGACCATCAGCGCGTCGCCGCCGCGGCGGTGACGGTTCACGCTCATGTTCGCCACGTTGATGTGCACCTGACTTAAAATCGACGTGATTGCCGCGACCGAGCCGGACTCGTCCTGATTGCGGACGATCAGCGTGTTGAAGTCGCCCGTAAAGTTTACGTCGATGCCGTCGATCTTGTTGACGACGATCGCGCCGCCGCCGATGGACGACGCCTGAAGCGTCAGCTTTTTGCCGCTTTTGCCCGTCAGCTCCAAAAGCGCGGTGTTGGGGTGCGCATCGCGCAGCTCCACCGTGCGGAACGAATACGCCATACCCGCGCGGTTCGCCTCTTCATAGGCGTTCGGGATGCGCAGGTCGTCCGGCTTCATGCCGAGAAGTCCCGCCAAAAGCGCGCGGTCCGTGCCGTGGCCGTAGCCCGTTTCAGCAAACGAGCCGTACAGGCCGATGTCCGCGCGCGCCACCTCTTCGCCGAGCAGAGTTCTTCCCATATTGCCGATGCGCGCCGCGCCCGCCGTGTGAGACGAGGACGGACCGACCATCACCGGCCCCATCATATCGAAAATATTGATCATGGAAACCTTGTCCTTTCTGACCATCATTTGGGAAAAGCATATCATATCCGCCGCCAAAAAGCGAGTAAAATTCCGCTCCGCGCATTGCGACTATTGAATAATATCCTTTACCTTGATTCATTTTCGATATTCATTGAAACAGCGCTCACATTCATTTTTCTTCATAGCCTGATGCAAAAGGAGCCGCCCACAGGCGGCCCTTTTCTTTCTTTCGATGCAGAGCGTCAGGGCAGCATCAGCCCGATAAAAAAGCAGATCTGCGCAAGGCTGTTGACGGTCTGCTCCATCCAGTTCACCTTCGGGTCGCTCGAATCCATCCGGAACGCGAAAACGAGCATCAAAATCATCCCAAGCGCGCCCGCAAGGAAGAAAAGGCATGCCGGAAAACCGCTCAGCTTTGCAAGCATCGCTTCCCCGTTCAGCCCTGCGCGGTCTACGATCAGTGCCGCGAACATCGTCAAAAAGCCGACCGGCATCAGGACGCGCATCTGCACAAACATCGGCCAGATGTTCCTTTGGGAGACGGCCGCGATGAGCTTCCATCCCACCTTCACAACACCCGAGAGCAGGCAGACTACCGCACCCGCTACAAACAGTCCGCTGTGGAACAGGTTCCCCGCCTTCACCGCGGAGAGGCCGAAAAATACGACGGGGAGCAAATCGACGAACGCCATCGGGGCGCTGAAGCCCTCGGGGATGGTCTCTCTTGTCATGCGGTTTCTCGCTTTTCTGCTCATGGCGTCCTCCGTGATGATTTTTCTCTGCTTCTTATTCTGCCCCAAAGCGGCGGACAGGCGCGGCGGATGGTCCGCCGCGCCTGCGTTTTCTAAAAAATTCTTTTACACGCGCTTCCACTTTGCGCCGCCGGGCATGTCGGTCACTTCGACACCCTGCGCCTTGAGCTCGTCGCGGATGCGGTCGGCCTCGGCAAAATTCTTCGCCTTCTTGGCCTCTGCGCGCTGGCGGATCAGGTTCTCGATGCCCTCGTCCGCCGTGCCGTCCTCAGAGACGACCGTGAAGCCGCCCGCGCTCTGCTGGGACGCGGCCTTCTCCTTCTTCTCGCGCTCGGCTTCGGCCTTTTTGAGAAGGTCGAGGCTCAGTACCGTGTCGTAGTCGCCGATGATGGCGAGCTTCGTCGCGCCCGTGGTCTTGGCCTTGAGCACATCGTAGAGCGCGGTCACGCCCATGGCGGTGTTGAGGTCGTTGTCCATTTCCTTCATGAACTTTGCGCGGTACTCGGCGCGAACGGCCTCGTCCACGCCGCCCTCGTCCTTGATGTTCGCGATCTTCGCGATGAGCTTGTTGTACGCGGCGACCGCATTGTCAAGGTTTTCCCACGTGAAGACAAGACTCTTGCGGTAGTGGCTCTGTAAGCAGAAGAAACGGTACGCCAGCGGGTCATAGCCCTTTTCCTCAAGCAGCGAGACCGTCAAAAATTCGCCCTTGGATTTAGACATCTTGCCGTGCGAAGTGTTGAGATGCGCCACGTGGCACCACTGGAGGCACCAGGGATGACCGAGGTAGCTCTCGCTCTGCGCGATCTCGTTCGTGTGGTGCGGGAAGGCGTTGTCCACGCCGCCGCAGTGCAGGTCGAGGTATTCGCCGTTGTACTTCATCGAAATGCCGGAGCACTCGATGTGCCAGCCCGGATATCCGACGCCCCAGGGGGAATCCCACTTGAGCGCCTGATCCTCGAACTTGGACTTCGTGAACCAGAGGACGAAGTCGTTCTTGTTCTTCTTATTCTCGTCCTCCTCCACGCCCTCGCGCACGCCGACGGCGAGGTCTTCCTCGTTGTGGTCGTTGAAGATATAGTAGCGAGAGAGCTTGCTCGTGTCGAAGTACACATTGCCGCCGGCGATATAGGCATAGCCGGTGTCGAGCAGCTTCGTGATGATCTTGATATAATCGTCGATCAGGCCCGTTGCGGGCTGGACGACGTCGGGGCGCTTGATGTTGAGCTTCTTGCAGTCGGCGAAGAACGCGTCGGTATAGAACTTGGCGATCTCCATGACGGTCTTGTGCTCACGCTTAGCTCCCTTGACCATCTTGTCCTCGCCCTCGTCGGCGTCGCTCGTCAGGTGGCCGACGTCGGTGATGTTCATGACGCGGTTCACGCTGTAGCCCGAAAAGCGCAGGTACTTTTCCAGCACATCCTCCATGATGTAGGAGCGCAGGTTGCCGATGTGGGCAAAGTGGTACACGGTCGGGCCGCAGGTGTACATCTCCACATGGTTCGGCGTATGGGTCTTGAATTCTTCCTTTTTATGGGTCGCGGAATTGTATAAATACATGATAGATCTCCTTTGAGAAGATGAAATAACGGATTTAGTCCGCCTCTTTGAAGACGTCGAGGTTCTTTGCGAAATACTCAATGCCGGAGTACACGGTCGTCGCCACGATGACCGCGATGCACACGACATTCAAAAGGTTGCTCTGGAACACCAGCATCAGGCACAGGCACACCATGGTCGAGGCGGTCTTCACCTTGCCCGACCACGCGGCCGCGATGACGCGCCCCTGCTCCACGGCGACAAGGCGCATGCCGGAAACGGCAAATTCGCGCAGCAGCACGATGGCGAGACACCAGCCGGGCATCTGCCCACATTCGACAAAGTAGCACATTGCCGCCATGACGAGCATTTTGTCCGCCAGCGGGTCCATGAACTTGCCGAAATTTGTGATCTGATTATAGTGGCGGGCGATGTAGCCGTCGGCAAAGTCCGTCAGGCACGCGACAATGAAAATACCGAGCGCCCACCATCTCGCACCCGCGAAGTCCAGGTACAGCACCACTAAGAATACAGGGATCAGCGCAATGCGCATGATCGTTAATTTGTTTGCAGTTGTCATATCTCTCTTTCCTCCTGCCCTGCAGGGCATTTACTTATTCGACCGCTTCGCCGGTCAGCTCGCCGTCCATCGTGCCGGTCAGGCGGACATTGACGAACTCGCCTGCCATGATATCACGTTCTGCGGAAAAGTAGATCTTTCCGTCGATATCCACGGATTCGGCGTAGCTGCGGCCGACATAGGACTGCGCTTCCTCGCTCCAGCCCTCGCACAGCACTTCGCGCACATCGCCGAGGACGGATTCATTGTATTCGTCGATGATATCGCTCTGCACGTCGACTAAAAGCTCCGTGCGGCGCTGGGCCTCCTCCATCGGAACGTGCTCCATCGTCGCGGCCTTCGTCCCCTCCTCGGGCGAGAACGGGAACACGCCCGCGCGCTCGATCTTCTCCTCGCGCAGGAAGTCGCAGAGCTCTTCGAACTCCTTCTCCCCCTCGCCGGGAAGACCGGCGATGATCGACGTCCGCAGCACAAGGCCCGGGATGCGCGCGCGGAGGTCGTGGAAGACCTTGCGGATGCTCTCTTTCGTGTCGCGGCGGTTCATCGCCTTCAAGATGTCGTCGTTGCAGTGCTGGATGGGGATATCGAGATACGGCACGATCTTCTCTTCCTGCGCGATCGTGTCGATGAGCTCATCGGTGATGTCATCGGGATAGAGGTAGTGTAAGCGGATCCAGTGGAAATCGAGCTTGCACAGCTCACGCAGGAGTGCGGCAAGTTGGTGCTCGCCGTTCAAGTCCGTGCCATAGCGCGTGATGTCCTGCGCGATGACGATGAGTTCCTTCACGCCCGCGGACGCAAGCTCACTCGCCTCGTCCAGAAGTTCGTTCATCGGGCGGCTGCGGTAACGGCCGCGCAGGCGCGGAATGACGCAGTAGGCACAGCAGTTGTCGCAGCCCTCGGCAATACGCAGATACGCATACCACGACGGCGTGGACAAAATGCGCGCGCCGCCCTGCACGCAGTTCTGAATGTCGCCCATGTAGCAGGGGCGCAGCCCGCCGGGCGCCATGACCTCATCGACCGCGCGGGCGATCTCGCCGTAGCTGCCGGTGCCGAGCACCGCGTCGACCTCAGGCAGCTCATGGAGCACATCGTCCTTGTAGCGCTGCGCCATGCAGCCGGTGACGATAATCTTTTTGAGCTTGCCCTCTTTTTTGAGCTCCGCCATCTCTAAGATATTATCGATGGCCTCCTCGCAGGCAGAGGCCAGAAATCCGCAGGTGTTGACCACGGCCACGTCCGCCCCCTCGGGCGAGAGGACGACGTTGTGTCCCGCATGCTGCACCGTGGCCATCATCTGCTCGCAGTTGACCTGGTTCTTGGCGCAGCCCAGGGAAATGAAAGAAACGTTATAGGGCATAGAACCCCTCCTGATCGTAAACTAATTGTAAAAAATAGCCAAGCGACTACTCTTCGTAATCGAATTCCGTCGCATTCTCGCTGATTTGGGCGATTGCCGCACGCACATCGCGCCACGCAAAGCCCCGCCGCAGCAGCATGTCAGACAGTCGCTTGCGCCCCTTTTCATCGAGCACGCGGCCCTTTGTCTTCTGCGCGATCACGCGCGCGATGGCCTCCTGCGCGTCGGGCGACTTTGACAGCGCGTCCTCCCACAGTTCGCGCGGCACGCCGCGCCGGTAGAGCTCGTCGCGGATCTTCGCCTCGCCATAGCCCATGCCGCCGTAGTGGCGCACAAGCATTGCGGCATACTCCGCGTCGTTGAGTGCGCCGATCTCCTCGAGCCAGTCGCACGCCGATTCGGCGTCGGCCTCGACCGAGCCCTTTTCCCTGAGCTTTTTCGCAAGCTCTTTTCTCGACAGCGGACGGGACGAGATCATGTTCGCCGCGCGCACGCGCGTTTCGCTCCGCGCGCCGGACTGCTGCAATTCTACCACAGTCCTATCGTCAATGTCCAGTCCTATACATAAACCGAAACGCAGAAGCTCGCTCTCGGTGATCCGGAGGAGGTCTCCCCCCTCCAGATACACGAGAACGCGCTCCTGCTTATGCTTCGATCGTTCGATCTTCTCAATCTTCATCCTTGAAATCGTCGGCGCTGACGTCCACGGCGCGGCCCGCAGCCTTCGCCGCCACGCGGGACTGGCCCGTCATCAGCTTGTCGAAGTTGCGGCGGATCTCCGCTTCGAGGTTATCGGCGATCTCGGGATTGTTTTTCAGATACTGCTTGGCCGCGTCGCGTCCCTGACCGATGCGCGTTTCGCCCATCGAGTACCACGAGCCGCTCTTCTGCACCAATCCGAGCTTGACGCCGAGGTCGATCAGTTCGCCGATGAGCGAGATGCCCTCGCCGTACATGATGTCGAACTCCGCCTCGCGGAACGGGGGTGCCATCTTGTTCTTCACGACCTTGGCGCGCGTACGGTTGCCGATGATCTCGCTGCCGTTTTTCAGCGCCTCGATGCGGCGCACATCGATACGCACGCTCGAATAGAACTTGAGCGCGCGGCCGCCGGTCGTGACCTCGGGGTTGCCGTACATGACGCCGACCTTTTCGCGCAGCTGGTTGATGAAAATGACGATGGTGTTCGTTTTGCCGACCGCGCCGGTCAGCTTGCGCAGCGCTTGCGACATGAGGCGCGCGTGCAGACCGACAAAGCTGTCGCCCATCTCGCCCTCGATCTCCGCGCGCGGCACGAGCGCCGCGACAGAGTCGACCACGATGACGTCGATCGCGCCGGAGCGCACGAGCGCCTCGGTGATCTCAAGCGCCTGCTCGCCGGTGTCCGGCTGGGAGACGAGCATATCCTCGACCTTGACGCCAAGCGCGCGGGCATAGGTGATGTCGAGCGCATGCTCGGCGTCGATGAACGCGACCTCGCCGCCCGCCTTCTGCGCCTGGGCGAGCACATGCAGCGCCAGCGTCGTCTTACCGGAGGATTCAGGCCCGTAAATTTCGATGATACGGCCCTTGGGCAGGCCCCCGATACCGAGCGCCAGGTCGAGCGCCAGCGAGCCCGTGGAGATGGCCTCCACATTGCTCACGGTGTTGTCGCCAAAGCGCATGATCGAGCCCTTGCCATAGGTGCGCTCGATCTGCTGCATCGCGGTCTCAATCGCCCGCTTCTTGTCGTCGGCCATCGCCGCAGCTGCCTTCGTCTGAGACTTTTCTGCCATGTTCGCGTTCCTCCCGATTCTTTATGTAAACTAAATTTGCTTCAAATGGTCTCCACGCGCGTGCCGTACACCACGCGGGGGATGTTGTTGAGGTCCTTGACGATCTGAATGTCGCCAAAGCCGTGCGAGCGCATGATGCGCAGCACCTGATCCGCCTGCCCGATGCCGACCTCGAAAAAGAGCATGCCGTTTTCACACAGGGCATCGCGCCACTTTTCACAGATCACACGGTAGAAGTCGAGCCCGTCCGCGCCGCCGTCAAGCGCAAGGCGCGGCTCGTGCTCGCGCACGGAAGCGTCGAGCGTGTCGATGTCCGCGCTCGGGATGTACGGCGGGTTGCTGACCAGAAACTGGAACTCGCCCAGCGTGCGCGCGGGCTTTTCCCGCGCGTCGATCTTCAGGCTTGCCACCCGCGCCGTCAAGCGGTTGCGGCGGATGTTCTGCCGACAGATCTTGAGCGCCTCTTCGTCATATTCGCCGAGCAGCACGCGCGCGTTCGGCAGGTTTGCCGCCGCGGCAAGGCCGATGCATCCGCTGCCCGCGCAGAGATCCAGAATGCGGCAGGCCCCCGCGCCGCGCGCCGCGTCGATGAGCTTTGTCGCCAGTACCTCGGTATCCGGGCGCGGGATGAGCACCGCGGGCGAAATGTCGAGCGGCAGACCATAGAACTCCCACTCGCCGATGAGATACGCCACCGGCTCGCCCGCCAAGTGGCGCTTGACGAGCTCGCGCGCACTCTTCTCCACCTCGGGCGAGGCGTAGAGTGAGCCGTCGCGCACCAGCTCCTCGCGCGTTTTTGCCGCCGCGGCGCAGACGAGCTCGCGCGCCGACTGCGTCGCCTCCTCGTCGCCCGCGCGCCTCAGCTCCGTGCGCAGATCCAGATAGAGATTATTATACGTCGTTGCCATGCTTACCACGCATCCTTGCCTTTTTCTTCGGGAATGACCAGCTCGAGCGCGCGGATGGCGACCTCGAGCATGCTGTCGTCCGGCTCGTTGGTCGTAAAGTTTTGCAGCCACAGGCCCGGACGCGCCAGAAAGCGCGTCACCTTGTTGTCGTGCCCGCCGACGTAGCGGTTGAACTCATACGTCACGCCCACGATTGGAATGAGCAGCAGCAGGTGCAGCGCCATGCGCACCCACATGTTGCGCCAGTTGACAAAGCTGAAGACAAGGCTCGAGACTAAAATCGACACAACCACGACCACAAAGAGAAAGCTCGTGCCGCAGCGCGGATGGTGGCGCGGCTGGATGCGGCAGTTTTCGACCGTCAGCGGCAGCCCCGCCTCGTAGCAGAAGATCGTCTTATGCTCCGCGCCGTGGTACTGGAACACGCGGTAGATGTCCTTCTGCTTGGAGCACAGGATCATGTAAGCGAAGAAGATCACGAGCTTGATGACGGATTCGACCAGATTGTGCACCGCCGCGCTCTTGATATACGGGTCGATAAAGCCGGCCAGAAACGTCGGCAGCAGGAAAAAGAGCAGGATCGTCAGCCCCAGCGACAGAAAGACCGCCAGCGCCGTGATGAATTTCTGCATTTTTTCGTTGCCGAGCTTTTTTTCAAGCCACTGGTCGAATTTGCTCGGCTCGGCGACGTCCTCGTCGGGGAAATAGTCCGCCGAAAACATCAGCGCCTTGACGCCCTTGACCATCGAATCGACGAACGTCACCGCGCCGCGGATGATGGGTAATCCCAAAACGGGGTACTTGTCGCGCACGAGCGTCAGCTCCTCGACCTTTTCGACCAGCCCGTCCGGCGAGCGGACGACAATAGCCTGCTTGCCCGGACCGCGCATCAAAACTCCCTCGATCAACGCCTGTCCGCCGATGCTCGTGCGGAACTTGGACGCGGAAGCCTTGTTTTTTGCTTCTTCTGCCATGAATGGTTCTCCTTTTTCTATGCGATATCATACCACGGGTTTTGCAAGAATGCAACACCCGTTCTATTTTTCACGACATGGGCAGCGAGATCGTCACGACCGCGCCGCCGCCCTCGGCGTTGGCGATGTCGAACGTGCCGCCGTGCAGGCGCACGATCTCGTCACACACAGCAAGGCCGATGCCGCTGCCGCGTGCCTTCGACGAGCCCTTGTAGAATTTCTGCTTGACGAACGGCAGCTCCTCCTCCGGGATGCCGGGACCGTAGTCGCGCACGCGGATGACAAATTTTCCATCCTCGCACGCGGCGCTCACGTCGATGCGCTTTCCCGCGCCGCCGTGCTTGGCCGCGTTGTCGAGCACATTGCAGAAGACCTGCTTCATGCGCTCGCTGTCTGCCACGATCGGCGGCACATCCTCGTCAGGGCCCTTGTAGCTGACCTCGATGCCCTCCTGCCGGAAGAGCTCGAAATAGGTGTAGATTGCGTCCTCGAGCTCGCTGGCAAGATCGACGCTCTCCACGCGCAGCGTGAAGCGCCCGTCCTGCATCTTCGTGAATTCGAGCAGCTCCTCGACCATCGTCGTCAGGCGGCGGGACTCTTTCAAAATGATGCCGAGGCCGCGCTTCGTCTGGTCGATGTTCGCGCCGGGGTCGGCAGAGAGCGTCTCCGCCCAGCCGCTGATGGCGGTCAGCGGCGTCCGCAGCTCGTGCGAGACCGACGAGATGAATTCCTGCTGGATCTTCTCGGCCTGGCTGATCTTGAGTGACATGTCGTTGATGTTGTCGACGAGCTCGCCGAGCTCGTCGCGGTAGTGGTTCTCGATCATGATGCCGTAGCTGCCGCCCGAAATGCGGCGTGCCGCGTCGCTCACGACTGCGACGGGCTGGACGACGTTGTTGATAAAAATAGCATTCGACGCCGCAATCAGCGCCATGCACACGAGTGCCGCCGCCGAAGCGAGCAGCGACTCGACCAATACGCGATGCTGCGCCTCGCGCAGCGATGTCACGTACCGCAGCACGCCGACGACGCGGGAGTTAAAAAACAGCGGATACGACACCGCGAGGATATTCTCTCCCGTCTGCGGATCGCGGCCCTGAAACGACGCCATTTTACCGCCGATCGCGCTGTCAACGTCGCTCGTGCCGGGCAGCGTGCCCGCCGTCAGCCCGTAGGACGAGACCTGCACGCGTCCGTTCGTGTTGATGAACTGGAGCTCGATCGTGTCCTTTTCTTCAAACGTTTCGGCGGAGTACGACGCGAGGCGGTAATATTCGCTGTAGCTCTTCACGCCGTAGCCCGTGAAGGTCTCCGCCGCGATACGCGCGCGGCTCTCAAGGCCCGAGCGCATCGCATTGTAATAGTATTCCTGCACGCCCACGCTGAAAAGCGCCACCGCCAGCACCAGCAGCAGCAAGATCGGCAGCACCGCCGAAAACATCCACCGCTGACGAAGGCCACGGATGTGCAGCGCCGAAGCAAAGCCTTTTCGATTGTCCGGCATCGCTGCCCCTCCTTCGTTCGGTGCGCTCACACCGTCCATTTATAACCAAAGCCCCACACGGTGGAGATGTACTTCGGCTCCTGCGCGTCATCTTCGATCTTGAGGCGCAGGCGGCGGACATTCACGTCCACGATCTTGAGCTCGCCAAAGTAGCCCTTGCCCCACACGGCGTCGAGAATTTCCTCGCGCGCGAGCGCCTTGCCGCTGTTTTCCATAAAGAGCTTGACGATCGCGTACTCGATCTGCGTCAGCTTGACGCGCTCGCCGTTTTTTTCAAGCGTCCGGTTCGTCAGGTTCAGCAGAAACGGCGGCTGATACAACTCTCCGGTATGCGTGGCCGGCGTGTTTTCGCCCATGCGGCGCAGCAGCGCGTCCACGCGCGCGGTGAGCTCGGCGGGCGAAAACGGCTTTGTCACATAGTCGTCCGCGCCGGTCATCAGACCCGTCACCTTGTCCATCTCCTGCGTGCGCGCCGTCAGCATGATGATGCCGACCTGCGCGTTCGACATGCGGATGCGGCGGCAGACTTCGAACCCGTCGATGTCCGGCAGCATGATGTCGAGCAGGCACAGCTTCGTGTCGGGATTTTCCTGCAATTTTTGAAGCGCCTCCTCGCCGCACTCAGCCTCCACGACCTCGTAGCCCGCACGCTGCAAATTGATGACAATAAAACTACGGATACTGGCTTCATCCTCCAGCACCAGCACTTTTTTCATATCGTTTCTCCTCTCAGTTGTCTCCCATCGTCCATTCCGCCGTGATGAGCGAGAAGCGCTCGCGCAGCGATTGCTCATCAAGCGTGATATTCCATACATCGCCGATCCGTGCGGCGTATACCGCCTCCACCTGCTGCGTGAGCACAAAGCGGCTGCCGATGTTGGCAAGTCCCTCGCGCGCCTCGCCCGTCAGGGTGTAGACGGTGAGCAGTTTCTCTCTCAGTCCGCCCTCGCCCGCGCGGTAGAAGGACACGGCGGTCTCGCCGCTGCCCGCGCTGCGCTCGACGGTCAGATGGTCCTTGTCCCACTCGTCCGGCAGCACAAGGCTCCAGCCGTCCGCCACATTGTGGAAGCAGCTCTGCACGTCCGTCACCGTGCCGTCGATGCTGTACTGCTCCCAGACAACGTAATACTGCAGCTCGCTCTCGCGGTCAAAGCGCTGCAAGGGACGCGTCTTCGGTGCTTCGGTCACGCCGTCGCTGTTTTCATCGCGCGGGAAAAGGCCGAGGAAAATTTCCTCCGCGGGTACCTGATTTGCATCCGCGCCGAGGGCGATGTTCTGCAGCCGCCCGCCCTTGAGCGCCAGCACGTCCGTCACGGTCAGGTTGTCGCCCGTCACGCCCGTCACGAACAGCGCGTTCTCCCCGCCCGTCAGCGTGCCGGCCGTCAGGCGGCTCAGCTCCGCCACCGAGGCGGACAGGCGCAGCGAGGACTTCGCGTGCAGCGCGCCGTCATCCCAGTCGTAGTAATCGACGCGCGCCGTACTCTCTTCGTCGCTGCAAATAATTAAAAGTTCCTGCTTCCCGTCGCCGTTCATGTCGAGGTTCGCGTAACGGGAATAGCCCGTCGTCAAAAGCGACTCCGACGTGCCGGGAGAGAGCGGATAGATGGCAAGCCCCTGCACATCCGAGCTGCTCTTGTAGCCGACCAGGATCTCCTTGAGCCCGTCGCCGTCCAGATCCGCGTAGTTCACGCTGTAGATCTGGCTCGATGCGCCCTCGATCACGGCGTAGCGCTCGTAGCTGTCGCCGTCGGCTTTGAAGATGTAGATCTTCATCGGCTTTTTGTCGCTCGCGCGGCGGAAGAAGGCCACCGCCTCTTCGCTGCCGTCACCATCGAGGTCGATCATCTGCACGCTCTGCAAATTGCTGCCCGACGTGGGCGCGGCATACTCCGCGCCGTTTGTGAGCAGCGCGTCGATCTGCGATTCGAGCGACTCATACTCGCCCGCGAGCTTCGGCAGGCGGTAAAGCGACGTCTCCGGCGTCGTGAACATGCAGCCCGAAAGCAGCAGTGAAAATAATCCGATCACCAGCATTTTCCCCGCGCGCTTCATTCTCTCCGCCTCCTTTTTCATACAGATACTAATACAGAGTTATCATAGCACGCCGCCGCGCAAAAAGGTAGCCCCTTTTTGCGCATTTTCCGCAAAAAAGCAGCGTTCAATGTCCTATCTAAGCCTCATCAAAGCGAAAGATGCGTCTTTTGCGCCCACCGGGCGCAAAACAGCATTCTAAAAAGCACGCATTTTGTGCTCCCTGAGCACAAAACAGTGTCTCCGCACCACCCCAGGCGCGCATTTTGCGCTCTTCGAGCGCGAAACAGCCCACCGCACCCAAGCATCGCAGGCTTTCGCGTCCGCAGACGCGAAATAATTTTGATCGTCATTTCCAACGACATGCGCGTTGGAAATGACTCTTCTCAGGCCGCAAGTGTGGAATTCGCCCGCCGACGGCGGGCGAATTATGCGCGCAGCGGCCTGCAATCCCCCTCTAAAATGAAAGGGAACGGCAAAGCCGTTCCCTTTCGTTTTAGAATTTATATAAGACTGTCGCCACCTGTGCCCTCGTCATCGCGCCGTTGGGGCGGAAGCTGCCGTCGTTAAAGCCCGTGAGGATGCCCATCTCGCTGAGCGTGCTCACGTACTCCGCCGCCCACGACTGGATTGCGCTGCTGTCGGTGAACTTGAGCGCGCCCTGGGCGTAGCCCTTTTCGGTCAGGCGACCGAGCATCGTCACCGCCTCCTGGCGGCTCACGTTGGCCGTGGGGTTGAAGTAGAGCTTGCCCGAGCCGTCGGAACTGCCCTTGATGATGCCGAGCGAGTACATCGCCTTCGCGCCGTTCAGCGCCCAGGATGCGATCTCATTCGTATCGGCAAACGGGAGCTGCACGGAGGAATAATCCTGCGAAGAACCTAAGTAACGCGCGAGCAGCACGGCAAATTCCTGACGGCTGATCTTCGTATCCGGCAGGAAGTTACCGTTCGAACCGTTCGAAATGCCGCTGCGCTTGAGGTACGCCACCGCATCGTTCGCCCAGTGGTCCCGCATATCGGCAAAGGCCGGCGTCGTGCTCGACGTACCGGCGTTCACGCCCGCGCGGCTCAGGTTGCCGCTCGCGTCGCCCGCGACCACGCTCACGCGATGCTGTGCGCCGTCCGCCGCGGGAAGCGTAATGCTCAGCGCGCCGCTGGACTGGTTATAGGTGTAGGACGTGTAGCTCTTACCGTCGTAGGTCACGCGAATGGTCGGGATGGCCGCGCCGTCGATGTCATCTTTCACCGTGCCGGTCACAGTGTTGCTCGCCGCATTGTACTGGAGCGAGAGCTTCGGCGCGGTCGTATCGGTCAGGCCGCCGTAGGAGAGCACGAGCTGGTCAAGATACACGGCGCTGATAAGCTCCGTGTCCGAAGAGACGATCATGCCCGTGATCGCGGTCGCCGCGCCGAGGTTCGCCGTCAGGAGCTTCCAGCCGGAGAAGTTGAGAGCTCCCAGGTTCACGCTGCCAGTATCCGTCACCAGCGCGAGCTGCGCTCCGCTATTGTCGCCGTAGACCCAGAAGTTGAGCTGGTCGTAATTTGAAGGAATGGCATAGTTGAGGCCGATGTAGGCGTTGCCCTCGCTGCCGATCGCATAGTCAAGCCGTGCGGAGGCGTAGCCGTTGTGCACGCGGGTCATCTCACTGTTGTAGGAGAGCATCGCACGCGTGCCGGTCGCGGTCGCGAACGAGGTCTCAAAGCCGTCGAGCGTGCGCAGGGCGCGCGCCGTCACCGTCACAGGGACCGTCACGGAAATGCGGCCGAGGCTCGCCGTCACGCTGCCGCTGCCGATGCTGCCGGACGCCGTGAACACGCCGTTTTCGATCGTGCCGACATTGCCCTGCACGGTCCAGGTAAAGCCCTTGTTGTCGCCGAGCACCGGCAAATGGCGGTACATCGCCGAGGCGGTCAGCGTCGCCGTCTCGCCCGCGCTGAGCGTGATAGCACTCACGGCCTTGCCGTTCTGCTTGACGCTGATGCTGTCGGGCTGCGTGATGACATCGATCTTCGTCTGCGCGCTCGCGCCGCCCGCGTTCGCCGTCACCGTCACGGTGCCGGAGGCGGGCGCGGTCAGGACATTGCCGTCAATGGTGCCCTTATCCGCGCGCAGGGAGACATTGGAATTTGCCATGGGGATATAGTTCGTGTCGAGCGCCGTCGCGGTGAGCTTCACCTGCGCGTTCGGGAGCACGCGGGTGCTCTCGCTCTCAAGATACACATGGCCCACGGAGTTCGTCGGACGGCTGTCCGCCACAAGGAAGATGTGGTTCGTCACCGCGCGCTCGCTGCCGCCCGAGGGCTTGTCGACAAGCGTCGATACCGTGCTGTCGGGGCTCGTCGCGACCATCGCGGTCGAGCCGCCGCCGTCCAGGCTCAGCGCCGTCACGCAGCCGAGCTCGACCATGCGCTGGGCGACCTGCGTCAGCGTCGCGCCGATGGAATAGCCGCTCTGGCGGCCATCGATCGTGTAGAGCACGAGCGAGCCGTCGCGCTTGAGGCCCACCGCCGTGCGCGGGGCCGCGCCATTGACAAGGCCCGAACAGACCTGACCGTTATCGACCAGCTGATAGAGCGCGCCGATCATGTTCGTCACGCCGCTCCACTCGCTGCCGCTCGCGCTGACGGAAAGCGTCAGGCGCTCGCCGGGCTGGAGCGCGCGCAGCTGCTCCACATAGCTCGCCGCCTTCAAATTCGACGAAAGCACATACTGTCCCGCGCCGACAGGCGTGTCCTTGCCGCCCTCGATGACCTGCTCGACCACGAGCGTCAGGCTGCCGTTCAGGCCGAGCGAGCCGCCGACCGCCGAGCAGACAACATCCACGCCCTCCTCGCTCGTGCCGGTCGTGGCGCGGGCATTGAAGGTAGAGTCATAGAGATAGATGCCGAACGAGCTCTGGCGCACGTAGTTGAAAGCCGTGACCGTCAGGCTGCGGCCATAATCCGACTGCGCCGTGATGCGGAGCGAGGGCTTGCCCATCACCGTGCTGCCGTCGTCGCGGAAGCCGATGGCGTAATACTCGCTCGAGGCGTTGCGCAGCACGCCCTCGGTCATCATGCTGCCAAGCGGGATGCCCGTCGCCGTGTCGTAATAGTCGCCGTTGATGCCCGCGACCACGCGGTAGCCGCGCGCTTCGAGCTTTTTCGCGGCGGTCGAGACCGTTGTAAGCTGGGTCGTGTAGTCGCCGCCGCTCACGATGGGCTTGACGCGTGCGTTGGGCGAGTAGACCACATAATTCTCCTGACGGAGATCAGAATACGTATTGCTCCAGAACGTGCCGGCGTTGAGTTCGGTGCGCTCGTTGACCTCGACGCTTGAGCTCGCCAGATCGTCGCCGAGCGCGTCAGACGCGAAGGCGTTGAGCGGAGCCGCCGCCAGCACGACTGCCAGCGACAGCGACAAAAACTTACGGATAATGGATTTCACGATTTGCCTCCTTGCTGAAAATGCCTTGAATTGGTAAACATAACATAGTATAGCAGATACCCTGCCATAAGTAAAGACGCGAAAACGCGGAAAAAGTTTCCACTTTTTTTGCAAAATTTAGAGCGAAAGCGCCTCGAGCACCCGCACGATGACGGCGTTCGACACCAAAAAGCCCTGCGGCGTCAGCCGCCAGCGGCCGTTTTCCTTTTTAGAAAGTCCGTGGCGCGCGCACTCTTCGAGCACTGCCTCGGCGTCCCGCGTGTCCTCCCTGAGCGCCGAGAGGTCGAGCCCCCGCGCGGTGCGCAGGGCAAGCATGACGCGTTCTTCTTCGCGCTCGCGTTCCGCGGGGCATGCGCTTTCGGAAAGGTGCTCCTCACCCTTGATGTAAGCATTCAAGTCGCGCGCGTAGGCGAAGCGCCGCCCGCCGAAGTCCGAATGCGCGCCAGGACCGAAGCCCAGATACTCCTGCATCGTCCAGTATTTGAGGTTGTGGCGCGACTTGCGCCCGGGACGCGCGAAGTTCGAAATTTCATACTGCGCGTAGCCCGCCTTTTCGAGCAGCTCGACCGTTGCAAGGTACTCCTCCGCCTGTTCATCGTCGTCGGGGATGCGCAGGGCGTCTTTTTTGCGGTCGAGCGGCGTGCCCTCCTCGATCTTGAGCCCGTAGCAGGAAAGGTGCTCAGGCTCAAGAGCGATGGCCGCTTGCAGGTTTTCCCGCCAGTGCGCCATTGTCTGCTCGGGTAGGCCGTAGATGAGATCGAGGCTCACATTGTCGAAGCCCGCCGCGCGGGCGGCATGTACGGCCTCAACCGTCTCTTTATGCGTGTGGACGCGCCCGATCAGGCGCAGCTCGTCGTCGCTCGCCGACTGCATCCCGAGCGAAATGCGGTTGAAGCCCGCTTCTCTGAGCTGCCGCAGTGCTGATACCTCCCGCGCGCTATCGGGATTCGCCTCGGTCGTGATCTCAGCGTTTTTGTCCACGCGGTAATGGGCAAAGACCGTCTCTAAAATGCGGCAGAGCCGGTCTGCGCCGAGATAGCTCGGCGTGCCGCCGCCAAAGTAGATCGTGTCAACGGTATGGCCTTTCGCCTGATCCGCCCAGCGGATCAGATCGCGCTGTAAAGCCGCGGTGTAGGCGTCCATCTTCTCCTCCGAATGAGGAAGCGAGTAGAAGTCGCAGTAAATGCACTTCGCCTTGCAGAACGGAATGTGGAGATACAGTCCCAGCGGTCGCATCGCGTCAACTCCTTTACTAAAAATCTCCTCGCCCATTGTAGCACAAACCGCGCCGCGTGCAAGATGGCTGAGCTCGGATATTTCATCCATTTTCCGCAAACACTACGACAAAAGGAGTGATTCTTCATGGATATGACGCCTCAGGAATATCAGGAGTATGTCAAGCGCCTTGCGCCCAAATCGCCCATTTTCAAGGATACCGCCTTTGCCTTTTTCATCGGCGGCGCGATCTGCGCGCTCGGCCAGCTCATCCAGAACGGCTTTCTCTCGCTCGGCCTTGCAAAGGCGGACGCAGGCACGGCGACCTCGATCTGCCTCATCTTCCTCTCCGCACTTTTAACAGGCTTAAACCTTTACAATTCCATCGCGCGCTTTGCCGGGGCCGGCACGCTCGTGCCGATCACGGGCTTTGCCAACTCCGTTGTCTCCCCCGCCATCGACTTTAAAAGCGAGGGCTTCATCACCGGCATGGCGTCAAAGATGTTCGTCGTCGCGGGGCCGGTCATCGTGTTCGGCACGCTCGCAAGCGTCGTGTACGGCGTTATCCTGATGCTGATGGGATAGGAAAAAGCGCGGCGGGGCCGCGCTTTTCTCTTGCGCCGCGCCGCACGATATTCTATAATGTTGCCATCGAATCAAACGATAATGTACAATAAGGGACCTGTTGACAAAGGTAGCAAATACGTCCGTTCTATGGTAGAATAACCATAAGGAGGGATGCAGCATGATGGGACGCCAAAGCAGACAAATGGCAATGCTTTTCGTAGATATAGAGTCACTGATTCCAGAAACCCACCTGCTGCGGAAGATCGAGCGGATGGTATCCTTTGATTTCATCTATGATCTTCTGGCGCCATATTATCCGGCAACAGGCCGTCCATCTGTCGACCCTGTCAGTATGTTCAAAATGCTCTTGATCGGATACCTGTATGGCATCAAATCAGAGCGGCGGTTGGTGGAGGAAGTTCAGCTCAACATCGCCTACCGGTGGTTTTGCGGATTTGAACTGGATGACACGATCCCAAATCACTCCACATTCAGCAAGACCAGAACACGAAAATGGCAGCAAAGCGATCTCTTTCAGAAAGCCTTCTATGAAATAGTCAAGCAATGCATAGACAGCGGGCTGATCGACGGAGAAACGATGGCTGCGGATGGAAGCTATATTCCGGCCAACGTATCAAGAGAAAGCTGGATCAATGTAGAAACAGAAGTTGAACAGAGTATGCAAAGCTATCTCGATTCTTTGGATGAAGAGCTTTCCAATCAGTCGGGCTTCAAAAAGCCTCCAACAAAAATTGTAAGGAAGTGCCGTACCACCAGCCAAACAGATCCAGACAGCGGTTATATCAATCACGGCAGCAAACGCGGCATCGGGTATCTGATGGAAGCAACTGTGGACTGCAAACACGGTATTTTAACAGGCGTTGATGTATATTCTGCCAATGAGAAGGAAAGCGTCCTGATCTTGCGGCATTTGGAACGGCAAATCAATCTTGGCATCCCAATGAGCCGGCTTGCTCTGGATCGCGGATATGAGACAGGTGCTGTTCACCGGGGGCTGGAGCTTCTGGGCATTACCGGATATATCCCCGCAATTCAGTTCTCCAATCCACCTGAGAAATATGGATTCTCCTACGATCCACAGCTGGACGCATTCATCTGTCCGGAAGGAGTTCCTCTTACATACCACAGGCTAAATTGCAGCAAATCGACGGGCAAATATCTGCGTTGCTACCAGGTCGAGGGCGATGCCTGTATGCGCTGTCCAAAACAGCCGAGCTGTTTTGACAAGGCTGGAATTCGGCGCAGAGTGCTGGCCAGCAGCTGCTATCCGGCATTTTTCAGAGGGCATCAGCGCGTGGGAACTCCAGAATACCTGTCCATGATGCGGCTTCGTAAAATCTGGGCCGAGGGCAGCTTCTCCGTCTTGAAACGGGAACACTGTATTTCAAAGATTCGAAAAAGGGGCATTCTTGCAGCTACGGAAGAATGCCTCCTTGCCGCCATGGCCCTAAACCTCAAGAGGATGGTAAATGCCATCTTTCGCTATCCCCAAATTTACTGTTCTGCTGGAACCACTGTGGGTTTCAGCAGAATTTTTGCTTTTGTCAACAGGTCCCTATATTGACACAAGCAAAAGCGTTGAAGACTGAGATTGAGACTGGCCTTCAGGTTGGCGTAGATCATCTGGAGGACAAGCCGATGAAACGCAAGCCTGTGAAAAAGTATCACAACACCAGGCACTTGCTCAAGCAATACCGCAAGGTGTCCTATGCGATCCAGATCTCGGAGTCTGACATGAATGTCAGGATGGAGATGGAACATGGCACCCGGCTTTCCACACTGGAGGTCAATGCAGAGCTTGCTGGGGTTGATTTATCCGGCTCAAAGCTTGAAGGATACGCACGCACGGTCATCCGGAGCAAGAATATGCTCCAGATCATCAAAAACGCGCTGAACACGGTAAGGCTGGATCCGGATCATGGGGAGTTGATGTACCAGATCCTCTATCTCACCTACTTCTCGGAGAGGAAGCTGGCCAACCGTGAAGCGATCCTTGCAGAGCTCGAGCGAATAGGTTTCCAAATGTCGATGGTGACTTATCACAGTTCCCTCAATATGGCGATCAAAGCCATAGACCGCATTTTATGGGGTTATACGGCTCGTGATTGTATGGAAATCATCAAGCAATTTCTGCCCTGAACTAAAATTGAACTATTTCCGAACTGTATTTGAAGTCCTGCTTAATTGCATCTGTATTCCATAAATGCTAAGATGATACCAAATCATCAATCGTGCCGATGTTGGTGGCCAGTATCTCAATGAGTGGCAGACGGCAAAGACCACCTGGGTCACTACCGTCCGTCGCTTCAATACCACGCCGCTGCCGAAGACCGGATATTGATCTCGAGAGAGGTCGTTTCCTATAACCCCCGCCAGCCCCGGAGCTCACGCTTCGGGGCTGATCTTTTGAACATGAGGAGAGTATTATCATGAGCAAGTTTTTACCTATTGGTACCAAAGGTGAGCTGCTGAACAGCGACATGATCGCCCGCATCATTCCCAAGGAAGATGGCGGATGCATCATCCTCACCAAAGATGGTCAGCACTTCCACAGCGAGATCGACCTTCACGACGAAGTCAATGACTACAACTCCATTCGTTCCATCATCCCTTGCCAGGGCGTCAGCGCTGTCTATCTGGATGATGATGGCGACAGCGAAATCTGCCCCTGCGCTTTTGTGATGCTGATGTCTGACGGCAAAATTGAGCCTTTCGTCTTTGCAACAGACAAAGACATCGAGCGAATCGCCAATAAAGGCCATACCGGTTTTACCGGATTCGTTCCAACCAAGTAAATAACGAAGGCCGCTGCTCCGGCAGCGGCCTTCTATTCCAAAACATGTGGAGGAATGTCAAACATGGGTAGATTTATCAACCTCGGTATCGCGATTGTCAACACCAGCTACATTATCCGTGTGGAGATGGAATCCGATGGCAGAGCGGAAATCTATATGTCCGATGGTACGATGTTTCGCTGCGATCACTTCGATGCCTCCCAACTATATGGCACAAATGAGAAGAAAGAGGGTGCGACCTCGTTGCATCTGCAAGAGGAACTCCGATATGACCAATCACACTCCATGTCTACTTGATGAAGCAGCAACCTTCATGAAAGTACAATACCTCTCTGACCTGCGGTTCCTGTCCACTGACGGTCGATCCCGTTTAGCCGCATTTCTTGAGACTTTTGATGCAGCAGAATACACACTTTTCCAGTGGAATGATGCCATTGAATACTTGAAAGCTGGAGTGAAACAGCAGACCGCGCAGGTGGCTCGTGCACAACTCCTACGCGCCCTTAGAACCACCTGATGGCTCTATATCAATATTGCATAGGTGGACATGTTCAACCAAACACCCAGAACTGGCATTTCCATCATGTGCGCCCACTATTTCTATTCGGACGAAGGAGGATCAAATATGCCCTGGATTATCAGCAATGGAAAAAGCTATGTGGAGATTATCGGCAACAATCAGATGATCACCACTGCCTATATCGATCGCGCGCATACATTCAACAATAAGAAGACGGCAGAGAAATACTGCTCTTTGCTGCCAAGGCGATGAAAAACCTGAAGTATAAGGTCATCTTCATCTCAAACCCCAATCCCGAAAATCCTGATCTGCAACTGGAGCTACTGACGCCTGAATTCTACCTGACACGGCTGAAGAATTTCAGCGATTTCATTCACACCATCCAATGCCAGAGAGAAACACTGGTGACCGGCCAGCGGAAGGCGGAGCTGGAGATTGAAGACATCGAGCACGCAGCGGAGTTCTATAACCTGGATGCCTCACATGGATACCAGCTATATAAACTTCTGCACGATGCCCGTGTGCGCCGGCGCAAGTGCAAGAATGCAATCGCTTGGATCGATTATATTCTGGAGCAGGCCCTGGATCGATTCATAGAAAATGACCCATCTCCCAGAATTGCGGGAACGCGATCCCGTGACTACGCACCTCGCGCACTTCCTGCACTATTTGAATGGGAAAACGAGGGGCAGACCCCTACGGCAAACCTTTGTCCATAATTGAGCTTTTCAGGCGATTAAACCAGCAGTTCAATGACAACTGCTACAGAGACAGATATCATAGGATCAACGAAAAGAGACAAGGAGTGAATACAATGAACCTCAAAGAAGCGTTCCGCTTTCAGAATAAGCTGCAGTCCATGATGACCGATGCACAGAGCATCCTCGGCAACAACGGCAATATCACCAAGGTGCAGAATACCTATCTCCGCCACAAGGTCATGGCAGAGGCGGAGGATGAGGTCACTATGGAGGCCCCCTCCACCGAGTATAGCGAGAATATCACCGAGATGGCAGAGTTCCTGCTGTTCCTCCTGGACGAGCGGGAAAAGTTGAGCGCCGCAATCCATCAGGCGAAGGTATCTCTTCCTCTTGGCGCTGGCCTGGATGGCGAAGTGAGCCTCAATGGGAAGCGCCAGGAGATTGCCACTCTGCTCCGTCACATGGCCGGCCTCCGCAATGGCGAGGTTTTGATCTCTAACGGGGGAGTCGGCTATCGGTTCAACAACGAGGGAAATCAGGTCTCCTACCGCTGCGATGTCAAGCGTGTGACCACCATCAATTTCGATCGAAATAAGATCCGGAAGATGTGCGCTAATCTGAGCAAGAAGTCCGATGAGACCTCTGCCACTCTGGATGCTGCGTTAGTTAACACCCCGGTGGAGTATGAAGCTCCGTTCAATGTGAACGAGACTTTTGCGGAGGCTTTTGAAGCGCATATGTCCGCATTGAGCTGACCAAGCCTTTGCGACTTTGCTCCGACTATCACGGATGCGGCAGAAGAAGAGAACGTGGCGACCGGTTCAGTTGCAGACGAACTATAGTGCTGCAAATCAAAACTATCCGCTCGGTTGATTCTGAGCTCCAAAAGAAGACATGATCCGTCTCGTTAACGGATGCTACGAACCGTCTTCCCATCCATCAGCGCCCAACGCTGTTTCACTATAACGTGAATACGCTAACGCCGAATCTCGACCTTGCCACCTCACATCTCCCTATTCTGTTGAATATAGATAGATTTCCTATCTTGATACTGCTGGCCTTTGAGCCGTTAATACGTCGAGGCATGCTACCTCTGCTCCTCATGGAGCCAGCGAGCGCATGGCCTTGGCAAAAATGGTCGAAGCGATCTTGGCTCTCTGCCGTATCCGTGATAGTCGGAGCAGTTCTCCCATAAATAGAGGCGAGCAGCAGGCTACGGCCTGCTGCTCACAAATAATCAGATTCAGTTGTGATGTCCGAGATACCAGGATGTCTTCCATCGGTACTTCGAACAACGCGCCGAGAGCATACAGATTATCTACAGAAGGCAGACTCTTTCCTTGCTGCCATTTGTAGATCGCCTGCGGCTCCTCGAAACCAAAGTATGCCTGCAGGTCGCGGACACTCATCCCACGCTCGGCGCGAAGACGGATGATGTTCTTTCCAGTCGCGATAGGATCAATAACCGGAAACTGCTTCATGTTCATGGCAATCGCCTCCATCTAAAGAGTCTTCCCAAACGGGAGTCCTCCAGAATACTGGAAGAAGCTCAAAAAAGCAAGAGCAAACGTAATTTTGTAAAGAAACTGTCACATAAGGAGGCCCAATCGTGAGTCGAGAATTGTCTCTTTTCCATCCGCGATATATAACGACGACTGTTTACTGCCGGATCAATTTTAAAAGCTGGATGACCACCATGGAGCCGAAGGCAAGTCCCACAATGGCACCCACCATCCCAATGGACAGGGGGGCCACGGCGAACAGCGGTTCCAGCGCAGGAACCAGCAGCACCAGCCCCAGCAGCAGAGCGCCGATGGTAAAGGCCCCTAACAGGGCACGGTTGTTCCAGAAGTGCCGGGTAAGCAGCACCGGATGCTGGGATTTGCAGCTAAATCCGTGGAACAGTCGGCTCAGGCACAGGGTGGAGAAGGCCATGGTCTGTCCAGCAGCGGCACCGCCGGCGTTCAGCCCCAGATAGAAGGCCGTGACGGTGGCGGCGGCGATGACCAGTCCCTCGACGCCCACGCTATAAAGGAAGGGCTTTGTCAGGATGCCTTCGTTCCGGGGCCGGGGCTTTTCCGACATGACCTCGTCGGTGTGTGGCTCCATGCCAAGGGCGATGGCGGGTAGAGAGTCCGTCAGCAGGTTGATGAACAGCAGGTGCACTGCCGCGAAGGGCACGGGCAGTCCCATCAGAGAGGCGTAGAGCACCGTCAAAATGCCCGCCGTATTGCCGGAGAGCAGAAATTGAATGGCCCGCTTGATGTTGGCATACACGTTCCGACCGTTTTTTACAGCCTTCACAATGGTGGCGAAGTTGTCGTCCGCCAGCACCATACCGGCGGCATCCTTGGCCACCTCCGTTCCCGTGATGCCCATAGCCACGCCGATGTCCGCCTGCTTCAGGGCGGGAGCGTCATTGACGCCGTCGCCAGTCATGGCTACCAGATTGCCCCGCTGCTGCCACGCCCGGACGATGCGGATCTTATGCTCCGGGGACACACGGGCGTAGACGCTGACCTTCGGCACAAACTCCTGCAATTCCTCGTCGCTCATGCCGTCGATGACCGCGCCCTCCACGGCCTCCGTGCCGTCCCGCAAAATGCCGGTCTCACGGGCAATGGCCGCCGCCGTGATTTTGTGGTCGCCGGTGATCATAATAGGACGGATACCGGCGCGGATGCACTCCGCCACCGCCGCCTTGGATTCCTCACGGGGCGGGTCCATCATGGCGATGAGACCGAGGAAGGTCAGGCTGTTTTCATCCGCCAGAGTGATGGCTGGGCCGTCCACGCTGCGGCAGGCGAAGGCCAGCACCCGCAGGCCCTCGTTGGAAAACTGTTCGTTGACCTGTTCGATCCTCGCCCGTTCCTCCGGCGTCACCACGCAGCGGTCCAGCAGCACATCCGTCGCGCCCTTGGTGACCAGCATCAAGCCACCCGCCAGCTTGTGGACCGTGGACATCATTTTCCGGTCGGAATCGAAGGGGATCTCTGTCAGACGGGGCCAGCGGTTCCGGACGAGATCCTCGTCAAAGCCGTTGGTCTCCCCCAGCCGCACCAGCGCCGTTTCCGTGGGGTCGCCGATCTCCGTATCCCCGCTGATGACCGCATCGCTGCACAGCAGAGCCGTCCGCAGCAACGGCTCCTGTAACGGGTCCCGGAAGTCCGCGTCCTTGGCGTCGATCACCTCGCCTCCGGTGTAGAGCTTGCGCACCGTCATACGGTTCTGGGTCAGCGTACCCGTCTTATCCGAGCAGATGACCGACACGCTGCCAAGCCCCTCCACCGCCTGCAAATGGCGGATGATGGCGTGTTCCCTGGCCATTTTCCGGGTGCCGAAGGACAGCACGATGGTCACGATGGAGCTGAGGGCCTCCGGGATAGCGGCCACCGCCAGCGCCACGGCGAAGAGAAAGGCGTTCATCACGTTTTCGTGCCGCCACAGCACACTGACGCCAAACAGCACTGCGCAGATCACCAGAATGATGATCGACAGCTTTCTGCCGAACTGGTCCAGACTGACCTGAAGCGGCGTTTTCCGCTCCTCCGTGTTTTTCAGAAGCTGGGCGATCTTGCCCATTTCCGTGTCCATGCCGGTGGCCGTCACAAGAAAGCGGCCCCGCCCATAGGTGACGAAGCTGCCGGAGAACACCATGTTCTTCCTGTCGCCCAAGGCCGTTTCCCCACTGAGCAGCTCCGTATCCTTTTCCACCGGCAGGCTTTCGCCGGTGAGGGCACTCTCCGCGCACTTCAGGCTGGCACATTCCAACAGGCGTCCGTCGGCACAGACGGAATCTCCCGCCTCCAATATGACCACATCACCGGGAACCACCTCTCGACCGGGGATCTGTACGATCTGACCGTCCCGCAGCACCTTGGCGGTGGGAGCGGACATCTGCTTCAGGCTGTCCAGCGATGCGGAGGCCTTGACGGTCTGAACGGTGCCCAGAATTGCGTTCATGGTGATGACCGCCAGAATGACGATCATGCTCTCCACGTCCCCCATGCAGGCGGAGATGACGGCGGCCAGGATGAGGATCAACACCAGAAAATCCGCAAACTGCCCCAGAAAGATCTGCAAAACACTCTTTTGCTTGCCGGCGTGCAGTTCATTGGCTCCGTATTTTGCCAGACGATCCGCCGCATCCTCCTGCGATAGGCCGGTCTCCCGGCAATCCAGTTTCTGGAACAACTCCACGCGGGACTGTTCCCAAATGTTCTTTTCCTGCTTCATGTACTGTGTCTCCTTTCGGCGGACGCAAAAAAGGCGAGCCCTTTTGCGTCAATGCCTTCACATTGATACAAAAGTCTCGCCATTTCAATCCGCAGCGGAGCCAAACGACCCGTACTGACGCCAACGGATACACAAAGCTGTGCAAGCTACTCCCTTTTAAAAACAGAATACATCGGTCTTTCTGCATTGTCAAGTAAGACTCCTGTCAAGAGTTGTTAAAATTATGTAACCTCCTCATTTTGCTTTTGCTATGTTTTTCAGTATTTCAGTATTGAGATGCAGAGTTTATTCATATTGTATAGAATCACATTGTTCATGCTGTAAATTATTCCTGGATTTTACAAAAATTTGGGATTTTTCAAACATTGTGCTCTGATGAGTTTTCGTTGATATTCAGGTAAAATCTGCCAGCTTTTTTGAAGGTGCTTTAACAAGGAAAAGAAAATGTTCATGGGGCACTTGAGCGATCTGCTGCAATCAGGCGAACGCGAATGTATGCTTTCCAGTTGTGGGTATGGTAAACATTCCAGCAGAAGATGAAATATGAGGCGCAAAGAAAGTCCAAACCGTTCGAGACAATGGAGGTGTTCTTACCAATGAAGCAGATGATACCGCTCAAAAAGCAGAGCAAGAAAGCGCAAAAGGAGCAACATGCTAAGCAGCGCGGCAGCTGGTATGGTATTTCTCCCGTCACGAGAACTGTGCCAAATGGTAAAGCCTATGACCGAAATCGAGTTAAACAAGAAGATCGAGAACTTGCTGACTGAGTCAGTTCCCAGGCAGCCATCCAGACGAACTGGCTCTGCGTATCGAAGAGAAATGCGCATCCGCAAGAATGACGCGCTCATGCGCATTGTCACAAGAAAGTATGTGCCTCATGCCGGCTATATCGATTATGGCTTTGATGGTGACACGCTGCTCCATTCGGGAAAGTATATCAAGTATCCCAAGAACAGTAATTGCTAGCGGAGGATGAAACGAGAAACTAGCCGAAAGTTCCGAAACTGTCAGGATCTACCCCGAAAGGGAAACTACTACCGGCGCCTTTTTGACTACTGGTGGACACTTTATTAAAAACGAGAGGATTCCTGCAGCACAATGTGCGGGGACCCTCTCGCTTCATAATTTATATCTCCTTGCGTGCCCCATTGCAATACAATGGAAATATTGTTTATATCCGGCTCCGTCCACTCAAAAGAGTCTCCGGGTTCCGTACTGTCTCGCATGATTCGGCTGATCTTGGCTTCGGATATACCTGTTGCCTTTGCCAAAAACTTTTGCGTTATGCCGAGTTCTTTCATGCGTTTCCTTATCAACCTTGCCGGGTTGATGCATCGTCTCTATAACCGGGGCTTTGCTCTGGCTGTTTCCATGCCAAAGCCTGTCCCTCTGGTTATAGTCTATTTATGCGGGCTTATTGCCGGAGGTGGTCTGCAAGTGTTGATACTTCCAAATACTATGGGCAATTATACAAGTATAGTGCTCCATAGCCGCCACCTCCTTTTGTGAATACGCTTTTGGTGAATAGTTACTATCCACCTCCGACGCAAAGCCCATTCACTAATCAAAGTTGTCTGGCGCAGTTCAAGCTGCGCCGTTCAGCGTCCCGCAGATATTGGGTTGGCAAGTGCAGCAAACTTTTCCCATCTGCATCCGGGAGTAGTTGGGGCGTTTCCGCCCTGTCAAAAAGATTTGTGCTGTGTGAACAGCAAGTGTCATTGTGCCGCACAAGGCGGCTCTGCTTGGATTGTTGCTTTTTCATTGATATTATTCTACGTCTGACTATATATGTAGATTACCATAGAAATTTAGAATATACAGCTATATGCTGTTGAATGTTTTGCAAACAAAACTATATATTGTGCTATCTGATGCTATCATGCTCCATGATATACAGAGAAAGGCAGGGAGCCTCAATAGAGGCTCCCTGCCGCTTGGGTTCTTACTTGCCCTGATAGGCTCTGAAAAGGAAAGTAACGATCTGTGCGCGGGTGCAGCTATTGTCTGGCCCGAACAGGCCATCACCAATGCCGTTTGTGACGCCGTTCTCCACGGCCCATGCCACAGCGTTTGCGTAGTAGCTATTGGTAAGAACATCGCTGAACTCTGCCTTGCTATCGACCAGCTTACCAATGGCACGGAACAGGAAAGTCACGCTCTGGGCACGGGTGCAGGTGGCGTCAGGACTGAATTTGCCATCGCCCGTTCCTGTGGTGATACCGTTCTCCACCGCCCACGCAACTGCCTTAGCATAATAGCTGTCCGCAGAAACATCAGAGAAGCTGCTCATGCTCTTGGGTTCGGGAGAACCGGCAGCACGCCACAGGAACGTGACGATTTGCGCACGAGTGCAGGGCTGGTTGGGGCTGAAATGCTCGGCGTCCGTGCCGGAGGTGATGCCATTTTGCGCAGCCCAGAGAACTGCATCATAGTAATAATCGCTGGCCTTGACGTCCACGAAGAAGTTCAGCATCGTGTTGTCGTCCATGAAGGTCGCCGTGACCGTGACCTTGGAGGCAGGCATGGTGAAGGCGTACTTGCCGTTCTTCTCGGTGAGCTTGACTTCCTTGCCGTTCTTGTCGGTTACAGTGAGCGTTTCCAGCGTGTAGCCCTTGTCTGGCGTGACGGTAATGGTCACGGTATCACCACGCTCGGCGTAGCGGCGGTTGGCTGTTACCTCGCCGTTCCGGATGTCCTTGTCCACCTCGATGGCATAGGTGGGAGCGTTGTCGTCGCCACCGGAGGAAGGCTTTTGTTCCAGCGCCGCAATAGCATCCTCGATAGCTTTCGCCATTGCATCCACTTCGCTCTGTTCAGTGATGTTCTTGTCACGGACAACAGCCTTGACAGCAGCTTCCACACCGGAGAAATCCTTGTAGTTGTCCTTGTTCAGTGCATTTGCCTTGGCAATGGCTTCGTCGACCTTGGTGTAGTCGGCACCCTTGTATTGCAGGGCAGCAATCGCATCTTTGATAGCCTGTGCCATTGCATCAACATTAGCCTGACTCACAAAAGCTTTGCCCCTGACAACTCCGTCTACCGCCGTATTCAATGCGGCAACAGATTCGTCGGTATAGACAGTCAAATCAGTGGGAATGGCTGCCTTCGCTACTTCCACAGCACTGTAATCTGCCGGTTCTGCACCGCAGAGAACCTGTCCGTTCACAAAAGACCATCCGTTGCTGTCGTCGCTGCCATTCAGCGCGGCTGCAAAAGCTTCGTTTTTCATTTCATCCTGCGGCTTTTCAGTTGCAGATTCGTTCTGGTTTTTAATACCGAGGTTTTCCACTGCAAAATAGCAATTGGTTATTTCGCTTCTCTTGGTCGCAGACGACTGCTCTGCAAAGGCATACCGAAAGGGTGATGAGCCTGTTACGATGCCGGTTGTAAAGCAATTTGTAATGGAGCCATAGTAATTTGGGTCAGAGGCATCGGTACCTACAAAAGAGGCCATAGCAGCCGCAGCCTGTGATACATTGCCACTTGCATAGCAGTTTTTGATATTCAGTCCCCAAAGGCCGCCAGCAAAGCCGCCTGTATATGCGCCGCCGGTAACATTGCCCGTGGCGTAACAATTTCGAATAATCGTTTCTGCATCTGTTTTGCCGTTTCCTTTGCCGATAAATCCGCCGACATTCGCACCGCCACGGGAATCTGCCGTCACATTTACCGTCACATCGGATCTGCTGTATGTGATTTTCGCTGCTTTTCCCAATTCACCAATCAGTCCGCCGATAGACCCCTTACCGGCTTTTTCCGTAATGCTGCCGGATACACTGCACTCGTTGATGAGCTGCGCTCCATCCAGTGCACCTACAAGCCCGCCGACCCAGTATGCAGCAGCATAACCGTTGCTCGGTGCGCTCATATCCATAGCCAAACCTGTCACATGACAATTTTCAATGGATCCGGCTGAAGAACCAACCAGACCGCCGGCAATTCCGACGACATATCCAGAAGCAATCTTTGCTACACCGTGGATAGAAACCGTGTACAGATTCAAGTTGCTGATTTTCCCCCCCGTTGCACCAAACAACCCAAATACATCCGATTCAAACGGGGTGGTTTCAGACCCAATGGAAACGTTAGAGATGGTATATCCCTTACCGTCAAAATTACCGGCAAAGATGCGATAATCCGTACCTCCAAACAGTGCATCAGAAAAAGAATTTGCAATCGGTGTCCAAGGCAGCCCGTTCAGGTTTATGTTGGCCGTCAAAACAAAGTACTTATCTTCGTAGGTTTCTCCGCTATTCACAGAACTTGCAAGATATGCAAGCTCTGCTCCATTAGCGATCTGATAAGGATCCTCTGCGGTACCTGTTCCACCTGCGAACGCTGCCGCTGTGCTGCCGTTCCATGCGTCATCCTCCGCCAGCGCTGCCGTAGGCAGCAGCGTAAAGCACAGCGCCAGAATAAGAAGCAGACTTCCGATGCGTTTTTTCATGGTGTATCCTCCTCGTATGATGGTCAAAATTTTGTTCATGCCCGCCTGACCGCAGCGGGCAAAGTCCACTGGTCACAGAGAAGTATCATCCCGTGTGTACACACGGGATGAGGGGCGCGCCCCTCATCATAAGTTTTTCACTTTATACTAATTCATAATAATTATATCCGCATCTTTGCAAAATGTAAATCGTTCTAAAGCATGAGGATGGATAAAATTTTTGAATATGCTACTCGCCTTCACGTTTTACAACATTCAGCCATTTCTTTTTCCATGTATTAGGGTGGATCAGCAGGGTTGGCTTCCCCAACGCAAGAGCATAGGCCATAGCCTTGTCCTCTGCGCTATCGCTGGCAAGTTCAGGGTCGTATACGGCCACCAGCATATCAGACTGCTTGACGATCCGCCGATAGGCCATAAGCTGTGCGTTGGGTGTCTCCTGATAGTCTACACAGGAAAGGTCGGTGCAGTCCGCCAGCATATCGAAATAGCGTTCACGCAGCTGCGGCGTCCACTTGGTAGCCTGTTCCTCAAAAGGGGTTACGCAAACAAGGCGCATATCCTCCTTAATCTACATCTCTTTCAGACGCCTGTAGAAGGTTGATCTCGAACTGATACCGGCGCGATGCATGGCTTCTTCCTCCGTTACTTTATGGTTGCGGAAATCCTCTGCGACTTGGCGGAACAGATTTGGATCGACTGCAATCTTCTTCCGACCAGCGTATTTTCCATTGTTCTTTGCCTGTGCGACGCCTTCCTGGTGACGCTGTTTATTCTGCTTTGCTTCCATTGATTCCTGAACCATGAGCAGGTTTAGTAGCAGACTGCATTCCTCTTTAGAGAGCTGGTGAGATTCTGTTTCATCCCAGATATGAGCGCCACTCCTCAAAATCTGAAGGAGAATCTTTCTGAGCTGGTGGCTGGTCTTCGCGATACTTTGAAACCCCTGAATCGAAACAAGGTCGGCTGGCTGGAGATCGGACGGCAGGCTGTTGATCGATTCAAATGTGATAGTCCGAGCGGCTTCTGCCCGCTCAACGATCAGGTTATCGGTACCGCAGCGCATATCCGTCCGGAGCAGCCACTCAAAGCGGTCATAGTAATCCAGACCAACTGCGTCAAGGAGTTCCCAGAGATCTTCTCGACTTTCGCTGGGGGTACGATCAGAAATGAAGTACGGCGTCATATTGACGCGATAATATCGCTCAAGCCGCATGGACATGTCGAGTCCGGGAATACCCTGGAAAATGGAGGACGGCAGGGTATCGATTACACTCCATTCAGGAGTGAAAACATACTGGAAGTTCTGATCATCAAAGCGCTCAAGATCAACTCGCCCCACAGCATACTTATTGCCGTTGCGGTCCACGGCATAGATTATGCCGCTGCTGCGGTAATAGGGCTTTCCCTGCAGGGGAAGCGTATATTCGTTTAGGCTTTGGTAATCATGCGTAACAGGCCTCATGAGCCACTCCTTTCCATGTCACAACTGGCGATATGCGTACATAAGGATCTTTTCATACCGTTGCTGCAGCATGACTTTATAAAAACGCTTACGCACCTCTGAGATCCCTTCCACTTCGTCAATAAGAGTATTGATTTGATTAAAATCGATGCGAGGAACAATTCGCTTTAGGGCATCATTGCATGCTTCGAATTGCAAGCTGCTGATCACTTCAAAATAGGAACTCTTGCGATTCTTCACCTTGATGTGGGAGGTGGGGAACTTATAGATCCGTTGGTCAATTTCTTCCTCGGAGGAGAGTACGGCCTCCAGCTTCTCGTCCGTATTCAGCTTCGGATACAGGCTTGAACCATTGTCATATACCGGGGCGATCCGGTATTGATTATCTTTCTTAATGAAACCCCAGTTCCCGCCATGCCGGTCAAAATTACCAATCAAAGCATCCACGATGAACATATCCCAGAAACGGTCGATTGTCTCCTCAACATTTGTTGACTTCATATTCTCCCGCAACATTGCGGTAATATCTTCATAAGTGTACTGATAGAGCTCTTTGTCCCTTTCCAGCGAGCTTTCGCCAACGCCATTAAAGGCCACAAGGGCATCCTCCGGCTCAAGGAAGTTCTTCATAACGACCACATTTTTGCCCTCATAAGTGCCAAGGAAGGTTTCCTGTACGGGAATGCCAAGTAGTTGAAAAATATGGCTTCCCAAATACTCAGAAACATAATTGAAGGTCAAGCCCACTTCGGAATTCTTCTGAAACTTAACAATATAACGAAACCCGTCAATGATGATTTCAAACTTCTTTTCTGCCCCAGAGAATAACACGGGTGTCTTTTCGTACTTGCTGTAATCTCTCATGATAGACCTCCAATTTTGATCTTCACCATTATTATATCCGCAACGAGCAAAAGTGTCAATAGAACTAATATATATTTTGATACATGCGTAAACTGACGAGTATACATCAAATGAAAAGCCGCACCATTTATATGGTGCGGCTTAGGAGATAGTACTAACCGTGTCGAAATCGATGCGGTTAGTCTTTTTCACCCTTCCGGGTCTTATAGTCAGCTTCAATTGGCGCTTTCCAATCGGCACTCATAGCGGTGTTCGTATTGATGATCTCTCCCATGTCTTATCCTCCTCAATCGATTGAGAGTGATCTCATTAGAGCCGTTGCTTTTTTCGCGGATCAGGAAAAGGTCATGAGGGGGTGGCCGCATACAATATTCCTTTACACGACCGATGCCCCAAAGGGCATTAGAGACAGCTTGGCCATTTTGAAGCATTGCTTTCCGATTGGAATGCCAAGGATCGTGATGCACCAGAGACAGCCCAGAATGCAGTATCTTGCTGCTTTTCCGTCAGGCGGACACCTACCTCGCACAATTCAATCAGCACATTCTGGATCATATCCGTTGTGCGCAGATGACCAACATTCTCGGCTCGCCGATGAAACCGCATAATCTTTTCCGCCTCTGTACCGCTGTACTCTGCCAACAGGGCAGAATAAGTGGCGGGGACTTTCTTGTAATAATCCAAATTGAACCGCTCGTTCAAATTGAGAAAAGAAAACTCGTTTAATTTCTTCCCGCGATTCTCATTCGGATAGGTTTTACGTTGTTTTGGGGCGCACTCCATCACCGTGGACTTCAGGTTCCCAATAAAATCTGCGAGTGATTTCTCCTCTACAGATGCTGTTGGTTCCGCATATGAGAGAAAATCATCGGGGACACAATAGGGGCGATCATCGCGCTCGTCCATCAGTGCATAGAAGGAAAACATCTTACCATAGCCAGCACCAATCAATTCTTTTGATACGATGTGCCGATCCAGATCATTGTGCGGTTCTTCCGTGTACAGTTCTTCAATCTCATAAACCCAATAGGGTTGCACCTCTCGACGGACAATAGAGGAAAAGGCGATAAGATCGCGTCGATGAATCCGCGGCACATCGCTTTTTAGCTCCTGATAAACCGACCATACATCGCGAAGGGCGATGGTGCCATATAGATTTGCACAGGCGGCGAATAGAGAATGGAGGAAAGCACATGTTTCCGTTGATAAACCCGCCTGCATATATAGCCGGTTTAGAGATTTCTCCGATAGTGGTTTTGGATAGGACATATACCGTTCCTCCGCGTCCAAGGTTCAAGCTTTATTCGTACTGTGCTGCGATTGACTTGACATGCTCTGCCATCTGCTTGACTACATCATCAGGCCCAATGACCTTCGCCGCCGTCTGAAATCCGCAGAGCCACGCAAAGAACTGTGGGCTGACGATCACATCTGTCCATACTGTAAAGTGATCTTCTCCATCCGGGACTAAGATCACATCCCGCCCGAGACGGTCGAGTACAGCGCCCACGAGATGATTTTCGAAACGGAGATGAACCTTGACCTCCTCGCCGGTGAACATGCCGAATGTCTTACGCGCATATGAAAGCATGACTCACGATGAGTTGGAGGAACGTCTGGATGAACTTCGCGCCCAGCGAGGCACCCTAGAATGCGAGGAACCAGATGACCTTGATAGTGAGGCATACGAAGAGTGGGAAGAACAATGCGGATAATGTACAATAAGTTGCGCAAATTGAAAATCGCATAAAAGAAGACATAGCTTGCAGGCTCTGGTAGAATGACCAACTACAAAGAGAACATCAGACTTCATAGTCTGGGTCTCAACAAAACGCGCATCGCCGAGAGCTGTGGCTGCGCCCGGAGCACCGTCATCACGGCATTGCACAAGGCTGAAGAAAGCGGCCTCTCGTGGAATGCGGTGAAGAACCTTAGCTCTGAGGAAGTGGCTCGTAAGCTGTACCCTGCCGCATCTATGGGGCAGCAGTACAGTATGCCGGACTACGAGTGGGTCCACAAGGAAATGCAGAAGAGCGGCGTCACGCTCAGCCTGCTGTGGGTGGAGTATTGCGAACGGTGCCGCCAAAACGGTGAGCTCCCCTACAAGTCCACGCAGTTCAACAAGTACTACGCCGACTATGTTCACAAAACGAAAGCGACCATGCACCTGGAGCACAAGCCCGGTGAGAACCTCCAGGTGGACTGGGCCGGTCAGACCGCTGGGATTACGGACACGGACACCGGCGAGCGCCTGCCCGCCTATCTCTTTGTAGCAGTGCTTCCGTACAGCGGCTACGCCTATACGGAAGCGTTCCTCGACATGAAGCAGGAAGCATGGATCACAGCTCATGTTCATGCCTACAACTATTTCGGTGGAGTCACCCGAATCCTGACCCCGGACAATCTCAAGACCGGCGTCATCAAGAATACCCGCACGGAGACCGTCCTGAACAAAGCCTACCAGGAAATGGCGGAGCATTACGGCACCGCAATTATCCCCACCCGTCCACGGACACCGAAGGACAAAGCGTTCGTGGAGGGCTCCGTTGGCGTTGTATCCACTTGGATCCTTGCTGCGCTGCGAAACCGTCAGTTTCTCTCCTTGGATGAACTGAATCGTGCAATCTGGGAAAAGCTGGCTGACTTCAACCACAAGCCGTTTCAGAAGAAAGATGGCAGCAGAGCCTCTGACTTTGAGGAAGAAAAGCTGTTCCCTCTGCCGCTACCGCCAAATCCGTTTGAGCTGGCAGAATGGAAAACGGCCACGGTGCAATATAACTACCACATTTCAGTGGATCGCATGAACTATTCGGACCCATACGAATACATCAAACAGAAAGTGGATGTACGACTCACCGGCTCCGCTGTAGAAATCTATTTCTGCGGTACCAGAGTGGCCTCCCACCTTCGGCTGTATGGCCGCCCCAATCAGTACAGTATGCTTGAGGAGCATATGCCTCCGGAGCACACCGCTTACCTCCAATGGAACAGTAAACGGTTCCTTCGCTGGGCGTCCTCTATTGGCGAAAATACTGCCGCTGTTGTGCGAGTATTCCTTACTGCTCACAAGGTAGAGCAGCAGGGTTACAAATCCTGCATGGCCCTCCTAAAGCTGTCTGACCACTATTCTGTGGTCCGCTTGGAGGACGCCTGTCGAAAAGCTCTGACCTTCACCCCTTCTCATAGCTTGAAAAGTGTACAGGCTATTCTGAAGTCTGAGCAGGACCTGCTTCAGACGGAAGATGTGGATCCAGAACCTGTGCCTCAGAAGGCCCACAGGTTTACCCGTGGTGCTGAGTACTACAGAAGGGGGAAGAAATAATGTTCAGTAACGAAACGATTCGTAAGCTCAGAGAGATTCGCATGGGCGTCATGGCAGAGCAGCTTTCTGTCCAGCTGGAAGACCCGCAGTTCCGGAATGTGCCCTTCGAGGATCGGCTCGCCATGCTGGTGGATGCCGAATGGAGTGCTCGGAAAAGCAACCGGCTCACTGGCCTGATCAAGAAGGTCGGCTATGCAGATACACAGGCCAGCGTGGAGAATATCGAGTAGATTGCCGAACGGCATCTGGACCGGGAGCAGATCCTCCGCTTGGCATCCTGTTCGTACATTCAGGAGGCACGAAATGTGATCATCCTGGGCGCTACCGGTGCTGGAAAGACATTCCTGGCCTGTTCCCTGGGTGTGGCGGACGCCGTTCGGTATCTCCGGCTGCCGGATCTTCTGGTGGAGATCGCTGTAGCCCGGAGGGATGGGACCTATCGGGAATATATGAAGCAGCTGAAAAAGGTGAAGCTGCTCATTCTGGACGAGTGGCTGCTGTACCCGCTGAAGGAGGCAGAAGCCCGGGATGTACTGGAGCTGGTGGAAGCTCGGAACAAGGTGGCGTCCACCATCTTCAGCTCCCAGTATGACACCAGTGAGTGGCATGAAAATCTGTATGATCCAACTCTGGCGGACGCAATCTGCGACCGGATCATCTACAACGCGTACACGGTTCAGATCGAGGGCGAGTCAATGCGCAAGCGCATGGGTATGACAGAGTAATTTCCCCGGCGGCCGGGTGCACCATGTGCCCGGCCGCTGTGCACCATTTGGGCGGTGTCCGTAGACCGGCGTGGTGGTGCACGCACCACGGCCTCGGTGTAGGACCAGCGGAAAGGGTGTCCGTTTTCAGCGGTCAGGGTGTCGGACGGCTAACGGTCAGGGTGTAGTTTTCGGCCGGCATATTCAGAAGGACGCGCTCGCAAAGACTGCCGCTGTCATAGTTTTCTGCATCGCGATCCTTTGAACCCCGGATTTCCCGAATTGTCTCTTTGAGATTCGTACTCGGGCGTGTTGTATACTCGAAGATGAGATCGTCCAGTTCGTCATCATCTACTGCTTCTGGGTGATACACTTCGGGCATCTCCTGTTTGCGGAACCCTTTGCAAACTCGCTCGATGATTCCTCGAATGCGCTCAGACTTTTTCGACAAGCTGAGGAATCTATCGTTCCTGTACGAAAGCGGAAAAATTCGGTACGATAAAAAAGTATCGGAGGAGAGGGCAGTGTTAAAGGAGGACTTTGGACAGAACGTGAGGTACGTTTGGAACTCTGGACGATATGGACCGCTTGATTTCTGAAAGCAAAAAACGAGGCATGTATGTCATTATGGACTTGGTTGTAAATCACTGCTCTGATGAACATGAATGGTTTCGGAAAGCCTGCCAAGAGCCTGGCGGAAAGTATGGAAAATATATTTAAAAGACTTCTTTAATGAAATCACTGCTGCTGGTGGCAATTATCGATTTAATTCTAATGGAACGCCCCTTTTGCCTGCACCGAAATATGCGGTTTCTTTTGTTGTAACACCTGTCGAGTTGACGAATGTAGTCATTAAGGTGAACGGTCAGGCAGTAGCAAACCCTGCCGATTTGGAAGCGGGTACTTATGCGGTCGAGGTCAGCGCCGATAATTGTGAGGTTTTCCGTTCCGATATTACAATTACAGCTGATACAGCAACTCATACGCAGACCATTGCAATGACTTATTTACCTGCCGACTACACTAAGGTTGACGCAGCCATTGCCAAGGCAAATGCACTGAACAAAGACAACTACAAGAATTTCTCTGCTGTGGAAGACGCTGTCAACGCTGTCGTCCGTGGCAAGAACATTACCGAGCAAGACGAAGTAGACGCTATGGCGCAGGCCATTGAGAAAGCGATCAACGATCTGGTTCGGAGAAGCTCCGGCGGCAGCAGTTCTCCCAGCTATTCCGTGACCATCCCTAACAAAACGGAGAACGGCACCGTGACTGTCAACCCCAAGAGTGCGTCCAAGGGCAGCACTGTGACCATCACTGCTAAGCCTGACAGCGGCTATCAGTTGGATGACCTTACCGTGACCGACAAGAATGGTAAGGAACTGAAACTGACCGATAAGGGCAACGGCAAATATACCTTTACCATGCCCGCCAGCAAGGTCGAGGTTAATGCTACCTTTGTCAAGGAAGTTGAGATAAGCCCGTTCAGCGATGTGTCCACCAGCGCCTATTACTATGAGGCTGTGAAGTGGGCACAGGAAAAGGGCATCACCGGCGGTATTGGCAACGGCCTCTTTGGACCGAACCAGCCCTGCACCCGCGCACAGATCGTCACCTTCCTGTGGCGTGCTGCCGGTTCTTCCGAACCCAAGAGCATGAGCAGCTTCTCTGATGTTTCTGCGGACAGCTATTATGCTAAGGCAGTTGCGTGGGCGGTGGAGAACGGTATCACCACAGGAACGGGCGATGGCAAATTCAGTCCTGATGCCACCTGCACCCGTGAGCAGGCGGTCGCATTCCTCTATCGAGCCTCCGGCAGCCCCGCAGTCAGTGGCGGCAGCGCGTTCAGTGATGTGGCAGCGAATGCCTATTATGCTGATGCAGTCGCATGGGCGGAGAAGAACGGCGTGACCGGCGGTATCGGCGGCGGCCTGTTCGGCTCCGGGAATACCTGCACCAGAGCGCAGATTGTCACATTCCTGTACCGTGCCTATCAGGGTAAGTAAGGCGAATCGACAATCCAATATAAAGCTCCCGCTGAGAATCATCCTCGGCGGGAGCTTTTTACTCTGCACGGCAGGGAATTGGCGTGGAACATTGCTGCAATGCGAATACTTGACGTATATACTGAAAGCTATTATGCTTTTACTATCAAAAGCTGCGTGAAAGTCTGTTGCTTCGGATCGTGGGGCAGCAAAGCGGATACGGGAACAGCTTTTGATACGGAACGACCTGCTCTCCAGCGTTATGACGGGACATAAGTGCATCCGAGAATGGTAGATTGGTCGTGCGTATAGGACGGAATTGTCATCCTGCGTATTTTCGTTGAGATGACCTTATTAGGAGGAAGTAGGCTGGCAGGCATGCGGGGGAGGCGAACCCCTGCCTATGTGCCGGGTAAACTGAAACCGGAATTTTCCCGAACCGGCACGGCGACGCCCGCGCCGAAGGTGGTGTAATTGCTCTGGATGAACGAGACCATGTTGCCCTCGCGGTCGGCGGTGCAGAGATAGATGGTGCCGCCGCAGTGCGGGTCGCTCGCCCTCGGCTCCAGCGCGCGGTCGGTGATGAGCGCGCGGCGGGCGGCGAGATAGGCGGGATCCAGCAGCTCGCTGACCTTAGTTTTCATATAGCGCGGGTCGGCGACGTAGGTCCTCGTGTCGGCAAAGGCCAGCTTGATGGCCTCCATCACCTTGTGATAGTGCTCGGCGCTCTCGCGCTTTTCCGGCATGGTCATGCCGTTCAGGATGCCGAGCGCCATGAGCACCGTAATGCCGTGGCCGTTTGGCGGGATCTCACAGACCGTATAGCCGCGGTAGTCCTGCGTGATGGGCTCGACCCATTCGGGGTGGTAATTGCGGAAGTCGTCCTCGCAGAAGTACCCGCCGGTCGCGCGGGAGAACGCGACGATCCGCTCCATCAGCGCGCCGCGGTAATAGCTCTCGCAGTCCGTCGCGGCGAGAGAGCGCAGCGTCGCGGCATAGTCCGGAAAGTGGAACAGCTCGCCCGCACGGTAGGGCGTACCGTCCGGCTTTATAAAGCTCTTCCACCAGTATTCATGCGGTACGGCGTTCTCCGCCATCGCCTTGGCAATGCGGCGGCTGTCGCGCTCCCACTGCCGCGCGACGTTCACTGGCACGGGATAGCGCTCCTCGGCATAGGAAATGGCTGGCGCGAACAGCTCAGCGAGCGACTTCGTGCCGAAGCGGCGGTTCAGCTCCGCCCAGCCCGCGGGTGCGCCGGGCACCATCGTCGGCAGCCATCCGGCCTTCGGCATCTCTGTATAGCCCATCGCGCGAACCTTCTCTGCGCTCAGCGCCATCGGCGCGACACCGCTGGCGTTGAGGCCGTAGAGCCGTTTGTCCCGCTCGATCCAAACGAGTGCAAAGCAGTTCGAGCCAAGGCCGTTGCCGGTCGGCTCGAGCAACGGCATGGCCGCGGCCATCGCCACGGCGGCGTCCACGGCGCTGCCGCCGGATTTCATCACGTCCAGTCCGATCTGCGCGCCGAGCGGCACAGACGTGCAGGCGACGGCATTTTGGGCGTAGACGACATTGCGCCGTGAGGCATAGCGGTAGGTCAGCGGATCAAAGGCAGGCATGGGAAGCGTTCTCCTTTTCTCTTTTATATCAGGTCCAGTATAGCACACCGACACGGGAAGAGCATGGCGGCGGTTAGGCTCCCGCGCGGACGGTTATAATATTTTTCGCATCATTACCCGGTTTTTAGGCACTATTGAAAAAATGAATCATTTAATTTTTTTGCGATTTCTTGATTTCTTCGGCATTGTGCGCTATATTTTAGTTTCATTACGAAATTTTACTCACATAAACACAGAAAGGCGGATTTTATGGAGCTTCAAATTCAGGATCTGGTATCCTCCATCAAAAAGGACGGCATCGAGAGCGCGAACCGCGAGGCCGCGCAGATCCTTGCCGAAGCCAAGGCGCAGGCGGAAAAGATCGTCGCCGATGCGAGGAGCGAGGCGGACAAGCTGCGTGCGGACGCGCAGGCGGAGATCGGCGTGTTCAAGGCCAGCGCTCAGCTCAGCGCAGAGCAGGCGAAGCGCGACGCGGTGCTTGCCTTCCGGCAGGAGATCGGTGCGGAGCTGACGAAGCTGCTCGCGCAGGATACGCATAAGGCGCTCGACGACAAGGCGCTCGCCGCGCTCATCACCGCCGCGTTGCAGGGCGAGGACGCCTCCGCCTACGCCGCAGAGGTCGCCTCCGTCACGGACGCGCTCAAAAGCGAGCTCGCCGGCGAGCTCAAGGCGGGGCTGGAGCTGCGGCTCTCCAAAAAGGTCCGCACGGGCTTCCGCCTGTGCGCCAAGGACGGCTCGGGCTACATCGACTGCTCCGACGAGGAGCTGGCGGAGCAGCTTGCCCCCTTCTTCCGCGAGCTGCGCATTTAAGGAGGGACGCTCTTGGCTTCCTATTACTACTTGATCTCGAGCCTGCCGATGCTCCGCGCGGGCGACGCCCCGCCGCTGGATTACGCTGCGTTTCTCGACCAATGCCAGGGCGCGGTGAGCGACAGGGTCTACCGCTCGCTCGAGGAGCTGACGGTGCGCTCGGAGGACGGCGGCTTCGTGAGCCGGTGGGCGGCCTTCTACCGCGTGCTGCAGGGTGAGCTGACCTATCAGCGGCGCGTGAAGCGCGGCGAGAGCTGTGCCGCGCCGAACGAGCGCGACGCCGCCGTGACGCAGACCGTCACCGCGGCAGTGAACGCAAAGGACCCGCTCGAGGGCGAGCGGCTGCTGCTCGCGCTGGAATTTGACAGGCTAGACGAGCTGGTGGGCCTGCACAGCTTCGACGACTGCGCGCTCTACGGCTACGCGCTGAAGCTGCAGCTGCTCGAACGGCAGCGCGTCTTCCGCCATGACGAGGGCAAGGCCGCCTTCGACACCCTGCTCGGACAGGTCCGCCAGCAGATATTCAGCCTATAAGAAAACGGGAGAAACGAAATGGAGAAAGTGACAGGCTATGTGACCGGAGTCAACGGCAACCTCGTTTCGGCAAGGTTCTCGGGCTCCGTTCGGAAAAACGAAGTCGGCTTCGTCAAGATCGGCAATGACCGCCTCAAGGGCGAGGTCATCCGCATCAGCGGCGACGCCGTGAGTATGCAGATCTATGAAATGACCAACGGCATTCAGGTCGGCGACGAGGTCGAGCTGACCGGCGAGCTGCTGAGCGTCGAGCTCGGCCCCGGTCTTCTGACGCAGGTATACGACGGCTTGCAGAACCCTCTGCCGAAGCTTGCCGAGCAATGCGGCTTCTTCCTCGAGCGCGGCGTATACCTTGACCCCATCCCCGATAAAGAATGGGAGTTCACCCCCTGCGTCAAGCCCGGCGACGCCGTGCTCGCGGGCGACGCGGTCGGCAGCGTGCCGGAGGGGCAGTTCACGCACCTCATCATGGCGCCCTTCGACCTCAAGGACGAGGGCTGGCGCGTAAAGAGCGTGAAGGAAAAGGGCGTCTATCACGTCCGCTCCACCGTTGCGGTGCTGGAAAACGGCGCGGGCGAGGAGAAGGCGCTGAGCATGGTCTTTTCCTGGCCGGTCAAGCAGCCCATCCGCTGCTATGAGGAGCGTCTGCGTCCCGACGAGACGCTGGTGACCAAGATCCGCTGCATCGACACCTTCCTGCCGGTCGCCAAGGGCGGCACCTTCTGCGTGCCCGGTCCCTTCGGTGCGGGCAAGACCGTGCTGCAGCACATGGAGGCGAAGAACGCTGACGTCGACATCGTCATCGTCGCCGCCTGCGGCGAGCGCGCCGGCGAGGTCGTAGAGGTCCTCAAGGAATTTCCCGAGTTGACCGACCCGCGCACGGGCCGCTCGCTGATGGAGCGTACCATCATCATCTGCAACACCTCGTCCATGCCGGTCGCGGCGCGTGAAGCGTCCGTGTACACGGCAGTGACGATGGCCGAATATTACCGCCAGATGGGACTCAACGTCCTGCTGCTGGCGGACTCCACGAGCCGCTGGGCGCAGGCCATGCGCGAGATGAGCGGCCGACTGGAGGAGATCCCCGGCGAGGAAGCCTTCCCTGCCTACCTCGAATCCGTCATCGCCGCGTTCTATGAGCGTGCGGGCAAGGTCCGGCTGAGAAACGGCAAAATCGCCTCCGTCACCATCGGCGGCACGGTCTCCCCCGCGGGCGGCAACTTTGAAGAGCCGGTCACGCAGGCGACGCTCAAGGTCGTCGGCGCGTTCCACGGTCTCTCCCGCGAGCGCTCCGACGCGCGCAAGTATCCCTCCATCCACCCCATCGACTCGTGGTCAAAGTATCAGGGCGTGGTGGACATGGCGCGCGTGGAGAAGGCCCGCGGCATCCTCCGCCGCAGCAGCGAGATCAATCAGATGATGAAGGTCATCGGCGAAGAGGGCACCTCGGCCGAGGACTACATCCTCTACCAGAAGGGCGAGCTGCTCGACGCCGTGTACCTGCAGCAGAACTCCTTCGATCCCATCGACGCGGCCTGCGAGCCGGAGCGTCAGGCGCATGAGTTCAACGTGCTCTACGATGTGCTCACGCGCGATTACGCGCTCAGCGACAAAAAGGAGATCCGCGCCTTCTTCAATCAGGTGCGTCAGGAATTCCTCGACTGGCACGGCACGGTCTACGGCACGCCGGAATTTGCGGCGCAGGAAACGAAGCTCACGGACCTCTACCGGAGCAAGGTAACGGGTTAAGGAGGGTTTCAGAATGCAGAAGGTTTATACCAAGATCGAATCCATCGTCGGCAACGTCGTGACCGTGCGCGCCTCGGGCGTGCGCAGCGGCGACCTTGCCCTCGTCGGCGAGAGCTACGCGAGCGTCATCAAGCTCAGCGGCGACCTCGTCTCCCTGCAGGTCTTTGCCGGCACGCAGGGCGTCAGCACGACCGACACCGTGCGCTTCCTCGGGCGGCCCATGATGGTCTCGTTTTCCGACGACCTGCTCGGCCGCGTGTTCGACGGCGCGGGCGTGCCGCGTGACAACGGCCCCGCGCTGACCGAGAATATGATCCCCATCGGCGGGCCCTCCGTCAACCCCGCCAAGCGCATCGTGCCCAAGCGCATGATCCGCACCGGCATCCCGATGATCGACGTGTTCAACACCCTCGTCGAGAGCCAGAAGCTGCCCATCTTCTCCGTCTCCGGCGAGCCCTACAACCAGCTGCTCGCCCGCATCGCCATGCAGGCGGAGGTCGACGTCATCGTCCTCGGCGGCATGGGTCTGAAATACGACGACTACCTCTTCTTCCGCGACACGCTCGAAAAGAGCGGTGCGATGGGCCGCACGGTCATGTTCGTCCACACGGCGTCTGATCCGACGGTGGAATGTACGCTCGTGCCCGACCTGTCGCTCGCCGTGGCGGAGCAGTTCGCCCTTGCCGGCAAGCGCGTGCTTGTGCTGCTGACCGACATGACCAACTTCGCCGACGCGCAGAAGGAAATGGCCATCACGATGGAGCAGGTGCCGTCCAACCGCGGCTACCCCGGCGACCTATACAGCTGCCTTGCCTCGCGCTATGAAAAGGCGGTCGACTTTGAGGGTGCGGGCTCCATCACCATCCTCGGCGTCACCACGATGCCCGGCGACGACGTCACCCACCCCGTGCCGGACAACACAGGCTATATCACCGAGGGCCAGTATTACCTCAAAAACGGCCACATCGAGCCGTTTGGCTCGCTCTCGCGTCTCAAGCAGAACGTCAACGGCACGACGCGCAGCGACCACCGCGCCCTGATGGACGGCATGATCCGTCTCTACAGCGCCTACAAGGAAAGCCTTGAGAAGAAGTCCATGGGCTTCATGATGTCCGAATGGGACGAGAAGCTGCTCAAGTACGGCCACCTCTTTGAAACGAAGCTGATGGACCTGAGCGTGAACATCCCTCTGGAGGAGGCGCTGGACCTTGGCTGGGGGATCCTCGCCGAGTGCTTCGAGCCGAACGAAACGGGTCTGAAGACCAGTCTCCTGCAGGAAAGATGGCCGAAAAAGGACGCCTTGAACTGAGGGAGCGCGTATGGCTGTCAAACTAACAAAAAATGAACTGAAGGTCCAGAAGGACCGGCTCAAGCAGTTTCAACGCTACCTGCCGACGCTGCAGCTGAAAAAGCAGCAGCTCCAATCGGTCGTGATGCAGGTGACGGCGCAGCTTGAGAAGGTCGAAGCCGAGCGGCTGAAGATCGTCGACGGTCTGGACGGCTGGATCGCGGTGTTCGCCGAAAACGGCAGCTTCCCCGAGGGGATGCGGCTCGATTCGCTCATCCGTCCGAAGGACGTCGTCTGCCGCGACCACAACATCGCCGGCGTGATCGTGCCGGTCTTTGAGGAGCTGACCTTCGAGGAGATCTCCTACGACGTCGCAGACTATCCGCTCTGGGTGGACACCGCCGTGGTCACGCTGCGCGAGATCGCGCGGCTGGACGCGCTGGTCAAGACGCTGCGCACGCAGGTCGAGCTGCTCGAGCGGGAGCTGCGCTCCACCGCGCAGCGCGTGAACCTGTTTGAAAAGGTCAAGATCCCCGAGGCGAGGGAAAACATCCGCGTCATCGGCATTTACCTCGGCGACCAGCAGACCTCCGCGGTCGTGCGCGGCAAGATCGCCAAGAAAAAGCTACAGGAGGCGGCGCGATGATTGAGAAAATGAAGGTCGTTCACATCGTCGCCGCGCAAACGCAGAAAACGGAGCTGCTCGACGCGCTGCGTGCGCTCGGCATCGTCCATTTCGCGGATAAGGTGGACGCCGACCAAGGCTATTTGGAGCGCTTCGCCGCCCTCTCGCGGCTCATCACCGTGCTCGAGGAGCAGGGGATGAGCGAGGTCGAAGCGGAAACGCTCGACGACGATCAATTTAAAGTGCTCTTCGACGGGCTCAACGCATGTCTGGAGCGCAAAAAGGCATTGGAAGCCGAGCGCGCCGCCGCGGTCAGCGCGTGCGACACGCTCGCCGGCTGGGGCAGCTTCTCCCCCGCCGAGATCAAGGAATTGAAGGCGCAGGGCTTCGAGCTGCACTTCTGCCGCGTGGACAAAAAGCTCCTCGCTTCGCTCGAAGCGGACGAGGAGGTGCGCTTCCTCCGGCTCGCGCCGGTCGGGAAGCAGCAGACCGTCGCCATCCTCGGTGCGCTGCCCGCCTCCTGTGCCGCCGGCGAGTTCATCCCGCCGGAAAAGAGCCTTGACGAATACCGGCAGGAGATCGCCGACTGTGAGCGCGGTCTTTCTGAGTGCGGCGCGCAGCTCAAGGCCGCCGCGAAGCACCTGCCCAGCTTCCGCGAGCAGCTGCTCAAAACGCAGAACGACGCGGACTACTCCTCCGTGCGCAATACCTCGGAGAGCGGGGACGGACTCGTGTGGCTGACCGGCTACCTCCCTGTCGACGAGGCGGAGCGCTTCAAGGCCGCCGCCGCGAAGGAGCATTGGGCGTGGGCGATGGACGATCCGGCGGCGGACGACGACAAGGTGCCGACCAAGATCAAATACACCAGGGTCACGCGGCTCATCGCGCCGGTGTTCGACATTCTCGGCACCGTGCCGGGCTACCGCGAGTATGATATTTCGTTCTGGTTCCTCGGCTTCTTCACGCTCTTCTTCGCCATGATCATCGGCGACGCGGGCTACGGCTGCCTGTTCCTGCTGACCGCCGCGGCCCTGACGGTGAAGAGCAAGAAGCCCTCCGATGCCGTGCAGCTTTTGTGGGTGCTCTCCATCGCCACCATCGTCTGGGGCGCGATGACCGGCACCTGGTTCGGGCTTGAGGGCGCGATGGACGTGCCGCTGCTCCGCTCGCTGGTCGTTCCGACCTTTGCAAACTACCCCGAGTATTTCAACGTCACCACCACCCAGCAGCAGAACAGCGTCATGAAATTCTGCTTCATCCTCGGCACCGTCCAGCTCTCGCTGGCGTGCGTGATGAACATCCGCCGCAAGACGCGGGAGAAGGACCTCAGCTGGGTCGCCGACCTCGGCTGGCTGTGCGCGATCTGCGCGCTGTACTTCGTGGTGCTCTACCTCGTCATCGGCGAGCAGGTGAACCTCACGCCCATTGCCGCGGTGGTCCTTCTCGGCTTCGTGCTGGTCGTGTGCTTCGGCGGGATGTCGCCGGACAAGACCTTCGCGCAGGGTCTCAAGGCGGGCCTTGGCAACGCCTTCACAGTGTTCCTCAACACCATCAGCGCCTTCGGCAACATCATGAGCTACATCCGACTGTTTGCCGTCGGCATGGCGTCGCTCGCTATCGCGCAGAGCTTTAACAACATGGCGCTCGGCTTCAAGGGGCCGCTGGTCGTCGTCGGCATCCTCATCATGCTCGTCGGTCACGGGCTGAACATCGTGATGGGCCTGCTGTCCGTGGTGGTCCATGGCGTGCGATTGAATCTGCTGGAATTCTCCGGTCAGCTTGGCATGGAGTGGACCGGCACCGCCTACGCACCGTTCAAAAAACTGGATAAGATCAGAAAATAATCAAAAAGAGGAGAAACGTATTATGAGCATTGAATTTATTGGTATGGCGTGTGCGCTGGGCCTGTCCGCCATGGGCAGCGCGTTCGGCGCGGGCTTCGCGGCGCAGGCGAGCGTCGGCGCGTGGAAGAAGTGCTACGCGAACGGTAAGCCCGCTCCCTTCATCATGGTCGCCTTCTCCGGCGCGCCCCTGACGCAGACCATCTACGGCTTCCTGCTGATGAACTTCATCCGCAGCGCCGTGGCCTCCGGCGCCGATCCCGCGCTCGCCATGTTTACGGGCATCTTCGCGGGTCTCGCCATCGGCCTGTCCGCGTTCTTCCAGGGCAAGGTCGCCGCGGCGAGCGCCGACGCGCTCGGCGAGACCGGCAAGGGCACGGCGAATTTCTTCATCGTCATCGGCATCATCGAAACGGTCGCGCTCTTCACGCTCGTCTTCAGCCTCCTGCTGTTACAGTAAGCGCAAGGAGAAATTTCATAGCGGCACAGCAAGGGAGCCGGTGTCTGTTCTATATTTGCAAACACCGAGAAGGCCACAGGCAAGTGCCATTTGTACGCCAAAAATCCGAGTCTGCTTTGCCGCAAGCAAGCAGATATTCTCGGTCTGCACACCGGCAGACAGGATTTCGACGATTTGCCAAACTCCACTTGTCCTATCCGTCTTCGCATACTTTTTGTAGGCGTTGAGAGCTGTGTAGCTCATCTGCTCGGTTCTCATCTCTTCTGGGATAAAAGAGATGGATAGTGGCGACATCTCCAGAACAGCTTCGCAGATTTCTTCGCTCAGCTTTTCTTTTGGCAGGAACGCGACGCAGTCTTGATTCGCCATGAGCACTTGTGTTGCCACAGCCGCCGTCAGAGGCTTATCTTTTGCCAACTTGCTCCACGTTACTCTCGCGGCAGAGAGTCTGTCCCTGCGTTTTTCCGCGATAAAAGACATGGTTTCAGTCAGTTTCCTTTCGGCGTACTGCTGCATCAAGCTTTTGCTTTCCAATTTGAAATCCTCCTTTCTTCATGTGCGCAAGAGGACATGATTTTCCAGATCACCACTCTATTCGTCACGGATATTGGCTTTGACTATATTGCGCCTAATCCCACGGGAGATGACCTGACCAGCTTCTTTGAGACGGTTGTCCTTCTTTCCAAGGGAGAAATCGACTCGAAAAAGGTGCGTGTGGAGTTCTCATTGGAGAATATGGATATGTCCGGATTCCAAAAAGGCGCAACGTATCCGCAGATCAAAGAGTATGTGCAGGAGCATAGCGGGCTAACCTCTATTTGCGAGACTGTGCAGAGACCCGCAGGCAGATACCAGTGCCCCGTCAGTAATAGGCAGAGCGACATCCAGAAACGGATGTCGCTCTTTTTCTTTGTCTGCTGTAAGCTGGTATCCCCCGCGCAGCGCCTTTCCGGATACCCTGTGATATACTTTTGGGGTTCTCTTTGACGATTTTGCTTCCGATTTTTGCGTTGCTGCAGTTTCGTATCCCCGACGATGCCGATTTTCTATCAGGCAATGATATGATATTTAGTTTCTCCGCACGGACCGCCCAAAGCATTCGTGTCGAATTATGTAATTTTCAATAAGTCTTTCGCGTTATTTGATGCGATATTTCAATTAAATTCGATTGATTTTTGCGCGAATATCTGTTAAACTACGCTCAGAACCTTTAAGGAGGTTGCATTATGTATAGAAAAATCATTAGCTTCCTGGAAGTGTGGAAAGAGGACGAGCACCGCAAGCCCCTTATTTTGCAGGGTGCAAGACAGGTCGGTAAGACGTACTCCATCTTGGAGTTCGGGCGCACACACTACGAAAACGTCGCCTATTTCAATTTTGAGACCAATCCCAAGCTGAACGAGACTTTTGAGGAAGACATCAGCCCCGATTATCTGATTCCAATTTTGTCCCACATCGCAGGTCAGACCATCGTCAAGGAGAAGACCCTGATAGTCTTCGATGAGGTGCAGCTCTGCGAAAGAGCTCTGACCTCTCTCAAATACTTCTGTGAGGACGCGCCAGAGTATCACATCATCGTTGCAGGCAGCCTGCTGGGTGTCGCGGTCAACAGGGCGAAGTTCTCCTTCCCCGTCGGCAAAGTCGACATGAAGACGCTCTACCCTATGGACATGGAGGAGTTCATGCTGGCGCTCGGAGAGGATGACTTAGTCGCGCAGATAAAAGAGAGCTTCAATACCAATGCGCCGCTGCCGTCTGCACTGCACGATGCAGCGATGCAGCTCTATCGCCAGTATCTCGTGGTCGGCGGCATGCCGGAGTGTGTGATGCAGTTCGTGGAGACCAGGGACTATATCCTTGTCCGTCATACGCAGGATACGATTCTTGCGAGTTACCTCAACGACATGAGCAAGTACAACAACCTGAACGAAATCAAGAAAACCAGGCTTGCCTACGACAACATCACTGTTCAGCTCTCAAAGAAGAACACGCGTTTCCAGTACAAACTGATTAAGAAAGGCGGGCGTGCTTCCGAGTTCGAGAAAGCGATTGAGTGGCTGTGCCTGTCTGGTATCGTCTCTCAGGTCTACAAGGTCGAGCAGGTCAAAAAGCCGCTCGAAAACTACCGCGATATAGATGCGTTCAAAATCTACGTGTCTGACCTTGGCCTTCTGTGCGCCAAGAAGGATTTAGCCGCCAATGATGTCCTCTATATGGTCGACGAGCTCGACGACTTCAAGGGTGGCATGGCTGAGAACTATGTCAACATGCAGCTCTCCATCAACGGCTACCGTACCTACTACTGGGAGTCGGAGCGCGGGGCTGAGATAGACTTCGTCATCCAGCGCGATGGGCAGCTCATTCCCGTTGAGGTTAAATCCGCCGATAATACCAAGGCAAAGAGCTTAAAGGTCTACATGGATACCTACAAGCCGGCCTATGCTATCAAGCTCTCTGCAAAAAACTTTGGCTGTGATGGCAATAAGAAAATCGTGCCTCTTTATGCCGCATTCTGCATCTGAAAAACACATAGTGAAAAGGAGCTGGATGCCAGCTCCTTTTTTCCTGTTTCCGCTGCAATCTCGTATCCCCTGTTGCGAGACATTTTGGCTGAGATGTGGTATGTGGCATGTGGCATGCTGTATCCCACCGAAGAGCAGCTTTTTTGTCTCCTGTTTTCTATAACTGACGAATCTCTCGGTTTTACTTGCGTCAGTTTTACGCATGGCTTTCTTTCATTATATTCTCTCATTTTCGCGGGTAACCTTCAATCCGCCGCTACACTTGACGCTTACAACGCTCCTGGCTATAAGCCTTGCGAAGCTCCGCTTCTTCCTCGGCATCGAGCTCAAGGCGCTCTAAGTAGATGGGCTGCACGTAGCTGTGCTCAAAGTGACCGGTCGATTTCGAGTAGAACTGAACGCAGATAGACGCATCTGCGAAGTCCAGAACAGAGGCGGGAGCTTCCGCCTCGGCGACCAGGGAGGCCCATTCCTTCTGCGACGTCGATACGATTCCGGGAAGGGTGCCGCCGACAAAGCTGACGATAAAATAATAAGCCTGAATCAGAAGATGCCAAAAAGGTAAAATCAATAGTATGCCACAGAATTGCCTCAACTATACACGAGAGGGGATACGAAAATGCGATAGAAACAGAAAAGCGTCAGAAGAGCGCAATCCGGCCGCTGAGCAGCGCATCTGTGGCCGCTCACGCGCGCAATATGCAAAGAGCGGGAAACAGACACCCGAGACAGCCTGAAGAGGTGTTTTGCTTTCGACAACGGGAGTGTAAAGCATGCCTTAAATGATTTGCGCCCGTGCCAGCATAAATGCTGATACGGGCGCTCCTCTGTTTTACATATCTTTTGCCGAAGCCGAAGCTGAATACTTCCAGCCCTGCAATGCTTTGGCACAACTGAATCCATCGGCTAACAGCAATAAGTTTGAATTAGTTCCTTAAGAGAGATGTTCTTCGTTCTCCTCCGCGCAGATCGTTATGCCAGCATCCTCGAAGCGGATGGCGGTTTTGAGCTTTTCCCAATCAACGGCCCGCCGCAGCTCAGCGCTTTCCGCGCCTCCTTTTTGCAGGATGCCGGTATGCGCGGCGGCGTTCTTCCGCGAGCAAGGGCAAACTCCAGCAGGCCTGCAATAATCACGGCTCCGCCCACAATGATCACATCGGTGGTTCTTGGCGGCATCAAGCCGAGAATCAGCGTCAAAAGGCCCAACGCCAGCAGGAACACGCCATAAATGCGGCAGCGCACCGTCCGCCTTTCGCGCGCCGGGCCTTTCGCGGCGTGAGTTCTGATGCGGTCTATCGCATTCCACATAGCGGGGCAGTGCCGCCGACTCTCAGCTTCCAAATGCCGGTGCAGCAGTTCTGCGGTTTCTCTGTCCACGGCGGGGTCATCGTAGTTGCTTATTTGAAAAAGATACATGTGCTTCTCCGTTTTGAAATCGGCTCATTGAGAGTGCCAGAAAATTCCATTCACAGCATATCGGACTGCCACCGGGCAGTCCGATATGCTGTGATGTGCTGATAGTTCCTTGCATGAGAACTGCCGACCGCTTGCGTCCTATTTTTCAAACAGGTACAGCAGGTATCCGTAGCCCTCGGCCTCCATTTTTTCATAGGGGACGAAGCGCAGGGCTGCGCTGTTGATGCAGTAGCGCACGCCGTTGGGGGACTCCGGATCGCCGGTGAACACATGACCAAGGTGAGAATCTCCGGCGCGGCTTCTGACCTCCGTGCGGCGCATTCCGTGGCTCAGGTCCTCCAGTTCCACCACAGCAGGCTCTTCAATGGGCTTTGTGAAAGCCGGCCAGCCGCAGCCGCTCTCGTACTTATCCGTGGAGGAAAAGAGCGGCTCGCCGGTGACGACATCCACATAGATGCCCTTTTCAAACTTATCCCAGAACTCGCCTGTGAAAGGGCGCTCTGTGCCGCTCTCCTGCGTAACACGGTACTGCTCCGCCGTCAGCTTGTCCCGGATGGATTCCGCCGCGGGCTTCTGATAGTCGCCCGGATCGATGCGCAGCCGGGAAAACAGCTCCATCTCCGCGCGCGGGATGTGGCAGTAGCCGTTCGGGTTCTTTTCGAGGTAGTTCTGGTGGTACTCCTCGGCGGGGTAGTAGTTCTTGAGTGGGCCGATCTCCACGAAGAACTTTTCACTGCGTCCCCGCTCGATCTCCGCGATGCGCTCCACCGTTTCCTTCGCGCTTTCGTTGGTGTAATAGACACCGGTCTGATACTGGCTGCCCCGGTCGTTGCCCTGCCGGTTCTCCACCGTGGGGTCGATCACATAGAAGTAGGCCAGCAGCAGCGCGTCAAGGCTCACCTGCTCGGGGTCGTATTCCACCCGCACGGTCTCCCGAAAGCCGGTCTCTCCCTTGCAGACGGTCTTGTAATCGGCGTCCGCCTCGCAGGTGCCGTTGGCGTAGCCGCTCTCGGCGTCGATAACGCCGGGGATGGACTGCATCAGCTGTTCCATGCCCCAGAAGCAGCTGCCTGCCAGATAGATGACATTGTCTTTGGTATCCATATAGGTGATCTCCTCGTCTGACCGGTCAAAAGCCAGTCCGTCCATGTTTGTTTCCTGTCCGCTCTTTTCCTTCGGCACAGTCTGCTGCCCGGCGGCGCAGCCGCCGCCATAGGTCCCGGCACTGGTTGGCGGTCACTTGGAGCAGCCACGCCTTTTCCTTTCCCACCTCCAGCTCCGGCTGGGTCTCCAGATATTTGAGGAATACCGTCTGGGTCACATCCTCTGCGTCGGCGGCTGAGCCGGTAAAGGACAGGGCAAGGCGGTAGACCGGGTCCTTATACCGGTGGAACAGGGCGATCACATCGTCCATCCCGGCGCCTCCTTTCTCGTTTCTTCTTTGAGCGCTCACTGATAAAACGCTTTCTCAAAGCGAATTGTCACCGGGTTCGGAATTTTTTGTGTGCCTGGGCCTCGCGGCCGGGGGACGGTGGAGCCGTGTTATATGGATGCCTCCGGAGCGGGAGCCATGGCCCGGGAGAGCTGCCACAGCCGGAGCAGGATGTAGATGCGGGCGCAGAAGCCGGCGGCGCCTGCCGCCACCGTCAGCCAGGGGGCCCGGAGCAGCAGGTCCTGGAAGTAGAAGAGGGTGGTCAGCAGGACGGCCGCGGTCCGGGCGGAGCGCAGCTGCCGGGGGAGGGGCGCGCCGGGGAGCAGGGCCTCCGCCAGACCGGCCAGATCGGTGAACAGCTGAAAGTCAGCGTACATCCGGACCAGAGCGGCCAGAAGGGAGAGCGCGCCGGGGATATGAGGGGAGAGGCCGGGGAAAAACTGCTGAAGGGACCAGAGCCCCAGGGCCAGCCAGAAGGGGCCCAGCAGGCCCAGACTGGGCCGGTTGGCGGCCAGAGACCGGGTCCCGCGGGCCACCAGCCAGAAGCCGATACAGTTGGGGAGCAAGGGGAGCGTGAAGGAGAAGCCAAAGCGGAAATTCAGGTCAAAGTCCAGAAACAGGAGCAGTGTGCCCCAGAAAATGGACCGGAGGGCGGAAAAGCGGATGTGCTGACGGGTCATGGAAGGACCTCCTCTCGCTCCGGAGCGAGGGAGAAGCTCCCGCCGTCCGGCGTGGTGTACCGGGGGGTGAGGGGGACGGAGAAGGTCTCCCCCTGGGCGTTGGTCACACAGGCGGTAAAGCCGTCCGGGGCGGTGTACTGGCGCAGATCCCCCGTCCAGCAGTCGCGCCAGCCGCTGCCGCCGCCGCCCCCCTCATGGAACGTGATCTGTTCGCCGGCCTCCAGGGTATGAAATTCATACCACTGGTGGAAGGAGGCGCGGTTTTCCACGGCGGTCTCAGGCAGTGCTTGCGCGTTTGCATGATCATAGGTCGTGTGAATGTCCACAATGTCCGGGTCATTCCAGTATGGGACGATGTCCACCATGTAGGAGCGCTGCTGGCCGCAGGTGTTCTCCCGGGTGACCACCATCCCACTGTATAGGGCGGAAAAGCCGGGGAGACGGGGCATAGGGGCGGAGGAGAGGGCGTTATCCTCCTCCGCTTCCCCGGTCGTGAAGGGGAAGGAGGATGAATCGCGGGGGGTGCGGAGCCGCTCGCGGCCCAGGAAGCCGTCCCCGGTCTCCAAAATCTGGGCGGCGGATACCTCCAGACGCAGGCCGTTGGCCTCGCCGCTCCAGGTGACTGGGCCGCAGAGTGGAAGCTGTATATTATAAAAGCCGTTCTCCAGAAGGCCCTCCGTCTCTGCCAGCTTCTCCACCGTCCAGTACGGCCCGTCGGGCAGGAGATGCACCGTGTGGCACAGGTACTCCACCGGCCAGGGGGCGCCGTCCTCCCGGGGGTAGACGTCCCCCGCCTGCATCTCCTGGTCCCGGAACCAGAACACCTGACACAGATAGCCAACGCCGCCGTCGGAGACCAGTCCCCGGAACACCGGGCCGGACCGCCACCAGCGGTGGAGCTGCTCCGGATGCTCCTCTGACAGGCGCAGGGCCTCCCGGTACTGCTCCAGCGCCTGGGGCAGACCTTTCTCCGGGACGGTCATCCCCCGGCACAGAAGGGCCAGGGCGGGCTGATGGAGGTGGTGGAGCATGGCTTTGCCATAGGCGTCCAGCGCCCCGGCCACGGTGGCGGCACGGCTGCGCTCCACTGTGGCCAGGATGCCGGGGACGCCGCAGCCCTGGGGGGATACCGTGACCGGATCGGTCTCCCCGCCCGGAGCGGGGCCTCCCACAGCCAGGGCCATGACCAGCGCCGCCCCCATACAGCCGGATACCAGGGCCATTCCCCGGGGAAAGCGCTTGAAGCGGGCGATGGCCTGGATGCGGGCCTGGATGGCCCGGGCCCCATTGGCCATGGTGGTGGCCCCTGGGACGCGCACCGTCCGGCTGTCCGCCATGGACAGGAGGACCCGGCCGTAATCCCGGCGGTCCTCCCCCTCCAGACGCTCCAGAACACGCTGGTCGCACAGGGCCTCCCGGTCGTTGTCCACCTTGTCAAAGACCAGCCACAGAAGGGGATCACACCAGTGGAGACAGCGCAGGGCGGCGGTGAGCCACCCGGCCCACAGGTCCCGGTGCTTCAGGTGTAGAAGCTCATGGAGGATGACCTTTTCGTCCGGCTCCCAGCCCATAGGCAGGACCAGGGCGGGAGCAAGAAATCCCGTCAGGAAGGGGCTGCGCTCCCAGCGGCACTCCACCACGCGCCGGGGGCGGGGCAGCTGGTACCGCTGGGCCACAGCGTCGATGGCCGCCCGCCGGGGGCCCTCCACCGGGACGCCCCGGGAGACCCGGAGGGACAGAAGCAGGGCGCACCCCAGGTACCACAGGGCCAGGCCCAGCGCCCCGGCCAGATAGAGGAGGAACAGCCAGTCGGTGAGGGACCGGG
>ERZ772858.247-NODE-247-length-76173-cov-8.857314_pt1 | contig 76173 bp, 48 predicted proteins | sample MGYA00512136_ERZ772858 | MGnify/ENA primary metagenome ERZ772858 (study PRJEB29015, sample SAMEA2737726) | human gut metagenome | biome: human gut; feature: human-associated habitat; material: faeces | place: China | collected 2012 ...
CCGGATTCAGTACGCGGATAACGATAGCCATCACACCGATCAGGAATCCGAAGATATATTTACCTCTTTCCGTACGTGCGGAAGTCACAGGGTCAGTAGCCATAAATACGGCACCGAAACAGAAACCACCGAGAACGAGGTGTTCGTACCAAGGCATTTGAGCCATTGTATTGTTTTCCATGCCGATTGAGTTGAATACCCATGCCATAAATGCACCACCGACAAATACGGAAATCATAGTCTTCCAACTAGCAACGCCTGTCCAAAGCAAGATAACCGCACCAATCAGAATAGCGATCACACTGGTTTCACCGATAGAACCCGGAATCAGACCTGTAATCATATCCATGTTGAATGCAGGAACACTACCAGATGTAGCAGCTTGTCCCAGCGGAGTAGCAACGGTAAGTCCGTCTACGCTTTGTCCCAGACCGAAGATGCTGTCGCCTGACACCCAAACGGCGTCACCGGACATCTTAGTCGGATATGCGAAGAACAGGAATGCACGAGTAATCAACGCAACGTTGAAAACGTTCATACCTGTACCACCGAATACTTCTTTTGCGAAAATAACAGAGAATGCAGTAGCTACGGCAAGAATCCACAGCGGACAGTCTACCGGAACGATCATCGGGATCAAGATACCGGAAACGAGGAATCCCTCCTGTATTTCTTCTTTCTTCCATTGAGCTACCACGAACTCAATACCCAAACCTACTACATAAGATACGATAATTTTAGGCAGTACTGCCAGGAATCCGTATGCAAACATTTCAATAAAGCTGCCAGTAGCACCCGTGTGAGTGAAATGCTGGTAACCTACGTTATACATACCGAACAGCAAAGCCGGTACCAACGAAATAACCACAATCGACATGATGCGCTTGCTATCAATTGCGTCATGTATGTGCGTTCCCGTTTTCGCAGTCTTGTTGGGCACGAACAGGAATGTTTCGAAGCCGTCAAACACCGACTGGAATGCGTGGAATTTGCCGCCCTCTTCAAAGTTCGGCTTTATCTTATCGAGATAATTTCTTAACGCTTTCATTTATTAAATTGAGAATTGAAAATTGAGAATCGAGAAAAGGCTACGCTGTGTTTACCAGAAGACAATTTCATAAAGTCTCAACTATCATTTTTAATTTTTACTTTTTACTTTTTTAATTCTCCTATGCCATTTCCGAACGGAGCATATCAAGTCCGGCACGAACGATGCGTTGCAGTTCCATCTTCGAAGAGCAGACGAATTCGCAAAGAGCGAAATCTTCAGGAGCCACTTCATAGATGCCAAGCGCTTCCATACGGTCGATGTCACCGGCGATGATTGCTTTAATCAGATATTCGGGCAGAATGTCCATCGGGAATACCTTATCGTATTCACCCGACATAATCATGTGACGTTCGCCACCTTTGATACGGGCATCCAACGTATATTCCTTCTTACCCATCAACCAGCTGAAATAAGAATGGTTGGCACTGAACTGGTTGAAGCGTGGCATGATCCATCCAAGCATTTCGTGAATGTCGTCACCTTCGGGGATAACAGTCAGTTGGCTATGGAATGCGCCCAAGAATCCGTTCGGGGATACTTGCTTTCCTGTCAGCACGTTACCGCTGATGTAGCGTAAGTCTTTGTCTTTTGTTACATTGCCGGCAAACACGTTGGTGAGCAATGCGCCTACCTGTAGTTTGCAGTATGCAGGTTTCAACACTTCGGAACCTGTCACAGCTACTGTACGGGTGAAATCCACATGGCCTGTATTGAAAAGGCGACCGATGAAGATTACGGCTTGCGGATCAATAGTCCATACCGTTTCGCCCTTGGATACGGGGTCGAGGTGGTTGATCTGAACGCCTACATTACCTGCAGGGTTCGGTCCGTCGAATGCGGTGATTGTAACGTTCTTAGCCTGTGTCAGTGCAGCAGCGTTCTGTTTCACACTGATATTCAGGTAGGTTTTTGCCAGTTTGGCAAGAACATCAAGTCCTGTCTGGAAGTTTGTTTCTTCACCTTTGAGGGCGAACTCGAAATCCGGAGCTAACGGATTAGTGTCGAATGCGGATACAAAGATTCCTTTCGGAGTGACCGTCGGGTCAGCAATGATGTCATAAGGGCGCTGTTTGATAAACGCGAAAAGTCCGGCTTCCAACAAAGCGGTTTTCACAGCTTCAGCATCCATCGAAGCAACATTCTTCTTCCCAAAATCTTCATAGTCCTGCTCTGCAGCAGCTTCCACAACGATGTTCAACACCTTACGACGAGCACCACGTTCAACACTCGTCACCACGCCGCTCACCGGCGAAACAAATTTCACTTCAGGATGATACTTGTCGATAAACAAGGGTCCACCAGCCATCACATACTCCTGCTCTTTTACGACTACCTTCGGCGTCACTCCAGGAAAATCATCGGGTACGAGTGCGTAAAATCCCGGTTCTTTCACTGTTGCGTACGTTTCAGCAGCTTTACCTTTCAGGTTTATGTCAAGGCCTTTACGTAACTTTATTACATTTGCCATGCTATATAAAATAATGGTTTCATAAATTTGCCGCAAAAGTAATAAATAAGATTGGGATTCGGGAGGAAAAAAGAAAGGAATTACGGAAAAATATCCGTAATTCCTTTCGTGTTCGTGCACGTAATCTTTTATCTTTTGTTCCGGAACAAAAGACAGAAGCAAAGAAAAAGAACTATTCAGCAAACATAGGATCCCAAGCAGGAAGTCGGATAGGCTTCTGTTTCAACACCTCGAGAGCTTTTTTCGATGCATATTTCGTTTCTACTACTAGACGGAACATATATTCGTTAAACCAATCATCCGTCATGATGAGATAACCCTGATAACCGGCAGCAGGGCCCCAACTATTTTCAACCATCCATTTCGTCGGTTTTCCGTTTTTGTCAAGATCAACAGCCATAAGAGTCATGGCGTGACTGGAGCCACTGGCAAAACTTTGAATGCGTTGCTTCTTGTTCATGCCAAAAGAAGTACCCATAAGAGATTCGTAGTCGTAGTTTTTGACATCCAGTAGACCACGGTCAGAGTTTAGGAACTTACCTACATCGCAAGAGAAATACATCATCGTGCTATCCTTGAGAGAAGAAATAGCCATTTCTTTGATATCTTCGATGGGAAGATTGACATACGTCCAGTTTTTGCCGTCGTAACGGTGGCGGTCGTAGTCTATCTCATAACACTTATAATATTCACGGCTCGGATCGTTCATTAACATGACATAATTATCAATCAGTTTTTCGTCACCATACTTTTTCAGGAAAGAAAACGGAGTGTAAGTTTCCGTAGACACAGGCTCACCCTTAGCGTTATATTCAGTCCAGGTAAATTCAGTAGGAGGAACACCGAGATTCAACACTAACATGCGGTAGATGGTGCTCAACATCTCTGTTTTTGTTTTCTCAAGGGCAGCAGGTTTAGCACCTTGCGCAGCGAGATCACGCAGTTGAAGCCCCTGTTCACGAAGTTTCAGGACGATCAGACCTGCCATACGGGAAGTATTTTCACTACTGTTGGTTTCCGGCATCACATCTTTGGGAACAAGCCCGTATTTACTGACGATATCGGCTACGCCGGTAAATGTTCCACCGTCACTCAAAGGATTGCGGAAGAGCCATTCCACCATTTTATCATCCATCGGCTTACTGCTGGTGTCGATAATACCTTGCAGAAAGAGATTAGCTTTCTCCAGCTGATCGAAGAAGAAAGGATAAGTTTGCGAAAATTCGAAAGAACCGAGGTTATGCTTGGCGATCGCTTTGGCACGCATCACATTCAAACCTGTAAAAAGCCAGCAACGGCCGGAAGATTTCTGATCGGTGATACCTTTGGAAGGCACTTTGATGGAGAAATGTGTGTCCATCCCTTTCAGGTTATCCTGATTGAGAGCCAGTTTACGAATGTCGTTGCTACCGATAGCGTTGCGGATAGCCTTGTCAGTAGGAGTGTTTGCGTAACTCTGCTTGATTTGTTGCATCATGGAGTCGCTGATGCCTCCTTTCACTTCTTGCGCTTGTGTAGAATAAGAAAAAGCACATAAAACAAAAATTGATAAAATCTGTTTATTCATTGATATAAGTAATTAATTAATAGGCTGACGGATCATGATACACTAATAAATACGGTTTAAATGTATGAGATTAAATCATGCGATTTTATTTATCAGCATATCGAAAAACATCATATTCCGCAAAAATACGATTCTTTTTTAGATTTATTATCTAAGAACTTCAAAACTAATCAAAATAAAAGAGTTTTCTTTGCAGTCGAATTCCTCACAGAGAAATTATGAAGAAATATATAATAGGAATATTGATGATGCTTCCATCCATCAATATGATGTCAGCCGCGGCTGACAGTACGGCAGTAAAGAGCGATGAACTGCAAAGGTCTACAACTTCTATCAGTGATACTACTCCTACAGATATTGAAGGCATCCCGTCAGATACCATTCCTGCCCTTTCAAAGCGCGAGTTGCGCCGCCAGCGTGTAGCAAAACGAAATTTGCACTATAACATATTAGGTGGTCCCAGCTACACGCCGGATTTTGGTTTACTGGTGGGCGGTAGCGCACTGATGACATTCCGGATGAATCCGAGTGATACCACCCAACGACGTTCGGTAGTGCCGATGGCCATTGCCTTGATGTTCAAAGGCGGCTTGAACCTGATGACAAAACCACAGCTCTTTTTTAAAGGCGACCGCTTCCGTATCTTCGGAACTTTCTCATATAAAAATACAATCGAAAATTTTTATGGCATCGGATATTCCACTAATAAAGATTATGAACGTGGAGAAGATACCAGTGAATACCGTTATAGCGGCATCCAAGTAAACCCCTGGTTCCTGTTCCGTCTGGGAGAAAGCAATATTTTTGCAGGTCCCCAAGTCGATTTGAACTATGATAAAATTACCAAACCGGCTGCCGGAATGGTTAATGAGCCCTCATATATAGCGGCAGGAGGAACAGAACACGGATACAAAAATTTCAGTTCCGGACTTGGTTTCCTGCTGACGTATGACACACGTGATATTCCTGCAAATGCATATAGCGGAACCTACCTCGACTTTCGGGGAATGATGTATAACAAGGTATTCGGCAGCGATAATAACTTTTACCGTTTGGAAATCGACTACCGCCAATACAAAACAGTAGGACGCCGCAAAGTGATAGCCTGGACAGTGCAAAGCAAAAACGCATTCGGAGATGTACCCCTAACAAAATATGTACTTAGCGGAACCCCCTTCGATCTTCGCGGTTACTACATGGGGCAGTTTCGCGACAAGTCCTCGCATGTCATGATGGCCGAATACCGCCAGATGATAAATACGGACAAAAGCACTTGGGTAAAAAAGATGTTAAGTCATATAGGATATGTAGCCTGGGGAGGATGCGGATTCATGGGACCCACTCCAGGCAAGATAGAAGGTGTGCTTCCCAACCTCGGATTAGGGTTACGCGTTGAAGTTCAACCCCGTATGAATGTACGCCTTGACTTCGGCAGAGACATGGTGAACAAGCAGAATTTGTTCTACTTCAACATGACAGAAGCCTTTTGACGCCATTTACGCGACAAATTGTGCACAAATTACAAGAAAGATTGTAAAATAGATAATAAAAGACTGCACATAAATGAAATTAATCCTTATATTTGCGCAAGCTATAACACAGCAAGAGCAAATAATAGGATTTTTTTATGAAGCAATTTATATGTTTTTTTTCGGGGTTATTACTTCTGTTCGTCTCTACCACTCGTGTAGTTGCACAAGAAGTGTCTGACTATTCTCAACTAAGTGAAGAAGATTATACTAAAATAGTACTTCCCCCTCTATCCGTTTTATTCGAAAATGCCAAGAACAGCCCCATTTATGAGATGGCGGACGTAAAGGCGAGAATCGAGCGCAAATTACTCCAAAAAGAGAAATGGTCATTTCTGGGTTTCTTCAGTCTACGGGGAAGCTATCAATACGGAATGTTCGGCAATGAGTCCACCTATACGGACGTGGCACTCGCCCCATACCTCACCTACTCCACCCAGGCACAAAATGGCTACACAGTAGGTGCCGGTCTAAGCATCCCCTTAGACGACCTATTCGACCTCAAGGGTAAAATCAGCCGGCAAAGGCTCACATTACGCAGTGCAGAATTGGAACGGGAAGTGAAGTACGACGAAATCAAGAAGAATATTATTGAGATGTATGCGATGGCTACCTCACAGATAAGAGTACTTAAAATGAGAAGTGAAAGTTTGGTACTTGCTAATGTGCAATATGAAATTTCTGAAAAGAATTTTGCCAACGGAACCATAGAATCTTCCGACTTGGCCGTAGATAAAGAAAGGCAGTCAACTGCACGTGAGGCATATGAGAATAGCAAGTTTGAATTGACAAAGAGCTTAATGATACTTGAGGTTATTTCACGTACTCCCATCATAAGAAAATAAAAAAACTAAGATATGAACTTCATCATTTCTATCATACGGACCCTCTTTCGCCACCGTTGGCTAATACTGGTAGGGACCGCTATCTTCACGTTACTCGTCTTCTACTATACGCGTCACATGCAAGGTGGATACGACGTGAAAGCAACACTTTATACCGGAGTAGCCTCGGGATACAACTTGGAAAGCGATAAACGCACAGACTGGGCGACAGTACAAAATTCGATGGACAACCTGATAAGTATCATGCAAGCCGAGAGCACCCTGAAAAGAGTATTCCTGCGATTATTTGCCCGTGTACTTATCCAGGGAAATCCGGACAATGACAACGACGGAGTCACCCCATCCAGCTACAATTACACCTATAACCACTTAAAAAACAGTCCGCATGGACCGGAAATATTAAAGCTGATCGACAAATCGAGCGAAGATAAAACAGTTGCCAATCTGGAAGCATATATGCGTCCGAAAAAAGGTAACTACATCTATGAAATGTTCTACTACAATCACCCTTTCTATAGCTACAACGCTTTGAAAAACATCAAAGTGCAACGCCGGCTCACGAGTGATTTGCTGGACATCAGCTATACTTCCGGCGATCCCGGCATAGCCTACAACACGGTAAGCATCCTGATGGACGAATTTGTGGAAGAATACCGCCGTATTCGCTACGGAGAAACAGACAAAGTCATCAAATACTTTGAGGAAGAGTTGAAACGCATCGGCAAAAAACTCAACTCGGAGGAAGACGACCTGACCAAGTACAACGTAGAAAAACGTATCATCAACTATCTGGACGAAACCAAAGAAATCGCGGCCATCAGTAAAGAATTCGAGCTGCGGGAACAAGATGCACTTTTTGCATACAACAGTACCAAGTCGATGCTCGAAGAACTGGAGAAGCACATGGACAGCAATGCCAAGCAAGTGCTCAAGAATATGGAATTTGTGGACAAATTAAGAGAAGCATCCAATATCACCAGCAAAATCTCGGAAGTGGAAGCAATGAGCGACTCCAAACAAAAAGATACCGGATCTCTGACAGGTGACAAAAAACGGTTGAGCGAACTTAAACAAGAATTAAATGATTTAACCACTTCCTACGTAAGTCATAAATACACCAAAGAAGGTGCCAGCCGGACCAATATCATCGACCAATGGCTGGAACAAACCCTGTTGTTTGAAAAAGCTAAGGCCGAACTACTAATTGTACAAAATGCCCGTCAGGAATTGAACGACCGCTACGTTTTTTTCGCCCCTGTAGGTACCACCATCAAACAAAAAGAACGCTCCATCAACTTTACGGAGCGCAGTTACCTGACCGTGTTACAGAGCTACAACGAAGCCCTGTTGAGAAAGAAAAATCTGGAAATGACTTCTGCTACATTGAAAGTGCTCAATGAACCGACCTATCCGATTGCATCCAATTCAACCAACCGCAAGCAGATTGTCATTGCCGCCTGCATAGGTAGTTTTCTGATAATCATCGCTCTATTATTATTAATCGAGATTCTTGACAGAACGTTGCGTGATGCAAACCGAACCAAACGAGTGACCGGATTTAAGGTAATAGGAGCCGTTCCCAGCCCCTCCTCTTCCCGTTATGGCGGACTAGCCAAAACCTACGTCCAACTTTCCATCAAAGAATTGAGCAACTCCATACTCCGCTTCCTGACGAAGCGGAAATCCCCCGGAGTATTTATCATCAACCTGTTCAGTACCAGCGAAAACTCCGGTGAAGACATCGTTGGAAATCTGATCTGCGGATATATGCAAAGCCGGATGTTAAATACGAGATTCATCACGTATGGAGAAGATTTTAACACAGATTCTACTCAATACCTGCTTGCAAAAAACATTACCGATTTTTATACCCTGCAAGGAGAAGACATACTGATCGTTGCCTATCCGCCATTGTCGTCAAGCAATATCCCGACTGCACTGTTGCACGACGCTAATGTCAACATTTTGGTCAGCCCAGCAGACCGCGGATGGAAAACCATCGACAAACAACTTTGCGAACAGCTCACGACACAAATGGGTAAAACGGATGTTCCGTTCTGTGTGTGCCTGACCAACGCCAAGCGTGAGGCAGTGGAAGATTTCACCGGACAACTTCCGCCATATACCTTATTACGCAGAGTCAGCTATCGTTTCAGCCAATTGTCACTTACAGAAAAAATCATATTCAATCTAAGTAGAAAAGCGAAAGAGACTGAAGAAGACGATGACGAATAATAAGATAGTGACTTTCCATATCCTGCTTGCTTTACAATTTGTGTTGGTTGCAGCAGGAATGTTAGTAAATATCAAGGTAGGGTTATTCTCTATGATCATTATCTTGTCATTTACTACTATCTGTTTGATACAACTTAACAATGATGAACAAACCAACTGGAAAGCAGGTCAAAACATCATGACCTATATGTTCACAATCTGGTTGTGCTTCTATCTTCTCGAAATTCTTAATCCCAACAACGTGCTGGCAGCATGGAACATCAACCTTACACCTTATGCGCTGATACCTTTAATATGCGCCTTTGTTGTTCCGCTCGTTGTCCGCACAAAAAAAGACATCGAGCTGCTATTAATCATCTGGTCGGTATTCGTCCTCGTCTTTACGATAAAAGGTTACTGGCAAAAAAACTATGGTTTCAGCTCCAAAGACCTCTATTTCCTGCACGTGCTGGGCGGATGGCGTACACATATCATCTGGTCGGGTATCCGCTATTTTTCCTGCTTCTCCGACGCAGCAAACTACGGAGTACATGCCGCCATGTCCGCTGTAGTCTTTGCCATCTCCGCCTTCTTTGTGGAGTCCAAATGGCTACGCATTTACTTCCTCTGCATCGCCGTCGGGGGACTTTACGGAATGGGGATTTCGGGAACCCGTGCAGCTATGGGAGTCATCATGGGAGGAATGTTGATGATAACCGTCATTGCCAAAAATTGGAAAGCGTTATTGGCAGGTATATTCATATCCATCAGCGTTTTCGTGTTCTTCAGTTATACCAATATCGGAAGCGGGAACCAATATATCCACAAGATGCGCTCCTCTTTCCATCCGTCCGAAGACGCTTCCTACCAGGTGCGTGTCGAAAACCGGCAAAGAATGAAAGAGTTGATGGCAAAGAAACCGTTAGGCTACGGCATTGGACTCTCCAAAGCCGGTAACTTCGATTCACGAGAGCAAATGCCCTACCCTCCCGACTCATGGCTAGTCAGCGTATGGGTGGAAACGGGAATTGTGGGACTGATACTCTACCTTTCCATACACGGCATTCTCTTTGCCTGGTGCTCCTGGATACTCATGTTTAAAGTACGCAACAAAGGCCTGCGTGGACTTATCGCGGCATGGCTTTGTATGGATGCCGGATTTTTTATCGCCACTTATGTCAACGACATTATGCAGTATCCCAACCAGTTGCCCGTATACATAGGCTTTGCACTCTGTTTTGCAGCTCCACATATCGACAAGCGCATCAGTGAAAAAAAAGAAGAAAGCGAAGAAAAAGAACGGCAGCTATCTAATAACGAAATCAACGAACAAGAATGACAAACAATAGTCCCGACATATCATTTATTACCATCTGTTACAACGGGTTCAAAGACACCTGTGAACTGATAGAATCACTGCACAAAAAGCTGAAGTCTGTGAGCTATGAAATCATAGTGGTAGACAATGCTTCACGCGAAGATGAAGCAGCCAAAATACACGAATTATACCCAACGGTTATCAGCATCCGCAGCAATGAGAACGGAGGTTTTTCCGGTGGCAACAACATTGGCATCCGTGCAGCAAAAGGCAAATACATTTTCCTTATCAATAACGATACCTATATCGAATCCGATGAAATCGCCTACCTGGTGGAACGATTGGAAAGTCGTCCGGAAATCGGGGGCGTGTCTCCTAAAATACGTTTCGCCTTTCCGCCGCAACACATACAGTTTGCAGGATTTACCCCGCTGACAAAGATAACATTGCGCAACAATATGCTGGGCTTCGACTGTCCCGATGACGGAAGTTACGATACCCCCCATCCTACCCCCTATCTACACGGGGCAGCCATGATTATCAAACGCGAAGTGATCGAAAAAATCGGAATAATGCCGGAAATCTTCTTCCTTTATTACGAAGAACTCGACTGGAGCACAAGTATGACCCGTGCCGGCTACGAGCTATGGTATGAGCCGCGTTGCACTGTTTTTCATAAAGAAAGCCAAAGCACCGGTCAACTAAGCAAACTACGCACCTATTTCCTGACACGAAATCGCCTGCTCTATGCCCGCCGTAATATGAAAGGCATGGAACGATTAATGTCCGTACTTTACCAGAGCACCATTGCAGCCGGCAAAAACAGTCTGTCATTTGCTTTCAAAGGCCGTTTCGACCTGTTTTGTGCCACCTATTATGGAGTCTGCACAGGGCTATTCATGTCTTCATCAGATACTAACAATAGCACACTTAAAAAACTCTAGATACTATGAACATTATTGACTGGATTCTCTACATTCCCCTGGTATTTTGCGTATGCTACCTATTACTATACGCTATTGCCTCCAAGTTTTACCGGGCTCCCCAATACCCCGAAGCCCGTACGCTCCGACGCATCGTCGTGCTCTTTCCCGCCTACAAGGAAGACCGCGTGATTGTTGCTTCCATACAGAGCTTTCTTGAACAGGATTATCCGAAGGAACTCTATGAGATCATAGTCATTTCCGATCAGATGCGACCGGAAACAAACGACGCTCTGGCAGCCCTTCCCATCCGCCTGTTGATGGCAAATTACAAGGAAAGTTCGAAAGCCAAAGCACTGGCAATGGCCATGGATTCCATTGATACAAATGCATTCGACATTGTAGTCATCATGGATGCCGACAACATGACCACGCCCGATTTCCTGTCTACCATCAACCGTGTTTTTGACAGCGGCATAAAATCCGTACAGGCGCACCGGACAGGAAAGAATCTGAACACAGACATTTCCGTGCTCGACAGCGCCAGCGAAGAAATAAACAATGGATTCTTCCGCAGCGGACATAACGCTGTAGGACTTTCTGCCGGGCTATCCGGTTCGGGAATGGCATTCGAAGCAGAATGGTTTCATCAGAACGTGAAATATCTCCAGACAGCAGGTGAAGACAAAGAATTGGAAGCCATGCTCCTGCAACAGCGCATCTATACCGTTTATCTGCCCGACCTGCTTGTGTTTGACGAGAAAACACAAAAGAAAGAGGCTATCAGTAACCAGCGCAAACGCTGGATAGCAGCACAATTCGGTGCACTCCGCGCTTCGCTGCCTCACCTACCCAAAGCATTTTTGCAAGGAAATTTCGACTATTGCGACAAGATATGTCAATGGATGCTTCCGCCACGGTTGATTCAGTTGGCAGGAGTATTCGGCTTGACCTTCGTCTTTACCGTTATCGGCCTTATATTGAGCCTATGCAATGGCAGCAACGAATGGATGATAGCCATCAAATGGTGGATATTGTCGGCTGCACAAGTAGCGGCCATGACGCTACCCGTACCGGGCGGCAGACTATTTACCAAACAGGTAGGGAAAGCAATCACCCAAATGCCTATGCTGGCAGTTACTATGATCGGTAATTTATTTAAATTGAAAGGAGCCAATAAAAAGTTTATCCATACGGAGCATGGTGAACACCATAAATAAAAATCAAACATAACAAGAAAATAACAATGAAAATCGCTATTGAAGCCCAACGAATTTTCCGCACTAATAAACACGGAATGGATTTCGTTGCTCTTGAAACTATCCGGGAATTGCAAAAAATAGACCATGAGAACGAATATTTCATTTTCGTTGCTCCTGGTGAAGACAGATGCTTGGAAGAATCGGAAAATGTGCATATTATCGAACTAAAATGCCCCACTTACCCCCTTTGGGAACAAGTGGCTCTTCCACGCGCAGTAAAAAAAATCATGCCCGATTTATTGCACTGCACAAGCAATACTGCCCCATTGCAATGTCCCGTACCATTAATACTAACACTACACGACATTATTTATTTAGAAAAACGTTATTCTTCCAGCTTCACCTGGTATCAGGAAATGGGATGGTTTTACCGCCGGATGGTAGTACCACGCGTATTGGCCAACTGCGAGAAAATTATTACAGTCTCGCAATTTGAGCGTGAACGAATCCTTGACGTGCTGCATCTGCCGGAAGAACAATTAGTAGCCGTGTACAACGGTTTCAATAGTCATTTCCATGTACAACCCAAAGCTCCGGAGATCACCCGAAAATATATTGATGCAGACAATTATCTATTTTTTCTGGGAAACACCGACCCTAAGAAGAACACTCCCAGAGTGCTGAAAGCATATAGCGACTATCTGAAACAATCCACCCAAAAGTTGCCATTGCTCATTGCCGACCTCAAGGGAGATGTTATCGACCGGATATTGGAAGAAGAAAATATTACAGAAGTCAAGAGTTATATCCACGCTCCGGGATACATTGCGAATACCGACCTTGCAGCACTCTATTGCGGTGCATTCGCATTCCTTTATCCATCGCTTCGCGAGAGTTTCGGCATCCCGATGCTGGAGGCAATGGCTTGCGGAACGCCCATCATTGCGGGAAACACATCAGCCATGCCCGAAATTGCAGGCGAGGGAGCTTTACTGGCAGATCCGTTCAACTCCAATGATATTACAAAAAAAATACTGCAACTGGAAAATGACCAGACACTCTATCAGCAACAAGTGGAATATGGCATACAACGTAGCCAGTTGTTTTCATGGCGGAATACGGCAGAATCGCTGCTGAAAATATATAAAGAATTTGCCAAGTAAAATACCAAAAAGCAATAACTAAATCAAAAAGAGAATGTGTCAAAACTTCCCTTTTTAACGAAATCACCTTCGCCACAGATAGTTGTAGCGAAGGTGATTTTATCTAACCATCCCACTCGGCTTTCACCTCGAAACACGGACATGCCTTAATCCATTCTTCGGGTTCAATCTCTCCGTTTCCATTCAGATCGGGGCTCAAATCCCGATGTCCGCACACCCGGCAGCCGGGATAATCACGCAAGAGCGTAAGAATCAGTACGTGCATTGAATGAACCTGCCATTCGGTACGGGTATCGGCAGGATGACCGTGGCAGTCAAGTCCGCCCTCATAACAGATGCCAATACTGTTCTGGTTGTGTCCTTTTGCGTGCGCACCGATTCGTTCAATCTCACGGGTGGTCTTTATATCTCCATTTTTGCGGATATAAAAATGATACCCCGTCCCGTTGAAACCACGCCGACGGTGGCACACTTCCAAATCATCTTCCGTAAAATTCCTATCTACCCTTGAGGAGGAACAGTGGATCACAATCAAATTGATGGTTCGCATAAATTCATCCCTCCGTTTCAGCGACCATCTGTACTCGTTGCACACATTCCTTGCTGCTACACTGCAGAGCCGCAGCCTGCGTCAACTGTCCTCTCAACGAGAAAATCTCCGCGTGCATCTCTTTCACTTTCGAGCTAAGGTCGAAATAATCCTTCAATACTTTCTCCAACTGCTGCATCAGAAAAGTATACTGGTCTTTCACTAGTTCGCTGAACTCTTTCACTTCTTGCGCCATCATCTGGCGCTTCTTGCGGCTACTACCCAGAAAAGGCAGAATCGTCATGATGATTTCGATAATTTTATCTAACATTTTAATAGATTGAGATGATAAGTTAATAAATTGAGAACAGAGTCAATCAAAGCGGTTTATGCTGCCGGATCCGGAGCTTCTCCTCCACCGCTACCACCACCGGGTTCTCCCCCATCGCCTTTACCATCATCATCGGAGCCGTCACCGCCGTTTCCTCCGGCAACGGACTTCTTCTCCGTATACAATTCGAACATCATGTTATTATCCCCGCCACGAGTAGTTGCCGTGCTGTCATTGGCAAGACGCAATGAGTTGTCGACTTTGAAACGGAGATTGATGCGAGTGATATTTTTCACCGTACAATCCTTTTCCTGTTCCACACCCGGACAGGTCAGCGTGGTATAAAAAATACCCAGTCCATCCACTTTCACCTTATTCCCTGCCACAAGCACTTTTTTCATCGCACGGACAAAGGATTTCATCACATGCGACACGTCTTCCACCGAAAGCGACCCGATAGACTCGATTTCCTGTGCCAGTGAATCGATTGAATAGATTTTCGACTCCCCAGCCTTGGGCTTGAGAAGGTACATCATCGGTGATTTATCATCACCGAGCCGTTTTCTGCGCTTGTAGCGCACAACTGTAACTGTTGCCATAATATAACTTGTTTCTACGAAAAGAAGTACATTCTCCCTTTCTGTTGATGAAACAAAGATACGACAACACGTTGACGACTTGCCGGATTGCACCGGACTACACCGGATTATGCCGGATTAAAACGGATTACACCGAATTATACAAATTATACCGGAATATGTGGAAATATGTAGGAATATGTAAGATCATTCCCTAGTTTTCAATGACCCATTCTCCAATAGTTCGCGTACTACTGTCGAAATTAACTCCCACTTTAACGACTTTCCGATGATCTGCCTGATAAGGAATCGCATACTGCTTGCTATTGATCTGCGCCAACGCTTCTTCAGGAGTACCGTCTACTTTGAATTCGAATACATAGATAGCCTCCTGCATCTTTATCACAACATCAGCCCTGCCAACAGCGCTCTTCACTTCTACATCCACATATTGCCCCATCAGCCGGAACAGGAGGTAGAAGATGGTCTGATAGTGTTTCTCCTCCTTATTATTCATATCATTGGGGATAGAGGCGAAAAATGATTTGATCCGCTCCATACATTGATCCAGATTGCCGACCCGTAAGTCTTTGATAAACGATACTACATAAAATGTATTCTCGCGAGCAGGCAAATGCACATAAGCCGGCATTAATGATTCGATAAAGCCTTTCCGAACTTCTTTGTTAGGATAAGCCAATGTATAGATCTGAAAATCCCGGTCATACTCTTTGATAGTGAGATAACCGCTTTGGTAAAGTACCGGAAGCGGGTCTGTAATGACATTGGTAGGTGCATCAAACTGCTCGGCAGTCGCCGAAACACCATCCAGTTGACGAATATCGAAATCGCTTTGCTGCAAGATGTCTATCAGGAAAGTGGGAGTACCGGTAGAGAACCAGAAATTGGCATATTTCTTTTGAGCAAATGCATTAAACAAACTAAACGGATTGTAAATGTCTTCACTATTTTCACTGAAATGATACCCATCATACTGTTGCTTCAGATGCATAAACGCCTCATCATACGTTTCACCATTCGCCTCGGCCATCCTTCTTATATCTTCTTCCAACTGTGTACGCAATTCATTTTCCGTTATACCGCAAATGGCACTATAAGCATCTTGCATACTTATGTTCTGAAGATTGTTCAATTCACTAAAGATGCTCATCTGACTAAATTTACTGATACCGGTCAGAAAAAGAAAACGAAGATATTCTCCCTGCGCTTTCAACGGACTGAAAAAGTCGCGCATGATGCCACGTATTTCAGCTTGCAACTCCTCATTGTTGTTGCTATCCAACATAGGAGAATCATATTCGTCTACAAGTAACACAACCTGACGTCCGCTCTGCTCGTAAGCACGTTTGATAATACCTTTCAGACGGAGACTGAAAGTGTCTTCGCTCGTGTCGCATCCGTAAATTCGTTCCCATTCCACCAAGCGATTGTTGATAGCGGAGCGCAGCATCCCCGCATTCATATACTTACTGATACTGAAATCAATATGCAACACGGGATAAACCGTCCAGTCTTTCTCCAACTGTTCCATCACCAGACCCTTAAACAGGTCTTTTTTACCAGAGAAATAGGCTGCAAGAGTGGAAACTAACAGACTCTTTCCAAAGCGTCGGGGACGGCTAAGAAAACAAGCCTTAGCCGAATTAGCCAAACGATAAATCAACTCTGTCTTATCAATATACACACAATTATCATTGCGTAGTCTCTCGAAACTCTGTATCCCTATCGGATAGCGTCTGAATGTTCCTTCCATCCTCTTTCTATGCTTTTAACGTGAAACATAAACAAAGATACAATAAATTTCAAGAATCGGCATTCTATTATTATCAATTCTTTTATGAATACGCCCGAACATCTGCTCTCAAAATTTGCCTATTCCACTAAAAATGAGTAACTTTACTTCAAATACAACAACCTAAAAGCACAACTATAAATGAAAACAAAAAACAAGATTCTCCCCGAACAAGAAGAAGAAAAAACATTCCAATACCGCACCTATGGGAAAGGCGAACTTGCCTTGTTGTACCTCCCCAATATCCTGCAACAAAGCGCAGTAGACCGATTCAACGAATGGATTGAAGCTGCACCCGGACTAAAAGAACGGCTCCTGGCCACCGGCATGAATCCACGCGCCAGATACTACACTCCCGCACAAGTAAGGCTCATCATCGAAGTGCTACAAGAACCCTAATTAAAGTATCAAGTATTAGGTATCAAGTATTAACCGTGGTAAACGCATCACAACAACGGATAACATCATAATGCTTAACATCATAATACTTAACATCTAATACTTAATACTTGATACCTAATACCCTAAAACAGTTCTTTTTCAGGTAGCCAGCAGGAGTTGTCGAACATCGTATTTCGGACACGCTGGTCAGCGGAGAGAGAAGGGTCATGAGATTCTTCACAGGGCAGGTATCGTCCGCTTACGGGATCGTAGACAAAGGATGCCATTCCACCGACACCAAGATGCTTGAATTTCACCTTGTCCACATATACGCGAGTGACACCAACCTCCTTGTCACGTTCCACAATGATACCGTAATCCGCTTTGTTATAGAAATCGGCAGAGCCGTTGATGTCGTACATTTCCACACGAGGGGTAATGCCCGTGACAGGATTACGGTTCATTTTACGAGGATGGACTACAACCACGAGCAGGCAATTATGTTGCACGGCAAATTCTGTAAATTTATTCAACAGGTTGGAAATATATTGCGTTTCCGTCTGTCCCGGTTGCGGGTTGTGGTCGAAACGGTTGAGCGGGTCGAAGACAATAATGCGGCAGCCGCGGCGGACAACGAGTTCATGAGCCTTGGCCAGTACACGATCCGGAGAAACATTACCTTTCAGAGAGATATGAGAGACGTTTTCAGTCAGAAAATCTTCCGAGTTCGCAAGGAGTCCCTCCGTCATGCCACAGCCGTTTTGAAAACGGTGTCCGGTGAGTTTCTCAATCAGTTTGCGGAGATGATAGACGATAGGGGTATTTTCCGGGCTAAAGAACCCGATTTTCCATTGATGCCGCAGGCAGAGACGCAACACCAATTCGTCCACCCACTCGGATTTTCCTGCACCGGGAACTCCGGTGACGTAGACACTTCGCCCACGTTCATACGTGCAGATCTTATCCATCTCCTCCCATCCCGTTTCCGCTCCGGGACCAAAGCCGTTGTCGAAAAGAGCCCGCAGATCGTCATGCAAGTCGGCAGCGGTGAAGATCCCTTCGAGCGGAACTTCTGCTGCCTGTTCGATGGCGATACGGAGACTGGCGATACCATATTTGCAGAGATGCTCGTTGGCATCTTTACACTCCGGACCGTAAGTCACCACCCGGCAGCGTTCAGCTCCCAGCCGGTTGATGAGTTCATTGCGCAACCGGATTCCGGCAGAATCGGCATCAACGGCAATGATGATTTCTTCCAGGTCCTCGAAGTGCGTCTCCATAAAACGGTCGAGCCAGGAGAGGTTCGAATTGGCTCCGGCCGGCACGGAGATGACACTTTGAAATCCGGCGGCGATGGAGGAAGCAGCATCCAGTTCGCCCTCGTGGATGATGCAGGAGGTCTGCCCCACAATGGAGTCGATGTTGTAGGGAATCAGTTCGGCACCCTGCACCATTTTGAAAAGTTTCGGGAGAGCGCGAAATTTGGTGTTTATCAGTTGCTCCCCTTCAAAATAGTTGAAGCAGATGCAACGTTCCTTTTTGCCGGATTGCGGCATAAATTCTTCCTGTTCGGTGATACGCAGGGCGGCTATGATGGACTGCGGGATGCAACGCGTCTCCACCAGCCAACGCTCCGTGTCTTCGGAAAGCGTGGTTTTCGAGACATCGAACATCGGACGCTGAAAATGCTGCGGAATGGCTGCCGCACGACGCTTGCGGGCTGCCACACGTTCGGCATTATTGCGCTCTTCCACATCATCGGGAACATAAAAATCAGCCCCACAATGATAACAGTGACAGTGGCCCGTGTCGACGTTGACACGTAGCGAACGGTCGCGCTTATTCTTGCGGGTAGGAAGACATTTTTTACAAATCGTCTTGAGGACTCCACTCGATTTACCGTGGATGTCGACATCATAGTTGGCAAAATTTCTCATAATTTTTTCCTTTTTTCTAATTAAAAAATAGTTTAAAATAATCATTCACACGCAGAGGACTTACCTGCCGGACGAGTGTCTGCCACCTACCGGACGAACTTCCGTTACCTACCGGACGAACATCGGCAACCTGCCGGACGAAGCCAGTCATCTGCCGGATTAATGCGCCCATCTTTTCTTCACATCATCCCACACAGCCGATGCATCGGGACGTGGCGGCGCATCAACCGGAATAAGATGTCCCAGATACGTTCGCCGCCCGTCGACGACGCTTTCAAAGCGGTTTACATCCTTGTCGACCGTATTCTCAAGCTCTTTCAGCAAGGTTTCCCTCAACGTGCGGCAAGTAACGGAACCGGCCGCGATATAATTTGAAAAATACCGTTTCACGTCCTCCGGGAAAAGCAGTCCCGCTCCTTTGTCATAAAGGCGGATATGTTTTTTAAAGATTTCCAAAATAAGTTTTTGATGGTCTACAAAAAGCTTTCCCAAACCGGAATGTTGTCCGGCCAATTCCATATACGACTGGAAAGTAGAAAGTTGGTCCACCAACTTTTCCCAAGGCAACACGGGTTGTAACGGACCATGATTGCCTTCATCCGCCAAACGGCTCACAAGAGACGGTGTTTCTATATTACTCCTATTATTGTTTACAACAGAAACACTTCCTTTACTCTCCTCTTCTCTCCTCTTCTGGTTTTCAGTGGGTTTTCTCCCTTTACTGACGGGCGTTTCAGCACTTTTTGCCACCTTTTTCGGACGCCCTCCTTTTTTACCGTTTTCGATGTCCATTTTCCGCTTCTCTTCCAAGCTTTTCATCACCCTATCCAAGTAGGAAGAACGAAACATCTGTCGTTCCTCATCCAGTTCGAAGAGATCGAATTCGCGAAGTACCCGCTCCACCGCAACTTCATCCACATCATACCGCCGGGCCATGGCCTTCAGTAAAACCGGTTTGCACGACGCCTCATAAGTATCTTTAGTGCGCAGATGCAACAGCAACATCACGTAAATTCCGAGTGCTTCCGCGGCATTCATTTCCGTCATCATACAGGCAATATTGTCGTCATTCAACAAATTTACCTCCAAATTGAAATACTGATCTTTCTTCATTTTCATTTATCATTTATTATTCCACATTTAATATTTCCGGGGCGCAAAGGTGCGAAATGTATTTTATTCCAGCTATCGCAAAAATGAGAGGGGGATTATATATTTTTTATCAGACCTTTGCCAAAAATTATCAATAATCCCAAACAATATGGACACAAAACGCAACCAAACGTTGGAAGAAATAGAAGAAAATAAAATAGTAAGCGAGCATTATCGGAACAGAATAATGCTGATAAAAGAGCTCCTGAAAACATCACGGCTAGCCACAGTAGACCTCTGCGTGCATATCAACATCAGTGAAGCCTCCTACTACCGTTACATAAATTTCACCAGCTATATGAAAGCAGACATTTTCATACATGCTTGTCTCTTCCTCAAGCAATATATCGAAAGCAACCACATTCCTTATACCCAAGAAGAAAAACGGCTTATAAAAACATTAGACCTGTTTCAGATTTCCTCAAATAGCAACTTAAACTGCAATTAAAACACAGAAAAGGAGAAACTTATCATAAGTTTTATTACATTTGCAATGTAATAAAAGTCTTTAAAACTTAAAAAATGATTGATAGCGAAACAGACAGCCCATCAATAAAAGCACTGATCGTTTTCAGAGAAAACGGAGAAACCGACAATCTATTTGTTCCTATCTTATGCGATGCTATCAGAATGGCTGGAATCGACGTAAGATGCTCCAAGAAAGATTTTTGGGAATCGGACACCACTTATGACATCATCCATTTCCAATGGCCGGAGGAGGTAGTGGGCTGGATATGCGAAGACCACGACGTCATCCGCCGTCTGAAAGAACGCATCGCTTTCTTCCGCTCACGGGGAGCCCATTTCGTATACACACGACATAATATCCGCCCCCACTACGCCAATGAAGTCATCAGCCGAGCCTACGACATCATCGAGTCGGAAAGCGATATCGTGGTACACATGGGACATTACAGCCTGACGGAATTCATTGAAAAACATCCCGGCAGCCGGAATGTTGTCATCCCGCACCACATCTACCAATACACCTACAAAGAGGATATCAGCATAGAGCGCGCACGTCAATATCTGAACCTCCCACAAGAAGCATTCATCGTCACCGCCTTCGGAAAGTTCCGCAACCGGGAAGAAAGACGCATGGTGCTCGGAGCGTTCCGTGACTGGGACGAAGAACAGAAACTACTGATAGCCCCTCGCTTATACCCCTTTTCAAGGCGCAATAACTATGGCAGGAATATCCTCAAACGATGGGCTTCCCGAATCGGATACTATATACTCATGCCGTTGTTCAACCATATATTCAGATTACAGGCGAGAGCCAACGACGAACCGATAGACGAGTGTGACCTCCCTTATTATATGGCAGCTTCAGACGTGGTATTCATCCAACGAAAAGATGTATTAAACTCCGCAAATATTCCTCTGGCTTTTCTCTTTCACAAAATTGCTATAGGACCTAATATTGGTAATATTGGCGAATTACTAAACAGCACGGGAAATCCTACTTTTTCTCCAGATAATAAAGCAGAGATTATACGAGCACTGGAAGAAGCCCGACAGTTATCCGCTTGGGGAAAAGGAGAAATGAACTACACATATGCGCTAGAAAACATGGGTACAGCAAAAGTCGGTAAACAATATGCTAAGCTCTACAGCAATTTGACAAATCAGCAATGAAATTCCTTCCACATTAGCAGCTCATCAGATTACAAAAATATGGAAAACAACAAAATAAAAGTCAGTGTTATCATACCCGTTTATAACACTGAAAAATATGTTCGGGAAGCGATACTAAGCATCACACAGCAAAGCCTGAAAGAACTGGAAATCATCATTATCAATGACGGGTCGACCGACGGAAGTCTGGATATTGTAGAAAAAATCAGCAATAAGGATAGCCGTATACATATATATACGCAAACAAATCAGGGGTTATCCAAAGCGCGAAATACCGGCATTAATCATGCACGGGGCAAATATATCTATTTCATGGATAGCGATGACCTTCTAGAAGAAGATGCAATGGAAATATGCTATCTCAAATGTGAAGAGATGCAACTTGACTTCGTTTTCTTTGACGCACAAAGCTTCTATGACAACAATGTAAAAAATGCTCCTTCATTGAATTACAAACGCACAGATAAACTGGAAAACAAAGTCTATGTCGGTAATGAAGCTCTCGAATTGCAACTACAGAACAGAGAATATACACCTTCAGCCTGCCTTAATTTTATCCATAAAGATTTTTTAAATAGTATCAATCTACAATTTTATCCCGGCATTATCCATGAAGATCAACTATTTACCACCTTGTTATACTTACAGGCGACAAGGACTGCATGTGTCAAAAGGGCATTTTTTCAACGACGTATGAGGGAAAATTCAATTATGACACGCAAGTTCACTTATCGAAATATAGAAGGGTATCTTGTCGTTACGCAAGAGATTCTCAACTTCAAAGAACAGACTACTGAAAACAAAAATAAAGCAATCATTGACCTATATTTATCACAGATGCTTAACGCTGCTATGTGGCAAGCGCATTCGCTCCAATTTTCGGAACGAATAAGACTTGCATGGCTGTGTTTACATAAATATAAAAAATATGTATCAGCTAAAACTATAGGAACTTTGCTTTTCAAATTTCTATTCACAAAACATTGAAACAATAACAAACAACAATGGCAAACAATATTAAGAGTCAATTATTTTCGGGGGTATTTTACACAGCGCTGGCCAAATACAGTGGCGTCGTCATATCCCTTGTTGTGGCAGGAATTCTCGCCCGTCTGTTATCACCGGACGACTTCGGCATCGTAGCTGTTGCCACCGTCATCATCGCCTTCTTCAATCTTCTCACCGACATGGGAGTGTCTCCCGCCATCGTGCAGCACAAATCGCTGACTAAAGATGATTTGTCGGACATCTTCTCATTTACTATATGGACGGGCATCGGAATCAGCATTCTGTTTTTCGCTTCTTCGTGGATCATCGCCGATTACTACCAAAGTGGCACCCTGCGCATCCTGTGCCAACTGCTGTCCGTCAACCTGTTCTTCGCCTCCGCCACCATTGTGCCGGGAGCCATGTTCTACCGGAACAAAGAATTTAAATTCATTGCTATCCGTAGCTTCGTCATTCAGATTTCGGCAGGTACAGCCGCGGTAACCGCCGCCCTCTGCGGAGCAGGATTGTACGCATTGATTATCAATCCAATCGTATCCAGCGTACTGATCTTCGTAATTTCCTTTCAGCGTTACCCGCAACGGTTGCGTTTCACACTCGGATTGAGGGTACTCCGGAAGATATTTTCCTATTCCGCCTATCAATTCCTGTTCAATGTCATCAACTATTTCAGCCGCAATCTGGACAAACTGCTGATTGGCAAATACATGAGTATGTCCGATCTGGGATATTACGAAAAATCGTATCGTTTGATGATGCTGCCCTTGCAGAATATCACGCAGGTAATCACTCCGGTGATGCATCCTATTTTCAGCGATTTCCAGAATGATAAGGGAAAACTGTTGAGTTCCTACGAACGTATCGTCCGTTTCCTCGCCTTTATCGGTCTGCCGCTTAGCGTGCTGCTTTTCTTCACGGCAGAGGAAGTGACGCTTATTATTTTCGGCGATCAATGGATGCCGTCCGTACCCGTGTTCCGGATACTGTCGCTCTCCGTAGGGATTCAGATTATACTCTCTTCGTCCGGCTCCATCTTTCAGGCGGCAGGCGATACACGAAGTTTGTTTGTGTGCGGAGTGTTTTCGTCCGCGTTCAACGTGGCGGGAATTTTGCTCGGCATCTTCCATTTCGGAACCCTGACAGCAGTGGCCAGTTGCATTGTGGTGACATTCACCATCAACTTTATACAGTGTTATTGGCAGATGTACCGGGTGACCTTCCGGCAAAGTGCCTGGCCGTTCATCCGTCAGCTTATTTCTCCGTTGGTGATTAGCATTTTGATAGCATTAGCCCTCATTCCAATGCAGTATGCGCTGGAAGGGATGAACATTTTTGTGACAATTATTGCTAAAGGTATCGTTAGTTTTATTATCTTTGGCATTTATATACAGATGACGCATGAGTATGACATGATCGGTAAAGTGCGGTCGTTAAGAAAAAAAAGTCTATAGCTATGAATATACGCGACATTTTTATAACGCTACGTTATAAAATAAGTTATGGTAGCACTGTGGAATGGTACAATTTCTGGTACATCGTCTTGCGGAAAAAGAGAAAAATCATACCGCAAGTAGCTTCCATCGACGAAACGATACGTAAAATCATCGACGACCGTTGCTCTGTCAGCCGTTTTGGCGACGGTGAAGTGTTGCTCACCAGTCCGGAAAAGGAAATCCGTTTCCAGAAAGGTGATCCGTTATTGGCTAAAAGACTGACCGAAGTGCTGCAAAGTCACGAAGAAGGACATATTGTCTGCATCTCCGACGCATTCCGCGATTTGTATCGCTACAATCGCAAAAGTCGCCGGTTCTGGAGAACTCATTTTTATCTGTACGGTTCGTGGTGGGACCGTTTGCTGGTAGCGGGACGAAAATATTACAATACATTCGTCACTCGTCCTTATATGGACTTTGCCCGCAAAGAAGATTCCGCCCGATGGTTTCACGACATGAAGGGCATTTGGGACAACCGGGACATCGTCTTCATCGAAGGGGAGAAAAGCCGGCTCGGAGTGGGCAACGATCTTTTCGATAATGCCCGGAGCATCCGGCGTATTCTTTGTCCGCCCAGAGATGCATTCGAACGCCTGGAAGACATCAAGCGGGAGGCCTGCAAAGTGGAAAAAGAAGCCTTGTTTCTGATTGCCCTCGGCCCTGCAGCCACTGTGTTGGCCTACGATTTGTTTAAAGCCGGCTATCAGGCCATCGACGTTGGTCATGTGGACGTAGAGTATGAATGGTGGCGGATGGGAGCCCATAAAAAAGTGAAACTGGAACGAAAATATGTCAACGAAACTGCCATTGGCAGCGAAGTGGCGGATGCCGGAGAAGAATACCGGAAACAAATCATCGCCCAAATCGTTTGAGGAAGAAAAACAGTTTGAGAAAGAAAAAACAGAATAAACAATTATTGAATACTGAAAATAAGAATGAAAGCTCTTTTCCTTATATTTCACGGCTTCAATGAGGCCAACGGAATTAGTAAGAAGATACGTTATCAGGTGAAAGCCCTCAAAGATTGTGGAGTGGATGTTCGCTTGTGTCATTATGATGTGACCTCTTATGGCGAACGGCGTTGGATGGTGGATGACGAAGTGATCGCTGATTTCGGCACGGGCTTTGCCGCAAAGATTTGGAAACGTGTCTACTACTCTCCTATTCTTGACTATGCACGCCACGAAGGAATCGACTTTGTATATATGCGCTCTTTTCACAATGCCAGTCCGTTCACCCTCCGGCTGGTGAAGTCGTTGAAACGTACAGGCGCAAAAGTGGTGATGGAAATTCCTACTTATCCTTACGATCAGGAGTACGTCACCCGTTCCATGAAATTTCATCTAGCCATCGACCGCTGTTTCCGTCACAAGCTCGCAAAGGCTCTGGACGGTATCGTCACTTTCTCCAATGCGGAAGAAATATTTGGCGGAAACACCATACGCATCTCCAACGGAATTGATTTTGAGGCGATTCCGATGAAGCAGCAGCAGAATGACACTTCGAAAGAGTTGCACTTGATCGGAGTGGCGGAAGTGCACTACTGGCACGGCTTCGACCGCCTTGTGCGCGGATTGGCAGATTATTACCGCAACAATCCGGAATATAAAGTATATTTCCATATTGTAGGCCCGCTGTCCGGCGAACGGGAACGGGCGGGGATCTTGCCTGTTGTCCGTGACAACCATCTCGAACCGTATGTTCTTCTGCATGGTCCTTTGCATGGCGACGAACTGGATGCGATGTTCGAAAAAGCAGATTTTGCCATTGGCAGCCTGGGACGCCACCGCAGCGGAATTACGTATATCAAAACGTTGAAAAACCGCGAGTATGCCGCACGTGGCTTCGCGTTCACTTACTCGGAAACCGACGACGACTTCGACCACATGCCGTATGTATGGAAGGTGGAACCCGACGAATCTCCGGTGGATATTCAGGGACTGATCGACTTCCGGAAAACGCTGAAAATGACGCCTGCCGAGATACGCGAATCAGTCTGCCCGCTATCGTGGAAGGCGCAAATGCAGAAAGTGATCGACGCCATAAAGACCAAAGATAAATAAACAAAAACACAATTAATAACAAACAATATTCTGATAAACATGAAAATAGCCTACTGCATCCCCGCCCTCTACTACCCTAGCGGCATGGAACGGGTATTGACCCTGAAAGCAAATTACTTCGCCGAAGTGTTTGGTTATGAAATACATATCATCCTCACAGACGGGAAGGGCAAGAAACCGTACTACGAACTGCATCCGTCCATCACTCTTCATCAACTTGACATTGATTATGATGAATTGAACGGAATGTCATTCTATAAAAAACTACCTAAATATATTGCGAAACAAGGACGTTTTAAAAAGAAACTCAACGAATGTCTGCACCAAATTCGTCCGGACATTACTATCTCCCTGCTCCGTCGTGACATCAATTTCATCAATCGGATGACGGACGGTAGCACAAAGTTGGGTGAAATACACTTTAACAAATCTAATTACCGGGATTTCAGCAACAGCCGTCTGCCCGCATTCTTACGGGCAATCGTAAGCAATTATTGGAGAGAGCAGTTATACCGGCAACTTCGCCAGTTGAAACGTTTCATCGTATTGAGCCACGAGGATGCACAGGAATGGACGGAACTGGATAATGTTGAAGTGATCCATAACCCTCTTCCTTTTTTTCCCGACCAAATATCTGACAATAGCCATAAACAGGTAATAGCGGTAGGGAGATATGTTCCGCAGAAAGGATTCGACCGCCTGATCCCGGCTTGGCAACTCGTTGCCAGAAAGCATCCCGACTGGATACTGCGTATCTACGGAGACGGTATGCGTGAGCAACTGCAACAGCAAATTGACTCTTTAGGAATCACTGCCAGTTGTATATTGGAACCTACTGTTTCCAATATTGTCGACAAGTACTGTGAAAGTTCAATTTTTGCCCTTTCATCACGTTTCGAAGGGTTTGGAATGGTTATTATAGAAGCAATGGCATGTGGCGTGCCGCCCGTATCATTCACCTGTCCCTGCGGCCCGCGGGATATTATCAGCGACGGAAAAGACGGTCTGCTGGTAGAAGACGGGAATATCGAACAACTGGCGGAGAAAATCTCTTACTTAATAGAGAATGAAGATATACGTAAGAAAATGGGACAGCAGGCGCGTATGGACGTCCAGCGCTTCCGAATAGAAAATATTGCCGAACAATGGAAACAACTATTTGAAAGCCTGATTATCCCGGTTAATGAAAACAAATAAAGCATTCAATATCTATGGAATGGTATTCTAAGTATTTACAGGTTTATGAGAAACCTTTTGCGGAAGCTCCGCAAGCCGTTATCGAGGAAGTACGCCGCAATCTGGCCGGATTGCAGAGTAACGAACCGCTTGTCACTGTATCACTCATCGGATACAATGAGGAAAAACATCTGCTTGCCTGCCTCTGGTCGTTGAGCGAGATGAAATGTAAATATCCTGTAGAAATCATTGGTGTGGACAACGAATCGAAAGATCGCACTGCGGAGATTTACGAGGCTTGCGGTGTGCCTTATTTCACGGAAACGCAACATAGTTGTGGTTTTGCCCGTCTTTGCGGACTGAACCATGCCCGTGGAAAATATCATATCAACATTGATTCTGACACGATGTATCCGGCAAAGTATGTGGAAACAATGGTGGATGCGCTCGAAAAGCCGGGTGTAGTGGCTGTCAGCTCGCTTTGGAGTTATATTCCCGACAAGGATCACTCTTGGATGGGGCTGAAAATCTATGAGGCTGCACGCGACTTGCATTTATGGTTGCAGTCTTTCAAGCGTCCGGAGCTTAGTGTGCGCGGACTGGTATTTGCTTACCGGACGGAATGTGCGAGGAAAACGGGAATCCGCACGGATATTATCCGCGGTGAAGACGGATATCTGGCTTTGCAGCTCAAGCAATTTGGAAAGATTGCATTTGTACGGAAAAGACGTGCGCGTGCCGTCACCGGATATGGGACGGTGGGAGCCGACGGAACTTTGTTCAATAGTTTCAAGGTGCGTGTTGTCAGCAGATTGAAAGGAATCGGAGGACTTTTTACCAAGAAGAAGGAATATAAGGATGAGGAGAGTAATCTAGTAAAAAAGAAGTAAGAAAGGAAAGCCTATGTGCAAGAATCTCAATATCGGTATCGTTTTATTTTTAATTATTGGCTTAGTTATGTCGGGATGTATCCGCAAACTGAATCTATATCAAGGAGATAAAGACGAGGATGAAAACAAGGATAATGGAAAGAGGCGGGATGTCATCTGCGAAACGGAATTCATATACCCGTTCGGTAATGAAACAGCCGATAAAGAAATAGAAATAACCATTCACCTGAAAGCAGACAGACAGGTAGGATATCTGTATACGGAAATACCAACATTGAAATATAACAAAGATTGGCTGTTTCTGATGACACAGGACGACTGTATGCATTCAGCCTTTTCATATACATGGGCTGCCATTCATGGCAAACCTTTATCTTATATTTACTACTGCGATCTGGCTCATCTGCAAAACGGTGATTTGCCTCCTGATTATTATTCATTGGGAAAAACATTAGCTACCACCAATGGTACCGGACAGGAAGTACGTTTCTCTTTCGGAACTACCGTGGCTGCCGATGATGATTTAATGAACACACAAACATGGGTACAAAATGGATATACAAGAGATTATTTCCGCTTTTATAAAAAGACAATGTTAGTATGGGGCAACTTGCAGGAAATGATGAATTACGGAGTAAGCATCGCTTTCCATGACTTGAATCTACCTGACGAAGATAAAACAGAAGATAAGTTGCTGGCACAATTTCCTGTTGCTCAAAGCATGATACGTGAGAAACTGAATAATCGAACTTGTAAAATGCTGGCAGAGCCTAATGGAGATAAAAATTATATCAAAGCGGCTTTGAGATATGATAAAATCAGAACCCTGTGTGCACAAAGCGGAGCTACAAAACTCTATCCATTTCAAGAAAACGGAGATATTGAACAAGTAGTGATCGAAAGAGCTTTCTATGACCCACCCGAAGGTAGCGGGCTGACAAATCCGGATATGATTAAGGCGGCTATTCTCAAGGAAATGGAAAATCCAAAAGAAGAGCGGGCGGCTATTTCTATAGGTGCCCATAATACAGATACCGGTTGGGTAAACTTCTTGGAATGGCTCAACGACACATACGGACGAGATGGTGACGACTCTATGTGGTTTACCAACCAGGAAGAATATTATGAATATTATTACTATCGTTTGCACAGCAAACCGGAAATCAAACAGGTAAATACGCACACGTGGAAACTGACACTAAATCTGAATGGAGAGGACTCCGCTCCTTTCTATTACCCTTCCGTGACTGTAAATATTTTCGGGCTTAAAATGGAGGACATTGAAAGCATAAAATCAAATGAAGATGTTACAGGACTCTCTTATGGTGACCATAAAGATTTCTTCATGCTAAATATCGACTGCCGAAAATACCTGGCGGAACACGCCGAGAATTTCGTGAAACGATATGAAGCGAATCCGACAGATGTTTCTGCCAAAGCGGACGCCAACTACTTTGTGAATATGCTGAAAGATTCGGATAAAAAGACGGAGTTGAAGAAACGAATCGAATAAATGGCCGGACGCAAAACGAACTGTTAAGCTATTTGGGCATAAACGAATAAAAAAGATGGAACGTAGAGAAAGAAAAAGAAGAAGTAATAAACAAATATAATTATGAACGAAACCATGACCCTTTGTCTTGAAATTATTTTCTGGCTTGCCCTGTTCGTTGTGTTCTACACCTATTTGGGCTATGGAATTGTGCTTTATATTCTTGTCAAGTTGAAAGAGCTTTTCGTGAAGCCTGTGAAGCGTTCGTTGCCGGCATCGGACGCAGACCTGCCGGAAGTTACCCTCTTCATTACGGCATTCAACGAAGAAGATGTAGTGGACGAGAAGATGGAAAACAGTCTTGAGCTGGATTATCCTGCGGACAAGCTGCACATCGTATGGGTGACGGACGGAAGCGATGACGGTACGAACGAACGATTGCAGACGCGCTGGCAGGGGAAAGCGACCGTACATTTCCAACCGCTCCGGCAAGGTAAGACGGCTGCAATGACACGTGGAATGACGTTGGTGGACACTCCGCTCGTTGTTTTTACGGATGCCAACACGATGGTGAACCGGGAGGCAATACGGGAAATTGTGCTTGCTTTCCAGGATCCGAAAGTGGGCTGCGTGGCTGGTGAAAAACGGATTGCCGTGCAGACCAAAGACGGGGCGGCTGCCGGTGGTGAAGGTATTTACTGGAAATACGAATCAACCCTGAAAGCACTTGATGCACGGCTCTACTCGGCCGTAGGAGCAGCAGGCGAACTGTTTGCCGTGCGTAACGAACTGTTCGAAGCGATGGAGCCGGATACGTTGCTCGACGATTTTATTCTTTCACTCCGGATCACAATGAAAGGTTACACCATCGCTTATTGTACGAATGCTTATGCCATCGAAAGTGGTTCGGCGGATATGCGCGAAGAAGAAAAGCGAAAAGTGCGCATCGCTGCGGGAGGATTGCAGTCTATCTGGCGGCTTCGTCCGTTGCTGAATCCTTTCCGATACGGGATACTTAGCTTTCAATATACGTCGCACCGGGTATTGCGATGGTCTATTACTCCGTTCCTGTTGTTTGCGCTCTTCCCGCTGAATATTGCGATTCTGCTGTTGGGTGGTTCCACGATATTTTACGGAGTGCTGCTTGCCATGCAGGTTCTTTTTTACGGATTGGGATATTGGGGATATTACCTGTCTACGAAACAGATAAAAAACAAGTTGCTCTTTATCCCCTACTACTTTTTATTTATGAATGTCAATGTGCTGAAAGGCATCCGATATCTGAAGAAGAAAAAAGGAAGCGGAGCTTGGGAAAAGGCGAAGCGCGCTGAAAAGTAAGAACAAACGCTATTATCTTTTGTTATCCTTAATTATAAGACATAAGTCTCTATCATCTAATAAAAAACAGACATGGACAGAATATTACATGATGCGAATAACGCACAAAGAATATTGAAACTGACGGCAGATACAATGCTATTGGTTGACAGGCACGGAGTCTGCGTAGACATTGAACCTCATTGTGATCTGTGGTTCCTGCAAGAAAACATTCTTTTAGGAAAAAATATATTTGAGCTTTTACCGGAATATACAAAAGAGAGGGTGATGCCCATCTTTCAGACTGTGCTCGAAGAGCAACGAAGCATCAGCAAGAACTTCAAGTTGGTGCTGAAAGACGAAATTTTCTACTTCAAATGCCTCATGTTTCCGTATGACGGCATGGTGCTTTGCCAATATCGTGACATCACGCAGAGAAGTAACGTAAAGCGTCGGTTGGAGCAGGCGAATCTTACTCTAAGGGCTATCCAGAAGATTGCCCAGATAGGACAATGGGCATACAATACAAATCAGAATATTTTCCATTATTTGGGTTATACAGGCGTTTTGTGTGAGGAAAGTGTGCAGAACCTTGCCATTGAGAAATATGTGGAACTGATTGTAGAAGAAGATCGTCAGAGTTTTATTGAATGGTGCCACGTGAACGAGAAAGAGCTCAACATGGAGAGCATCAGTTATCGCGTTCGCCTGAACGGAGAAATCTTCTATATGCGTATCCAGACTTATTTGCGTGAAGAGCGCCCCGACGGTAGTTTCAACATCGAAGGGTATATTCAGAACATCACGGATATACAGCATCGCAGAAATGACATCAACACACTGACTCATGCCATCAACAATGCCAAAGAAAGTATCTTTGCCGCCAGACCCGATGGCACGATTATCTTCGCTAACCGTCGTTTCCTGTACAATCATGGTATTTCAGAAAACGAAGACATCAGTCAATTAAAGATTTACAATGTTGCCGCAGATATGCCTACGCAAGAGGCTTGGAACGAACGTTGCAAAGATGTCATACACGGTGGCAGCAGTAACTTTGTGGCTCACCATCCGTCGAAAATCAATAGAGATATATTGGCTTACGAAGGTACGATGTACAACGTCACCAATGATTCCGGTGAAGAAAGTTACTGGTCGTTTGCCCATGATATTTCCGAACGGATTCGGTATGAAGCCCAAATCAAACGGCTGAATCAAATCATGGATACGACGATCAATAATCTCCCCGCGGGGATTGTTGTGAAGGAGATCAATAATGATTTCCGGTACATTTACCGAAACCGGGAGGCTTATAACCGCGATCTTTACAAGAACGATCCTGTCGGTAAGAATGACTTCGATTTCTACCCGCCTATCGTGGCAGAGAAGAAGAGACAGGAGGATATTCAAGTGGCCACCAGCGGAAAAGGTATGCACTGGACGGTGGAAGGAAAGGACCGGAACGGAAACCTGATTATCCTTGACAAACGGAAGATACGGGTGGATGGGGATGAATTGTCTTCGCCTATCATCGTCAGCATCGAATGGGATATCACGGAACTGGAAATGATGAAGAGGGAGCTACTGTCTTCGAAGGAAAAAGCGGAAATGTCTGATAGTTTGAAATCAGCTTTCCTTGCCAATATGAGTCATGAGATACGTACTCCGCTGAATGCTATTGTGGGGTTCTCGCATCTCATTGCCGAAAGTGATGATGCGGAAGAACGAAAGACGTACTACAACATCGTAAACGCGAACAACGAGCGTCTTTTGCAACTTATCAACGAGATTCTCGATCTCTCGAAGATTGAATCGGGAACCATCGAGTTTTCCTTCGGTCCGGCTAGTCTCCATAATCTCTGCCGGGAAGTGTACGATGCTCATATATTCCGTACTCCGCAGGGAGTAAGCCTTGTCTATGAGTCTTCGGACGAGAGTCTGATGATTGAGACGGACAAGAATCGAGTGTTCCAGGTGATTTCGAATCTGATTGGGAATGCTGTTAAGTTTACGAAAGAAGGAAGTATCAGTTATGGTTATAAGCTGGTGGATAACCAGATTGTTTTCCACGTAACGGATACCGGAACAGGAATTGAGCCGGAGAAAGTGGGTCGTGTGTTCGAACGTTTTGCCAAGCTGAACAATCATGCACAGGGCACTGGGTTGGGATTATCTATCTGTAAGTCTATCGTTGAACGTCTCGGGGGCAAGATTTCCGTCAGCTCCGAATTTGGTAAGGGAACGACGTTTACATTTACTTTGCCGTATACGGTTGCAAAATCTGTAAATGCAGATTCGGAGAAAGAGAATGGTGAAGGAAACAGTGAAGGGATAGAATCTACCGGCAAAGCTGATGATTCGAGTAATCAAAGTGCAGAGAATGAAAAGGCAAAAGGTGCACGACGTCTCTGTATTCTGGTAGCGGAAGATACGGACAGTAATTTCGAACTACTGGAAGCAATTCTATATAAAGACTACCGTCTTATACGTGCGCATGACGGGATGGAAGCTGTCGTCATGTATGACGAAGTAAAACCTGATCTTATCCTGATGGATATTAAGATGCCGAATCTGGACGGACTGGAAGCTACGAAAATCATTCGGGAGCTGTCTGCCACTGTTCCTATCATTGCTCAAAGTGCCTTTGCCTATGAGCAGGACCGGAAAGCGGCGAAAGAGGCCGGATGCAATGATTTTATAGCTAAACCGATAGCGGATGATAAGCTGAAAGCTATGATTCATAAATGGCTGTCGCCTCCGTAAAAGGGCACATATTATAGAGTATATATTGTATAGAAAACACTTTAATAGTGATATAATCACCCAATAACTTAGATTAGATGAAAGCCTTTTACAGACTGTTTTATTACATATCCATCGTGCTGACCAGTATTTTGGCAGGAGTTACCATTGCAGGCGCCTTCGTAGGTAATGCCGCACCGGATAGTTTCAAATTTATGCCTTTCATCGGTTTGATTTTACCGATACTTTTGTTGGCTAACCTTGCTTCTGTCATCTACTGGACGATCCGTTGGCGGTGTTGGGTTTTCATCCCTCTGATTGCTATATTTAGTAACTGGAGCTATATTAGTTGTGTGATTCAATCTCCTTTTTTCATCCCGGCTTCGGCTCCAATGGTCAAAATGAACGCGTATACTCCTGGTATTCTAACTGTTGCTACTTACAACGTTGACGCTTTTAATCATGAGCATACCGGTTATTCATGCAAAGAGATAGCCTCTTACATGAGAAATCTGCAAGCAGATATTCTCTGTTTTCAGGAGTTTGGCATTAATGATGAGTTTGGTGTAGACAGTATAGCTGCGGTTCTTTCTGATTGGCCGTATCATTTTATTCCTATTTCTCCCGAGGAAAAACATTTGTTGCAGCTGGCTGTTTTCAGCCGCTACCCCATCAAGGAGGAGAATCTTATCGTCTATCCTGATTCGAAAAATTGCAGTCTCTGGTGTGATATTGAAATCAATGGGCGTACCATCCGCCTGTTCAACAATCATCTCCAAACAACGGAGGTAAGTCAGAACAAGCGCAAACTGGAAAAGGGACTCCGCACGGATGATTCTCAAAGGGTGGAACGTGCTGCTTTGGGATTGATTGACGGATTGCATGAGAATTTCCGGAAACGTGCCGTACAAGCTAATACTCTAAAGCAACTGATAGCTGCCTCTCCCTATCCTACTATCATCTGCGGTGACTTTAACTCTCTGCCGTCTTCGTATGTTTATCACACTGTAAAAGGTGATAAGTTGCAGGATGGTTTTCAGACGAGTGGTCATGGGTATATGTATACTTTCAAGTTCTTCAAGCATCTGTTAAGAATCGACTATATTCTCCATTCACCGGAACTGAATAGTACGGATTACTTCTCGCCGGATCTTACTTATAGCGATCATAATCCGGTGGTGATGAGGGTGAAGTTATAAAAGAGTAAGAGGATGATAAGCTAATAATCATATCCTTAAAGATATTCCGTTTATATCAAAATCTTACTGATAATAAAAAAGGCTGTCCCGAACACGAGACAACCTTTCATTATTTTGAGATTTTATCGAATTAATGGAATATATAACGAAGACTAAACTGAACAGAGTAAGTAGATCTAAAATCTTTATACTTTGTATACGTTTCAGTCAATCTTTTGCCACTATTCTTTTGGAATGTATATCCCTTGCCTTCTCCAGTAGTACTATTTCCCTTATCGTAAGCCAAGAGATTGGTATTATTTACGGTCTTATACAATCCCCAATCTGAATTTAACAAATTCAAGAAGTTCTTAATATCAACACCAAATTGAAGAGTATGACGTTTACCACCAACTTTAAGATAGAAATCTTGCATAAATTTCAAATCCAATTGATGATGCCAAGGCATAACCACTCCACCGCGATCTACATATTCGCCTTTGTGCTTCTTCAAATAGCTATCTTGGTTGATATATGCCCAAAAGTCATCTTTTTGTTGATCTGCACTATAAATTTGCCCGTCTAATTTATAGTCATCATATGTTCTATTTACACTATTATATGTTTTTTCCGCAAATGTCCAATTATTCAGCTCTTCTCTTGAAGCAGGAATATATAATAAGTTATTAGCTCCACCATCGCCAACAATGTTGCCAGCAAATGTATAGGAATAACGAGCATAACCATAACCACCAGCATATCCCATATTCATTCCTTCATAAATGAATGATAATGAGGAAGCAAATCTTTTAGCATATTCCAAACGATAACCAGCTGAAGCTACAATACGGTGAGGAGAAACATAGGTACCATAACCTGTTTCATGTTCATTAATACCGCCTACAGAATAAGTATTTGTTCTATATGCAGAAGTTACCTGATCACCAATACCATCACTGTACGCCTTAGCTTTCGAATGTGTATATGCTGCAGACAAATACAAGCCAAAATCAAAAGATTTAGCTAATTGAGTAGTAATAGAATAATAATAGGCCTTGTGACCACCATTCTCTATATAGAATACATTCTGTTTTCCACCTGCGTTTGTCCATGAAGCATCAGAGTATTTGCTATATGAGTCACGTGTATCATTCGGATTAAAAGTGATCGTAGTTTCTGAAGGTTTAATAGCTTTATTAGAAATAACGGCAGGATTGATATCTTTATTAAAGATACCTTCTATCGAGAAGTCAATATCTCCCGGAAGTTTAGCATCAAAAGCTAATGAAGTTTTCCATGTAGACGGCATCTTCAAATCCTTATCAATAATCGTAGGATCCTTTGGAGATTTAATATCAACAGTTCTGCCATTCGGATACAACTCATTCAGAACTCCTGATACAGATGGTTGAAAATGAGGTTTCAAAGCTGCATCAGCTACCTTAGTATAATAATATTGATTCTGACCAACATTAGAATTACCAACTGCAGATACTAACCATACAAATGGTAAACGACCTACATAAAGCCCAGTACCTCCACGAAGAACATATTTACGTTCACCAGTAATATCCCAGTTGAATCCTACACGTGGAGACACAGAAATCTTAGCAGAAGGTACTTGATCAGTAGAATAGCTTACTCCGCCAAAATCACATCTTGCAAAATCTTCATTATAGTTATTCTTCAAAGAAGGATACTTAGGCATCTCAAAACGAATACCAGCAGTCAACTTAAAGTTCTCACTTATATTCATCTGATCTTGCAAATACAATGAATATTGCAATGTTTTCATTTCAGCCTTAAATTGGCTATAGTCTGCTGCATTAGAGTGTGTGATAGCAAAAGCCTTAGGATATTCATTATTTACAAAGCTGTCCCATGAATTATACACATAGTATCCATTACCTGCTTGCTGGAAACCATTAGTAGCTTTATTATATTCAAACTGGAAACCTGCCAATAAATTATGGATACCTGCTGTATAAGACAACTCATCTGTAAGAACAAATGTTCTGGCTTGGGCTAAGTTCCCCGGAGAAAAGACATCAGGACCGATACGTGCATATACCGCACCATCTTCCAAAATATCAATTGTTGGAAAATCAGCCGCTCCCTCATAACTTCTTGGCTCATCCTGGAAAGAATAAGTAACACGTGTTACATTATTCAAACTACCATCCAACCATTTAGAGTTCCACTCTGAAGCATATGATGTAAAATTGTATTCTTTGAAATAACGAGAATTTTCAAAATACATAGCAGCATTATGATTTACATTACCAGAACCTTTGGAAGCAGCTGCTCCACCATCATAAATATCCGTTGCATAGAAAGGAGATACAGAAGAAGTTGGACCGCTATTGTCTTTTGAATGAGCACGTGTAAAACGGAAATTCAATTTATTATTATCATTAATATTCCAGTCCAAACGTGCCATAATTTTATAGGCCGGAGTTTTGATAGAATACCCCTGATAACGTCCCGGATCATAGTCATACTTGTCTATAAAATAGTTGCGAATCTCATCCATCTTTCCCACTGTAGGACGATTCACATTGGCTGTATTAGATCCCCAATCATCACTGTCGCTTAAACGAGCTCTGCTCTTAGGACCAGCTGTTACATTATCTTCATACTCACCGTTTACAAAGAAGAACAACTTATTTTTTATGATTGCACCTCCAAAACTAGCACCATAGAGGTATTTTTGAGATTTCTCACGTATTAACTCTAAATCACCTACCTTATCACCATTCAAATTCTCATTATTTAAATAAGTATAAGCCGTTGCATAAAAATCATTGGTACCACTTTTAGTTACAGCATTAATTGCCCCACCAATGAATCCACTTTGGCGAACATCAAACGGAGTTACAGATACTGCTATTTGCTCCAATGCATCCAAAGAAATAGGTGAACCTCCGCCCGGCAAGTTAGAACCGATACCAAATGAATTACTGAAAGCAGCACCGTCGACAGTTACAGAAGACTGACGGTAATTACCACCACCTACGGCAAAACCATTACCTGTGTTAGCTCCTTGCGGAGTTAAACGCATAATATCATTCATACTACGTCCAACAGTAGGGATCATAGCCATCTGCTCTTCTCCAATATTAGTAATAGCGCCTGCACGGTCACTCTTCATATTGCTGTTTTTTGAAGCCGTCACTACGATTTCATCTAACAATTCAGAGCTTTCTTTTAAAGAAACATTTAAAACATAATTCTCTCCCAATGAAAGGTTAATTCCCTTGTAAATTGCTGTTTGATAACCAACATAAGAAATTTCTACTTTGTAAGGGCCACCGGTACGCATACCCTGCAGATTAAATTGACCACTGACGTTAGTCACTGTACCATAACGAGTGCCTGATGGTTCGTGAACCGCAACGATTGTTGCTCCAATGATTGGTTCATCTTGTGCGGTCACTTTACCACTCATCGTGGCTGTTGTAACCTGCGCGCTCATCGTGACGGTAATAAATAACATTACTAGCACTAAGAAAGATCGCATTCTCTTTAACATAAATGTAGTTGATTAGTTAATATAAATTGTTTGCTTTTAAAAACTGTGCACAAATATAATTAATAATATTTAGAACTACATTACGATTATACTACAATTTTTTAAGAGAGATAAACGTTTTCCCCTGTTATAAAACGATAAAGGCTCCACAATATTTGCAGAGCCTTTTATTTTGAAACAGAAAGCATTAGAAATGCTTCAATCTATTACTTTATACTAGTCAGTCATTAACTTTCTATAACGAACACGCTTCGGCTCTTCATTTCCCAAACGTTTCATTTTGTTTTCTTCGTATTCTGAATAAGACCCTTCGAAGTAGAATACATTGGAGTCTCCTTCAAAAGCAAGGATGTGTGTACAGATACGATCGAGGAACCAACGGTCATGCGAGATAACTACGGCACAGCCGGCAAAATCTTCCAGACCTTCTTCCAAAGCACGCAATGTGTTTACATCAATATCATTGGTAGGCTCATCAAGCAACAGTACATTGCCTTCTTCTTTCAAAGCCATCGCCAAGTGTAAACGGTTTCTTTCACCACCGGACAGTACACCGCAAAGTTTTTCCTGATCGCCTCCGGAGAAATTGAAACGAGAAAGGTATGCACGTGCATTGATGTCACGTCCTCCCATGCGGATCAGCTCATTACCACCGGAAATTACCTGGTAAACACTCTTATTCGGATCAATGTCTCTGTGTTGCTGGTCTACATACGCCACCTTTACAGTCTCTCCTACTTCAAATTCTCCTTTATCTACTGTCTCCAATCCCATAATCAGACGGAACAGTGTCGTCTTTCCCGCACCATTGGGACCGATCACACCAACAATACCATTAGGAGGAAGCATAAAGTTCAAATCGTCAAACAACAGTTTATCGCCGTATGCTTTAGCCACCTGTTTCGCTTCAATGACTTTATTACCCAGACGCGGACCATTCGGAATGAAGATTTCAAGTTTTTCTTCTTTCTCTTTCACGTCTTCATTCAGCAACTTGTCATAAGAGTTAAGACGTGCCTTACCCTTTGCCTGACGGGCTTTGGGAGCCATGCGCACCCATTCCAACTCACGTTCCAGTGTTTTGCGACGTTTGCTGACGGTCTTTTCTTCCATTTCCATGCGTTTTGTCTTCTGTTCCAGCCAGGAAGAGTAGTTACCTTTCCAGGGAATACCTTCACCACGGTCTAGTTCAAGAATCCATCCGGCTACATGATCGAGGAAGTAACGGTCGTGCGTCACGGCAATAACCGTACCTTCATATTGCTGAAGATGTTGTTCCAACCAGTCGATAGATTCTGCATCCAGGTGGTTGGTAGGTTCGTCCAGCAAGAGCACATCCGGTTTCTGCAACAACAAACGACATAAAGCTACCCGGCGACGTTCACCTCCGGACAGGTTTTCTACCGGCTGATCTTCAGGCGGACAACGGAGAGCATCCATCGCACGCTCCAGTTTGCTGTCCAGATTCCATGCATCAGTCGCATCAATGATATCTTGCAGTTCGCCCTGACGAGCAAAAAGAGCATCCATCTTATCCTGATCCTCGTAGTACTCCGGCAAACCGAACTTCTGATTGATTTCTTCGTATTCTGTCAGTGCGTCAACAATGGGTTGCACGCCTTCCATTACTACTTCTTTTACTGTCTTTGTGTTGTCTAAATAAGGTTCCTGTGCCAAGTAACCCACGGAATATCCCGGAGAGAACACCACTTCTCCCTGATAGGATTTCTCCAAACCGGCGATGATCTTCAATAACGTTGATTTACCGGAACCGTTCAAACCGATAATACCGATTTTCGCTCCATAGAAAAACGACAGATAAATGTCTTTCAGCACATTCTTATTGGGGGTGAAAGCCTTGCTCACTCCCACCATCGAGAAGATAATTTTTTTATCGTCAGCAGCCATAATGTATGATTATATATTGTTGATAATGGCACAAAGATAAGAAAAATGTTTGAATTCTTTTGGAGTTATAAAAAAATGTTCTACCTTTGCACCCGCATTCGAAAGAAAGCACTGAAGGACCGATTCGCTAGCTCAGCAGGTAGAGCACAACACTTTTAATGTTGGGGTCCTGGGTTCGAGCCCCAGGCGGATCACTCAAACAAAAAGTAAAACAATGAAAACCGCTGATAATCAATCATTATCAGCGGTTTTTCTTTTTATCCATACTGCAAATTGAAGCAGAATACCGCATCTTACTGGAGGTGAAATAGGTGGACTTAATTTCCACATAAAAACAAGTCCACCTGATTGGATTATATTTCACTGATTCTCTGCGTTTTGCATAAAACAAACTCTTTTCAAAACATGTATTTTTACACCATCAAAAAAAGAAGAGTATGGCAATACAAAGAAACTATTTTACGGTATTGTTTTTCCTGAAGAAATCAAAGCTGCTTAAAAATGGAGAAGCACCAATCTGTATGCGTATCACAATAAACGGAAAACGTGCAGAGGTACAAATCAAGCGAAGTATAGATGTTACAAAATGGAATACGCAAAAAGAATGCGCGATTGGCAGGGAAAAGAAGTATCAAGAAATAAACCACTATCTTGATACGATAAGAACTAAAATCCTTCAAATTCACCGTGAACTTGAGCAGGACGGTAAACCTATTACAGCAGATATTATAAAAAATATCTATTATGGAGAACACTCTACTCCCAAAATGCTGCTTGAAGTATTCCAGGAACACAATTCGGAATATCGGGAATTAATGAACAAGGAATATGCCGAAGGTACTGTACTTCGATACGAACGTACAGCAAGATATTTGAAGGAGTTTATCAGTGAACAGTATAAACTGGCTGATATTCCATTAAAATCAATCAACTATGAATTTATAACCAAATTCGAACATTTCATTAAAATACAGAAAAACTGTGCGCAAAATGCAACAGTGAAATATCTGAAGAATTTAAAGAAAATCATCAAAACTGCATTGATAAAGAAGTGGATAACTGATGATCCGTTTGCAGAAATACACTTCAAACAGACCAAGTGTAACCGTGAATTCTTAAACGAAATGGAACTTCGCAAAATCATCAATAAAGATTTTGATATTCAACGATTACAAACCGTAAGGGACATATTCATCTTCTGTTGTTTCACCGGTTTGGCTTTCACAGACGTAAAGAATCTGAAAAAGGAACACCTTGTACAGGCTGATAATGGTGAATGGTGGATAAGAAAAGCAAGGGAAAAGACCGATAATATGTGCGACATTCCATTGTTGGATATACCAAGACTTATTTTAGAGAAATATCAGTCAAATCCAATCTGCAATGAAAAAGGATTATTACTTCCTGTTCCCAGCAACCAACGAATGAACAGTTATTTGAAAGAAATAGCTGATGTATGTGGTATTCAGAAGAATCTTTCCACACATATTGCAAGACATACATTTGCATCACTGGCTATTGCAAATAAGGTTTCCTTGGAATCCATTGCCAAAATGTTAGGACACACGGACATTCGTACAACTCGTATTTATGCCAAAATAATGAATTCTACCATTGCCAATGAAATGAAAGTACTGCAAAACAAGTTCGCAATATAATTTTCAACCAAGAATCTCTGAACATATAAAACAACAACATTGCTATCCAAAGGAAATTCACAAAACGGATATTATCAATTAATAATCATCCAATTACGAGAATAATATTTTAATTCGATTAGAAATCATAGTTTTGCAAGAAGGTACAAACAACCAATTTTGCAAACTACGAACAAAGGAAAAACAATATTTGCACAGGTTATGTCTCTTATAAACACATATGAATTTAAGAAGTGCGTCAACCACTATAAGGGTGACAGGCACGTCATCAAGTTCATTTGCCGTGACCAGTTCATGGTAATGAGCTTTGCGCAGTTTACGAACAGGTCCTAGGGCTGGACACTATAAAATATTTTGTGTAAATGGAAAATACGGGATTCAAGTTTGAGTCTCGTATTTTTCAAGAAAATTATAAAAAAAAAAAAATCAAGTAGTGCCCGATGAGATATTAAGCAAGGAGTTCCTTAGTCAGTTTAAAACAAAAGCCGATGTAAGCAAGTTCCTGAAGCAGTTGCATGCCCTGGTGTTGGAAAAGAGGCTTGAAGGCAAAATGGATGCCCATTTGAAGTATGAAAAGAATTCTGCGGCAGGAAAGAACACTGGCAACTCCCGGAATGGCAGTTATCCGAAGAAAATCCAGACCAAACATGGAGAATCTGTCTTTTCCATTACACGTGACCGTAATGGCCAGTATGATCCGATAGCCGTGCCCAAACATGAAAGCCGTGGACTTTCGATAGAAAAGTTTGTTGTCTCCTTATATACCAAAGGGAGGATCGTTTCTGACATAAAGGAAGAAATGCGTGAGATTTACGAAATAGAGCTCTATACGTCAGCTATTTCTATCATCACAAACAAAGTAAATCAGGCAGCCCAGGAGTGGCAGAACCGACCTTTAGATCCTGTTTATCTCATTGTCTGGATGGACGGCATCGTCTTCAAGGTACGGGATAACGGCAAGATCATAAACAAAACTGTCTATCTTTGTGTCGGTCTGAAACAGAACGGTTTAAAGGAGGTTCTTGGTATGTGGGTCGGCAAATCGGAAAGTTCTTCTTTCCGGATGGGCGTCCTGACCGATTTTAAAGCCCGTGGAGTACAAGAAATCCTGATTACTTGTACCGACAATCTGAATGGATTTACGGATACCATTCGCACCGTATTCCCTCAGTCATCCACTCAAATCTATGTAGCACATCAGATCAGAAACTCCTGTAAATATGTCATTTATAAGGACAAGAAAGAGTTTACGGCGGATATGAAGAATATCTATAATGCACCCAACAAAGAGGTTGCTACTGCAGGACTTGATAATTTGGAAAAGAAATGGGGAGGAAAGTATCCTTACGCTATACTTTCATGGAGAAACAACTGGGATGATTTGACTGTTTTCTTCCAGTTTCCGCTGGAGATTAGGAAAATAATCTATACCACAAATCTCATTGAAAACCTGAACGGAGAAATCAGAAAGTATACGAAATCAAAGCTTTCATTCCCTTCGGATGATGCAGTCAAAAAGACCGTTTATCTTTCACTTATGGAAATTGAGAAGAAATGGACACAGCCGATTCATAATTGGGGTTTAATTATGAATCAATTTATGCTTATTTTTGAAAACAGAATCCAGATATAAGAACAAACTTACAGCTGAATCCTGTTTCCATTTACACAAAATTTTGGACAGTATCTTTTAGAGGCATTTACAGAATATCCCTAATTACGTCTGAAATAACGCATCTGTTTAATATCATACGTATCAACAAATGTATCACCAATAACAGTTAGTATATTATCCTTATACCTGATAGTATATGGTTTTAGTTGACTTTTATACGGCTGATGTAACACTATAAATTCAGTAGACTTACATTTCCTTCTAACAATACTCATTGGTTTTCTTGAAGGAATTCCTTCTCTCAGACTAGCATCCCATCCTTCACCTGTCACAGTATAAGGTGTAAATGCAGTTATATATTCAGATTGCCCGTTGTTAACAATCTGAGTATAAATACCAATATTATCGGAATCGAAAAAATGAATAGCTAAATCATTTTTAACATCAGACTTCTGAGCATCAAACAACCAGATATTATCAGACCGCTTAGATTTACCATCAATAGTTCCGAATTTATATTCCCTATTGAGTTCACGAGTATAATTAGTCATAGTACTATTACCAAAGCTCTCAACATTTCCCCAAGAGTGAAGCACATAATCATATACATGTTCTGCTTCAGAATCAAGTTTGAATATATCAACAACATATTCATCGACGACAGCAATGGTTCGTTTTTGCTTTACTCCATGATAAATTTCCCCTTCTACAGAGATGATCTTCATATTTCCAGATCGAGAAATCTCTGAGAACTTCTCACCAGGGCGTTCCGGTTTGATCTGAGGATAATGAATATTAGTACTATCAGGTTCTTTAAAGTCTGTAACAACTGTATTATGATTAATAATCCGTTGTGAAAGTGGAGTACTATTGGCTCTTCCCTTTCTTGGAGCAAGATAATCCCAATCCAAAAACCAATGATGATAAATATTCTTTCCAAAACAATTTATATTGATACTGAAGTGGTCGTTTTCTCCATGATACTGTTGAGAAGCTCCATTTCTGATATGAACAGTAATCGGATGACGAGAAACATCCCAATAACTTGACGTTTCATCAGAACGAATAAGTGCGTCTCCCATTTCCTCCCATACCTTACTTTGCGCACTAGGAGGCAGTATTTTATCAGTATGCGTACCATAATACAAAGCCGGATTTCCGAAATATTGCACACAATACTCATCATTATCAGGGAAATGAGCCATTGCCCATCCCACAATAGGATCATTTTTTAAAGCGCGGTAATAAACAGGAAGCTTATTGTTTTTCCTGGATATCTGATCTGCAAAAATTCCAACTCTTTCAACCAAAACAGTATCATTCGCAAAATTAGGATAGTCAGAATGTTCACCATTAGAAAGTGAATAACCATCAGGAGTACATGATTCAATAAGCGAATGAATCATTTTCTTCAGACTTGCACCATTTCGGGGATGACTATATTCATAAAGATTTTCTTTATACGAATTAGCTTTTGCTGTTTCTGCCAATAACAGAAGACAACAGTCTACGTAACCAAAACAATAATGTTTGGGTTCAGGCCAAAATGAACCTTCGTCTCTGAATTTTCCAAGCATAGCCTTAAATCCCCACTTCCCATTGATAGCTTTCTCAATGGCCTGTTCGTCACCTAACATAAAACCATATAAGCCCAATCCTGTATTCCCCCAAAACTGAGTATTTCCCAATCTTTTAATATTATCGACATATCTATTAGCCTGAAATAAACTTTCGCGCATCCTAACTTGAAAAGCGTTTTGAATATCTCGCATAATAGGATGTTTTTTTGTCAAATCATAAGCAGTCATAAGACGACAATCATCAAACATAATTCTTGACCAGAAATATGAACTTACAGGCTTGTTGGGATTAAAGAGCGGAACATCGGGCTGTTTAAGTTTATAATAACTAACGAGTATCTCTTTTATTTTAGGCAGATATGTCTCATCGCCACAAATCCTATAATAAATAGCCGCTTCTTCAGCCCAATAAGATTTAGTAACAACACCCGAGAAATCCTGATTCCTCACTTGTGCACCCTTCACAACCCGTTCTTTGAGCTGTTCAAATAAATTGCTGGCCCAAGCATGATTCTGAATTCTTTGTCTGATTTCTATAAAATTATTTTCTCTGAATATAAGCCTTTCATCCCCTCCATAAATTTGGATTGGCATTTGTGCAAAAAAATCTACAGAGACAAAAAGAAGTAATGCGATAATAAATAATATTCTTTTCATATTTACGTTTTTTAGCCTTAAATCTTATATAGTAAACATTATATAGATCAATTTGTTATATGACTCATTTTGTGACTGATTCTGAAGTTGTGTAATCCACAAGCAATAAGAATCACCATATCTTCAAAACCGAATTTATGGCATCTGAATCGTTCTTTAATAATACGGCATTTTTTCATACCACCTATGGCATGTTCCACGTTAATCCTGATTTCGGAAATCCGCTTGTTCTCTTGTTTTTCAACAGTAGTGAGCTCTTTCCTTTTTGTTGAGCATACATATTTCAACTCCATCCGGCATGTGTCCGATGAAACCTATATCTTACCAGAGCCTCGATGCCGTCCATCCAGACAATGAGACAAACAGGATCTAAAGGTCTATTCTGCCACTCCTGGAGGGCCAGATTAACCTTGTTTGTTATGATAGAAATAGCTAATGTAGAGAGTTCTATTTCGTAAATCTCACACATTTCTTCCTCTATATCAGAAACACTCATTCCTTTGGCATATAAGGAGACAACAAGCTTCTCTATAGAAAGTCCACGACTTTCATATTTAGGCACTGCTATCGGTTCAAACTGGCTGTTAAGGTCACGCGGAATGGAAATTATAGTGCCGAATCTTCTAAAGAAAAAACAAATTGTTTCATCAAACCATATTTTATAATATTCACTCTTTTCATACTAGCAACCAATGAACGATAAGGCTCGTAACAATTGTCTACGCATCCTTTGTTGGCATTGAGGTTTGAAGGGTCTACGCCTTTGGCAGTAGGGTCATTGTCCTGATATCTAAACCAGCTCCAACCAACGCAGTTGCTCGATTCGAGCAGGTTTATGATGAAGTTTTCGTAATGTATTCCTCTGTCTTTCTGAGTGCGTACTTTCCATCCGGCACCGGTGACGTTTGTCAGGCCGGAATCTTCTGCTTTCGTATAGAATTCTGTGATGATGAATGGTTTGTTAGCCCATACATCCCAGTTTTGCATATCTGTTTTTCTGATAGTCCAAAAACCATAGTAGTTGAAAGACACGATGTCGCAATGGCGGCCGGCGGCTTGCACTACCTCTTTAATGAATTTGGCACTGCCGTGCAGTCGGCTTCCCAGATACAGATGATGAGGGTCGTGTTTTTTCAGGGCACGGTTTACGATGGCATAATAACGGTCGGCTACGTATCCGGCGAATTCAGCTCTGAGTTCATCGGTGATTTGTTTGGCTGTAATGCCTTTGTCCTTCATCCATTTTTCGGCAGCCTTGCGTCCAAAATCGTTTTCAGGCAGTTTCAGATACCCCTCCAGATTGTTTTTACTGATGGGTAGTTCGTTGTCCGAGAAATAACCGATTACGTTGGAGTCATCTTTATAAGAAGCAATCATTTTGGGAATTTCCTGTTCGCAATAAGCTTCAAAACCCGGATCGAAGGCCAGAATACACTGGTTGGGATAACCGATGTTGCCCGAGAGTTGTTTGGTTACTTTCAGCGACCGTCCGTAGCCGGCCATCAGGTTGAGCATCGGGCAATAGGAAAACTTTCTGGCCTGCGACTTCTGGTTGTACAGCTGAATTGCCTTATCGTCCGACCATGTACCTGCTCCATTGAAACCGTATGAAGCCAGTTGCTCTATCGTCGTGTTAATCCAGTCTTGTTCGTCCTTGAACTTTTTGCTGAAATAAGTCTTGTTGGTTTCTCCTTTCCCTTGTCTTATCCCTACAACTGCGCTTTCGATGTGAAGGTATCCTTCCGGGTCGACCAGTACCCAACGGTTGTTGTACTTTTCGGTATAAAAATATCCGGTAGCTTTGAAGAGAGGCTTTTCGCCCCAGCTTCCGTATTTGTTTATCTTGTCCGGGCGGGTAGGAGCGTTTTTCAGGCAATCCACCGTTCGTGAAGGGTATTTTTTCCACTTGGGCAATTCGGGATGTTTTTTGTTCCATTCTTTGGCTTCTACGTATATGTAATCGCCTTTGGCAGTTGTTTGGGCATAACTTGCTGCCGAAAGGATTCCGGCGCATAGAAATGACAGTAACAGTTTGCCATAAGGCAATTTCCGGTTTTTCTGATTCATATGATTGAATTTTACAATAATTTATTTTGCAAATTGCATTAGTCCGTTAACAGAGTTAAAAATATTGCATATTTAATTCTAATCAACGGAGTTATTATTCTTACTCAAGTTTCGCAGGTACGAAACTTGCAGGAGTTAAAAGGAGTTATCGTCCACCAAGGTAGGTTTAGAAATTAATGCCGATAGTTTTAGTGTTTGATTGGCATACTTTCACAAAGGTATTGCCCCTACTCCTTAACTCCCTAACTGCCACCTTTTTAATAAACTTATGTAACTTAAGTATTATTATTTAACCGTCTTGAGCGACGTATGGAACTCTGCCTTCTTTCCGGCCGGGACTTTCGATACAAATCCCACTCTCAGGGTTCCGGGATTATCGCTGTCGTAGCTGTGATGCGACTCATTGGTCCATATCTTCATTTCCACCTGTTCTGGAGTCTTGACTTCGAGCATCATTTCCCGTCCGTCCTTGGTCAGCAAAATACGGTTTTTGCCGGCTATTTCGGCCTCGGCCGGTGTCACCATGGTCCAGCGAACTTCGGTTTCCTTCGCTCCGTTGTCTACCTTGTCTACTACGTTGAGGTTGTTGTCGGCATCGAGATAGGCTGTACGGATGGTCTTACGGGCTGTGTTGCTGAAAATGGGAGTCAAATCCAATGTAGCCCCCTTCATGTCCTTCCGGCGGTAGTCTTCGACGAATTCAGCCTTACCTTCCACCTGATGGCGTTGTCCGTTCATTGTAAGGGTGGAGTGTCCGGTGTTTCCCAGACGGAATATACCCCATCGCTCCGAATCCTGGTCTCTTCCCCACAGATTGATACCTTGCTTTTCGATAAATTCATAACTTTCGGCACCGAGTTCAATGGACCACCGCACACCGTCTTTTTCGTAAATGAAGGTTCCGACATCCATGTGCGCATGCGAAGTATTGGCAGTCCCCCCTTTTATGCCTAGATAAGCATCGTTGGGCGAAGCCCATCCACTGCGGTAGGCAAAAGTAGGATTGATGCCTCTGTTGATCCAGAAGTTGGACTTCGGCTGGCCGATGGTCTTGAAGTCGGACATTGCCCGGAACACGAGCATGGAGGGAAGCAACCGGTGGGTGATGAAACGCTTGCTGATATTTTCGGCAAAGTCGGAAGGCAGTTTCCGCAAGGCCTGTTCTTCGAGCCACAGTAAGGTGGGGTCGTTCTGTTTGGCAGCAAACCAGTATTGCATGTTGTTGATGGATGCCTGCGAACCGCTGTCGGAGAAGTTAAAAGCCTTTCCGGTGGGTGTGGTCATGAACTGCATGAAACGGGCCGACTGCATGAAACCGGGTGCCTGGGTCAGTCCGGCTTCTGTTCCGAAAATGGTTTCCATGGCCGCTACCATCATTACCTGAAACGAGGTTCCGTAGCCCCAGTAGGTATAACCTTCGGGATATCCGCCATCGGGGCCATAGCTGCCCAGCGCGGCACGGTTGGTTTCGACCGCTTTTTCGATGATCCGTTCTGCCTCCTGCGGATGGTTTTCGTAGGTGGCCAGTGCACCGTACACCAGACCAGCGTTGCACACCTGGTTCCAGTTGCTGGTCATCCGGTAGAAGCGGGCATGCTGGAAATTGTCGGCTGCACGGAATCCCTTCGTATAAATGGCGTCGGAGAGCGTCTTTCTGTCGGCTTCGGACAGATAGTCGTACAGCCAGTCGTAACCGATGGCTACGGCCATTGTCATTTCGCCTACGTCGAGGAAATGTTTCGGATTCCAGTCCGTGAAGTTGCAGACGCTCAGCAGTTCTTTTCTGGCCCGCTCGGCATACACTTCCTTATCGGTAATTCTGTAGGCATAGGACAGGAAAAAGATTCGCTGCAAGGCTTCCCGGGATGTACCCAGGATTCTCCTCCCGATCTGCACCCGTTTGAGCGGAGTCTTTTCAAGATAGCCGTCGCAGACATCGAGGATGCCTTCGTGAATCATCCGCATGGAAGCGTCGTTTTTAATCAGTTTTTCAATTCTGCCTTCTTCTCCGGCTTTCAGAAGAAGACGGGGATGTCCGGATATCCTGCCATAGTCGAAAGTCTGTCCGGTCAATGTCATTCCTATCACAAGGAAAAGCGATACAAGAAAACTTTTTTTCATATATTTGAGTATGTTAAGTTGAATATGCTGTTTTGGCAAAAATCAAGTTTTTCGACGAAAGAAAATTTCAAATTCGTACAGAATAATAGTATTATCGTCTGCATGGCACACCCGTCCGACAACGAGACACGAACAGCCCGAACAAACGGCGGACTGAGGAAAAGAAAAAGTTGGAAGAATAAGATATTTAATCTAAATTTGTCCCCGTTAATCTGAATAACAAAGCATAAACCATCATTCTGCCAATCGTATATGCGAGCACTGTTTCTTGCCATATTATGCCTGTTTACAGGCTTAGGACTGTATCCGTCCAACCAGCGCGACATCAATGTCAAGGTAGTAGACGAACGTCTGGGTCTTTCTCATCAGTCGGTCAACTGTTTTTGGGAAGACGAATTCGGCTTCATGTGGATTGGAACCCAGAATGGTCTGAACCGCTTCGACGGCTATGAGGTAGAGACTTTTTTGCCGGATAACCGGAATCCGTACAGCATTCTTTCGAACAACATCCGCCAACTGTGTGGCGACCGGAACGGTCATCTGTTTGTCAGAAGTCTTCAATGTGTAGAAAGTTACGACATGCGCACCGAACGTTTTTCCGTCATTTACGAAGGCACAACAGGAGCAATGACCTGTATGCACGATTCCTTGTTTATTGCCTCAAGAAACAGTATTTATGTAAAGCCATTAGCCAGCCACCAATTTTCGGTCAAATATACATTACCTGATGAAGAAGAAATAAATCACATGCTGATAGACGATGTCAATAGCGAGGTAATAGTATCGACCTTGACCGGAAAACTATATTTTATTGACCTGAATACCGGAGAGATATTGAATAATCTGCAAACCGGCTTTTCCAATAATCTGTATCTGGACAAAAAACAATTCTTATGGGTCAACCTGCGCGATAAAGGACTGATCAGGATGAAAAACAGACAGATTATGAAAACTTACACCACATCCGACGGATTGATTCATGACAATGTCCGGACAGTATCTCAAGTTAACGATTCTTTGTTCTATATTGCCACCTATGGTGGTCTGCAATTACTTAACACCGTAAAAAATAAATTTACTACTTACGAATACGTTTTGAATGATGACATTTATGATGTTCGTTCCATTACATCCATGTATCTGGATTCGAACAAGACATTATGGATGGGGACCTTTTACAGAGGATTACAGTATTACAACACGGCAAATGATCGATACCGTTTTTGGGGAACATCCAAACGAAACAATAATATCTTATCTTCCAATATTGTATCTGCCATTACGGAAGACAAAAATGGAGGTATATGGCTCGGCACAGAAGGGAAAGGAGTCGACGCATTTAATTTGAAAACCCAAATCTCTTACCAATCACAATCAGACATTGTTAAATCTCTCTTTTATGACCCCCAAACAGACGAACTATGGATTGCAACTTTATTCGAAGGTGTCAAATCGTTAAACCTTCATTCTGGAGTTACCAAAAACGTTGCACCTGCCATTTACGATCAGAGCCATGTAAAAGTTTCATCGCTGATGAATCCTATAAAAATGATTGCCTCACCGCTAAACGACAACAGATTATTATTGGCTTCCCGTAATGGACTGGTAGAACTGGACAAAACCAACAATCGACTGTATAAAGTGGACGACAAGACTGTTTTAGGCGAAAACGTTTCACAAGTATGGGATGTATATCAGGACAACGATACTCTTTGGGTAATTACGTCGTACAAGCTGTTTTTAATTGACCTGAAGAAGCAAAAAAGGAATGCGTATACTTTCGACTATATTTCGCACCGCAGAAACAAACAGCATTTCAACTGCATATTAAAATCTCGTAGCGGAGATATATATTTAGGAACGACCGGTTCGGGCTTAGTACGCTATTGTAAGAAAAATCACTCTTTTGTCTTTTACGGCCAACAAGAAGGACTTGAAGGCGGATTCATTCACGGCCTTCAACAATGTCCTTTGGACAACCATATATACATAGCAACCAATATCGGCATATCCCGTTTCACAGAAGAGAACAACCGTTTCGAGAACTTTAGCTATCGTGACAACTGGCCTATATTTTCCATCACTCCAGGAGGCTTCTATATTTCTAATTCCGGGACGTTATACGTAAACGGACGCGACGGATTAGTACAAATAGAATGTGAACAATTAAAACAATCGCCGGTCGACTATCAACTCTACATCAAGAAAATCTGGGTCGACAACCAGATCGTCCAACCAGGTGATTCCCTGCTGATGGAAGCATCCCCGTTGTTTCAAAAAGAAATGACCCTCCCCCCTTATACCAACTCGGTATCGTTTGCTGTGATTGCCAGCAACTGGAACAATCTTTCCAATGTAGAAATGGAGTATAAGCTGGAAGGATTCGACAAATACTTCATGCCCGTATCCAATCACCGGATTAACTATACCAATCTTTCTCCAGGAAAATACCGCTTAATTGTACGCGGCAAACAAGCCGGCCTTACGGGCGATTATCCTCAGACAACGTTCAATCTGAGAGTCTTGAGTCCTATTTATACCCGATGGTGGTTTGTACTGTCAGTAACGGTCATTGTCGGTATAGTCATATATATGCTGTTTTCGCTGTATTGGGGGCGTTACATCCTACGCCAGAAACTAAGGGAAGAAAAACAGGAAAAAATACGCAATGAAGAACTGAATCAGAAAAAGCTGCGGTTTTTCACCAGCATTTCCCACGAATTCCGTACACCGTTGACGCTAATCATGGGGCAACTGGAAATGCTGTTGATGCGACGCGACATCAAGCCCTCCATCTACAACCTGCTCCTCGGTTCCTATAAAAGCGCCAAACGGATGAATGCGCTTGTCGATGAAGTTATTGACATACGCAAACAGGAACAGAATTGCCTGAAGCTACAAGTCGCGGAATACAATTTGGTAGAAATACTTCAGGAAATCTGTCTGTCGTTCAAGGATTATGCCGCACACCGGAACATTGCATTCCAGTACATACCCCATGCAGAAACAATGGAAGCATGGATCGACCGCAGCCAGATGGAAAAGGTGATTTATAACCTCATCTCGAATGCCATGAAGTACACACCCGAAGGTGGTACTGTCACCGTAGACCTGACAGGCGAAGAAGAATGGATCGTAATACGTGTCAGTGACACGGGAATAGGTATTTCGGCCGAAGACCTGCCACACGTGTTCGAACGCTTTTGGCAGGCCGATGCCAATATAGAAACCGGTACACATGGCTCTGGCATCGGTCTGGCGCTGGCCAAAGGTATCGTCGAAATGCACGAAGGAAAAATAGAAGCCGCCAGCCAGGTTGGCAAAGGCACGACATTCACCATCTGCCTGAAATACGGATGTTCGTTCTCGGGCAAACAGGTTGTTGTCAGAAAAAAGGCAGAGGTAATAAAAGAACCTGATATATTACCCCTACAACCAGATGGAAACAGTAAGAAGCAGGAAGTGGCGCAAGCTAAAATACTGGTGGTAGAGGACAACTCGGACTTACAACACTTCCTAATGCAAATATTCGGATCGCTTTACGAAGTACGCGCCGTATCCAACGGCGAAGAAGCTTTGTCGATAGCCCGCGAATGGCAGCCCGACCTAGTATTAAGCGACATTATGATGCCTGTCATGTCGGGATTGGAACTGTGTTCCAAACTCAAGACCGAAATGGCCACCAGCCATATTCCGGTGGTTTTACTCACGGCAAAAAATGCAGAAGAGCATGTGGTGGAAGGACTGCTGACAGGAGCCGACGATTACATCACCAAGCCCTTCAACGTCAACATTCTGATAGCCCGTTGCAACAACATCATCAAAGAAAGAAGACATCTGCAAGCCATATACAAAAAAGATGTCGAATCGGACAGCAGCATCCTGACAGCCAATCCGGAAGACAACAAACTAATCAGCACTGCCGCAGAAATCGTAAACAAACACCTGGCAGATACAGAGTTTGATGTACAGACTTTTGCCCGCGAGCTTGGGGTGAGCCGCACCATCCTGTTCTCGAAAATCAAAGGTATCACCGGACAAACGCCCAATGAGTATATCGCTTCTTTGCGTCTGAAGCAGGCAGCATCGAAACTACAGAAAGAGCCGGATAAGAGCATCTCCGACATAGCCTATGAATGCGGATTCTCTTCGCCAAGCTATTTCATCCGCTGCTTCAAAACAAACTTCAATGAAACGCCCGCTTCATTCCGTAAACAATTAATTAACAGAAGGATACAAACAAAACAAACATAAAAAAAGTACGTTTTTGATTTATTCCTGAATGATTTTTATATAGTTATTGTAGAATAATGCACTACTTTGCAGCAAAGTTCAAACAATAATTATATGAAAAGCAAACTATCCTTATTTTTAATGCTATGTATAGCCATAGTAGTTGGGGCAAATCCGCATTACGACAAGAAGACTTATCGAATGGTAAAAAGCGCATTGAACAAATCGGTAGAACATTCGATGCGTATGTATGAAAGTGTCAAGAATAATAAAAACCTCTTTCCACGTACAGCTGACGAAAAAGGTTTTGTAACAAGCAAAGCATCGTGGTGGTGCAGCGGATTCTTTCCTGGTACTTTATGGTATCTTTACGAATACTCGCACGATAAAAAACTGCGCGAAGCAGCTGAAGACATGACCGAACGCCTGAACGGAGAGGTTTACAACAAAAAAGACCATGACATAGGTTTCAAGATCAATTGCAGTTTCGGCAACAGCTATCGCTTGACCCACAACGAAACTTACAAGAAACAGATTATTCGGGCAGCCCAATCGTTGGCAACCCGATTCAACAAGACAGTAGGCTGTACGCGCTCGTGGGACAGAAGAGACTGGGGATTCTGTGTCATCATCGACAACATGATGAACATGGAATTGCTGAACGTCGCTTCCATTTATTCGGGAGACCCGTCGTTTATGGAAATGTCCAAATCGCATGCCGACGTGACAATGGCCAATCATTTCCGTCCGGACTTCAGCTGCTACCATGTAGTAGGCTACGACGAAGCAACAGGCAAAGCTCAACAGAAAGTAACCCATCAGGGATATGCCGACAATTCCGACTGGGCGCGAGGACAGGCCTGGGCATTATACGGCTACACGATGATGTACCGCCAAACCGGTGATATCCGCTATCTGAACCATGCTGTCAACATTGGCAGATTCATTCAAAGCCATCCGAACATGCCTGCCGACAAAGTTCCTTACTGGGATTTCGACGACCCCAAAATCCCTCATACGTATCGCGACGCTTCTTCGGCTGCCATTATGGCTTCGGCTTATCTGGAATTGTCTACTATGGTAAAAGACCGGAAGCTAGCCAAAGATTTTTTCCAACTGGCCGAACTGCAATTGAAATCATTATCCTCGCCAGAATATTTTGCGCAGACAGGTACAAACCACAATTTCATACTGATGCATTCTACCGGCAACCTCAACAAGGGTTACGAAGTGGACGCCCCCCTTTCGTATGCCGACTATTATTACGTAGAAGCAATGATACGCTACACACGACTAATTGAAGGGGAACCCGTAGTTGACCCCATTACAAAAATAAATGACTAAACAATAATTTATTTACTAATTATAAATTTTAATATCATGAGACATGTAATAGGATTATTTTTCTTTTTTACGCTATTGGGATTCATGCAACTAAACGCCCAAAACGTAAACGTGACAGGAGTAGTGACAAATGCCATGGAACCACTACCCGGAGTAAGTATCATCGTAAAAGGCACTACAACAGGAACAGTGACCAACGAAGAAGGGAAATACAACATTTCGGCCAAAGCTGGCGATTGGTTAGAGTTTTCTTTCATCGGCTATAGTTCTAAAAAAGTGAAAGTCGGTTCACAACATGTTATCAACGTTAACATGGAAGAAGATTCCAAAATGCTCGACGAACTGGTAGTAGTAGGTTACGGTTACCAGAGAAAAAGCGACGTTGCAACCTCCGTCACAACTGTGAAAACAGACGAGATGTTGTCTTATCCGGCAGGCAATGTAGCAGAAATGTTGCGTGGCCGTGCAGCCGGTGTGACAGTAACAAGTACTTCCGGTCGTCCAGGTTCTACCCCCAGCATCAAAATCCGCGGAACACGTTCTATCAGTGCCTCCAACGCCCCGCTTTATGTAATAGACGGCACACCTGCTTCAGCCGATGAATTTGCTGTTTTAGGAGCAGAAGATATAGCATCGATTGAAATATTAAAAGACGCTGCTTCGCAAGCCATTTATGGAGCTCGTGCCAGTGACGGTGTTATTCTTGTGACAACAAAACGAGGTAAAGCTGGAAAAACTGAAATTTCATATAATGCTTATGTTGGGATACAGACATTATGGCGCAATTTTGACTTTTATTCACCGGAAGAATTTTATGAATTACGTGCTCATGCTAGAGCTAATGACTTGGGGGTAGATGATCCTTCCCAATTAACAGATGAACAAGTTTTGTCTGATGATTTGATGTTAAAATCTTGGCGTACCAAAAACTTCATTGATTGGGAAGATACAATGTTAGATAATGCACTTTCACATAATCATGAACTGAGTGTCAAAACTGGTACAGAACAACTTAAAATCGCAGCCAGTGCTAATTACTACAATCAAGAAGGAATGGTTGTAACAGGTTCTGAATATCAACGTGCTTCCTTTAGGTTGAATGCAGACCTAAATGTTACAAAATGGTTAAGTATGGGAGTAAATTCATTTTTTGCCTTAACTCGTTCTGATAGAGAAGACGGATCTTTCAATGAATTTATTACTAGACCCCCATTAGCTCAAATATATAATGAAGACGGTAGTTATAGTGAATTTGTGAACTCAGAAGGAGAACGAAATCCTTTCTATAAAGCACAATATTATCATCGTAAGATTGCGTCTGATTCTTATAGATTGAACTTCTTTATGGACATTAAACCTTTTAAAGGATTCAATTATCGTCTTAATGCCTCAAAATATGAATGGATAAATGAAGATAAAAACTCTAAGGATAAAGATTATACAGGAGGAGGAGCATCTGCAAGTATAACAGAAAGTCGAGAATCAGATTGGTTGATTGAAAACATCATTACCTATGATATTCCATTTACTACGAATACACATCGTTTGGTATTAATGGGAGTTCAATCTTTAGATTATAATTTAAGTCGTAGTATTGGCTATGGAGTTAATCAGTTGCCAGTAGATATGGGACCAGATTTTATCGAAAATGGCCAATTTGTTGGAAGTCCAACTCGCACATACAGCGAGCGTAATTTGGCATCTTTCATGCTTCGCGCCCAATATTCGTTATTGGATCGATATATGCTAAATTTAGCTGTGCGTATGGATGGCTCCAGTCGGTTTGGTAAAAATAACAAATGGGGAACTTTCCCGTCTGCAGCCTTTGCCTGGCGTTTGAATCAAGAAAGTTTTTTGAGTGATGTCAGCTGGCTTGACAATTTAAAGTTTCGTCTCAGCTACGGCATCGTTGGAAATCAGGGCGGTATTGGTAACTATACTACATTAGGATTAGTAAATGGCAGTCCTTATGAATTTGGAGATGAATATTATATGGGATATATTCCAAGTTCTACCTTTTCAAATCCTAATTTGAAATGGGAACGTTCTGCTACGACCAATATAGGTCTTGATTTTTCAATCTTTAAAAATCGTTTAAACGGTACAATTGAATATTATAAAACTCATACCAGTGACCTACTTGTTAACCGACAATTAAATTCATCTTTAGGCTACACCAGTATGCTGGACAATTTAGGAAAAACAAAATCCCAAGGTATGGATATCTCATTAAATGGAGACATTATTCGTACAAAAGACTTAGTCTGGAATTTGGGTACAAATATTAGCTGGTTTAAGAATGAAATTGTAAAAATTGACGACCAAGTGGATGAATTTGGGAATCCTGCAAGCCAGCCTGGAAACAAATGGTTTATTGGCGAATCTATTAATGTATATTATGACTATAAGGCAGACGGAATTTTCCAATACGAAGATTTCAATAAATTAGTTGATGGATCCTATGAACTTAAACCAACCATTGATACCGATGGAGATGGAATTGCAGATAAAGCAATAGACTATCAACAGTCTGTAAATCCAGGTGATGTAAAAATAATAGATACTGATGGTGATGGTGTGATTACAGGAGATGATCGAGTAATAATTAATAAAGATCCTAAATGCACAGCCTCGTTAACATCTAGTCTTACGTGGAAAGGGTTTGAATTGTTTATGGATTGGTATGGCTTATTTGGAGGTACAAAGTTAAATAGTTATTTATACAATTCTAATGATGGTGGTTCATTACAAGGTAAATTCAATGGAATAAAGGTTAATTATTGGACACCTCAAAATCCTTCTAACGAGTTCCCTCGCCCATCAGTTAATTCAGGTTCAAGTAATAAACAGTGTATGGCTTATCAGGATGCTTCTTATGTGCGTTTACGCACTTTACAATTGGCATATAATTTTCCTAAGTCATGGATAAGTTATTTATCGTTAACTAAATTGCGTGTGTATGTAACAGCAACTAACTTGTTGACATTCACTGATTATCTTTCGTATAGTCCAGAACTTTCAACTGGTTCATATCCAGAAGGACGTCAGTTTGTATTTGGTATTAATGTTAGTTTTTAAAAAATCAATTAAAATGAAAAGATATATTATAGCTTTATTAATGGCTTCGGCATTAGTTTCGTGTGAAGATTTCTTGAATCTAGATTCAAAGACTAAGATTACAGGTCATTATTTGACAAGTGCAGATGGAGTTCAGCGCGAAGCTGCAGCGCTATATGACCTTGACCGAGGTATGGTTGCAAATGACGATGCAGATTTATATTTTATTGATATGGCTGATTGCCAAACCGATTTAGTTTGTTACCGCAGCGGAGGTAATAATAGTATGTTTCGCATAGAGAACCTTCTTCCAACTACAGGTGTTTTTAATAGTTATTGGAGGCATCAATATAAAGTAATAGGTAAAGCTAATGAAATAATTTCCAATGCTGAAACTTTAGGATTAAATGATCTTGGAATAAAAAGAGCATGGGGAGAAGCCAAGTTTTTCCGTGCCCGCGCTTATTTTAGTTTATGGAAACGCTATGAACGTTTGTATTTGAATCTTGAACCAGTCACTGTTAACAATTTAGAACGTGAATTTAAACCTAGTGAAGGGGAAGAAATATTATCTGTTATCCGTAAAGATTTAGATGATGCTATTGAAGCACTTGACTGGAAACTACCTAGTGGATTGACTTCCGATCAATATGGTCGTATTACTAAAGGGGTTGCTAAACATGTACGCGCACAAGTAGCTATGTGGGATAAAGATTGGGATACAGTTATTGAACATGGTGAAGACATTTTTGCCCATACTGAAATACATGAAATGGAAGCCAAATTAGAAGATGTTTTTTTAAAAGGTGAAAATTTGCGTTCTAAAGAGGTCCTGTGGGCTTATCAATTCTCAAAAAATTTAGGTGGTGGAGGACATGGAGTTCCATTAGCAGGTCATAGATTAGCCGTTACAACGACTGCTCAATATCGTAAAATCTCGGGATGTATTCCTGACATTAATCAAGGAGGTTATGGATGGGGACGTATTTATCCCAATCAATATTTGTTAGATTTATATGATACGGAAAAAGATACTCGTTATTCTAAAATGTATATTCATGAATATTATTATAGTGATCCTACATATCCAAAGTATGGACAAGCAATAGATCCTTCTAAATATAAATCAAATTATATAAATTCACTTCATCCTATGTCCAAAAAATATTTTGATCAATGGACCAATGCAGATCAACCAGATCGTACTACAAGTTTTAAGGATGCTATTGTCTATCGCATGGGAGAAACAGCATTAATGCTTTGTGAAGCTTATTTTAATAAAGAAGGAGCAACAAGTAGCAAGGCACTAGAATATTATAACAAAACTTGGCAAAGAGCTGGAAATGAATCTGAAACATCTTTAACGATGGATAAAATCATAGATGAATATGCTCGTGAATGTAATTTTGAGGGGGTACGTTGGCCTCTATTAAAACGTTTAGGTATTTTAGGAGAACGAGTAAAGTTTCATGCCGGTGAAACTATGGAAGAGAACCCTTATTTAGATTCCGATTATACCCATGCACGAGAAAATTTCGTAATTGGTAAGCATGAAATATGGCCGATTCCTCAAACCCAAATTGATTTAATGGGAGGCGAAAAAGTGTTCCCGCAGAATAAAGGATGGTATTAATATGAAAAAGGGTGTATAAATATCATTTTCTGTCACAGATGAATCGGATTATCATAGATTATTAAGTTTGGTAATCTGAAGGTTAAGAAAAGTACTGTGTCAATCCGTGAAGTCTGTAGCAGATGATACGCTCTCTTCTATCTTTCTCACTCAATCGTGGTCTAACATTGAAATTAAATAGGTATGATTAATTGTAGAAAATTGTTTTTAGGGATTTTGCTGCTTGGTTCCTTTTCCTGCACAAGCTTTGCTTTTACAAGTGGGAAGAAAACCAAGACAGCAAAACACAAGTATGATGTATATCTGCTGATCGGCCAGTCTAACATGGCTGGCAGAGGCCGTATGATTGCATCAGACACACTGGGTGTCATTGAAGGTGTTTGGCTGCTGAATGAAAAAGGGAAGCCGAAAAAGGCTGTTTCACCCCTGAACAAATATTCATCCATACGCAAAAGCCTCCCAATACAACAGATTGGTCCTGGAGAAGCATTCGCAAAAACACTGCGCCAGAAGACTGGCAAGAAGATTTTGTTGGTAGTCAACGCACGTGGTGGAAGCAATATCAAGGCATGGCTGCCCAGTGCAGAAGAGAAATATCTAGACGAAGCTATACGACGCACAAAAGAAGCAACAAAATACGGACCTTTGAAAGGCATCCTGTGGCATCAGGGAGAGAGTAACAGCGGTGCCCCGCAATCGTACATGAAACAACTGGAGACAATGGTCGGCGAATTAAGAAAGCAACTCGATGCCGACAATGTGCCGTTCGTTGCCGGTGAAATTGCTCCCTGGCATCACAATCGCGACAAGTTCAATCCGATCATACGTACCATCAAGGAACACATCAACAATAGCGATTGGGTATCAAGCGAAAGCTGCGGTATGCTGAAAAATGAAAACGATCCTCATTTCAGCAGGGAAGGCCAAATGATATTAGGCGAACGGTATGCCCAAAAAATATATGAATTAGTTTATAAAAATAATTTGTAACATGAAAAATAGCGTAAAGTATTTATTGTGTGCATTTGTTTTGCTGCTGTTCTGCCAGCAAAACTACGCTAAAGGAAGAACTGTCCACAGTATCAACGACTCATGGCAATTCAGATTTAGCGAAACATGTGAAGGTAATGAGGGGTGGACAATCGTATCGGTTCCTCATTCGTGGAACGACAAGGATTGCCTGGACGACGTTTCCCGCTACAACCGTGGAAAAGGCTGGTATCGCAGGAATCTCTATGTCGACAAAGAGATGGCATCGCAGCCGCTTTACATATACTTCGAAGGTGCCAATCAGCGGACCGAAGTTTTTGTCAACGGACAGAAAGCCGGCGAACACATCGGCGGTTATACGTTCTTCTGTTTCGACATCACAAAGTTCGTAAAAGAAGGAACCAACGAACTGACTATCTCTGTAGACAATTCACACGACTTGAACATACCGCCTTTGTCGGCTGACTTCACGTTCTTCGGCGGTCTGTATCGTGACGTATCACTGGTTTCTACTGCTCCCGTTCACGTTTCCTTATCACATTATGCTTCTTCGGGTGTGTATATCACAACTCCGGAAGTGACAGACAAGGAAGCATCCGTACACGTAAAATACATGTTGACAAACAGTTTGCCCGAAAAAGCCAGCATGTATGTTGAAAGCACCATATTATCACCTTCCGGCGAGTGCGTAACGGTAAGCAAGAAAAAGGTAAAACTGCAACCCAACCAGACAAACCAGGAATTCGCTGATGAACTGGTAGTCAAAGCTCCTCAGTTGTGGGACATCGAAACTCCCAACCAGTACCGCCTGCAAACACGTATTCTTACCTCAAAGGGCGAAGTGGTAGATCAGGTAGTCAACCGTTTCGGTATCCGTACGTTCTCGTTCTCGGCCGAAGAAGGTTTCATACTGAATGGCAAAAAGGTGAAACTGATGGGAACCAACCGCCATCAATGTTACAAGGAAAAAGGAAACGCACTGCGTGACGAAATGCACGTGCGCGACATACGCTTGTTGCAACAGATGGGTGGCAACTTCCTGCGCGTGGCCCACTATCCGCAAGATGCAATGGTATTGGCTGCCTGCGACAGAATGGGTATTGTCACTTCTGTCGAAATACCTATTATCGACCTGATTACCATGACCGAGGAATTCTCCAACTGCTGTGTCGAGATGATGAAGGAAATGATTTATCAATGTTTCAACTCACCTTCCGTCTGCATCTGGACCTATATGAACGAAGTAATGCTCCGTCCTCCCTACAACAAAAACAAGAGCATCAACAAGGAAGCATATTGGGAATATGTTCACAGTATTGCCGAAAAAATAGAGAATACAACCCGCGAAATCGATCCCTACCGATACACCATGCTGCCTATTCACAACAGCTTGTCCTCATACGAGAAACCACGACTGACAGAACTGCCCAAAATTCTAGGTATCAACCTGTACAACGGATGGTACTCGGGTACATTCGACGGATTTGAGAAAATGCTCGACCATCTGCATGAGAAATATCCGCAAACTCCAATCATCGTCAGCGAATATGGTGCCGATGTCGATGCCCGAATCCATTCATTCAAGCCGGAACGCTTCGACTACTCGGTAGACTATGGACTCATGTATCACAGACACTACCTGCCCGAAATCATAAAGAGAGATTTCGTAGTAGCTTCGGCCGTATGGAATCTGAACGACTTCCATTCAGAAGGCCGCCAGGATGCCGTACCGCACATTAACTGTAAAGGTCTTGTCACACTCGACCGCACTCCGAAGGATGCGTACCGCTACTATCAGGCCATGCTGCTGAAAGAACCTTACGTAGCCATTGGCGGATGCGATTGGGTGAACAGAACCGGAATAGCAGATGCCAACGGCATTGGCAGATACCCGGTACAGGTATTCAGTAACGCACAGTCGGTTACACTGAAAGTAAACCAGGGTGAAGCAGAAATGACTGCTAAAGTAGAAAACGGTGTAGCTACGTTTGAGGTTCCCTTCAAAAACGGCCTCAACACGCTGGAAGCTGAAATCAGCAAAAACGGCAAGAAAATAATCGACTTCTACAAACTGAACATGAATCTAGTACCCGACCAACCCAAAAAGTTCGGCAACTTCAGAGAACTGAACATGCTGTTGAGTTCGAACCGTTCGTTCGAAGACCGTGATGCCGATTTGGCCTGGATGCCCGAACGCGCTTACAACGAAGGCGGATGGGGATATGTTGGTGGAAAGGCATTCCGCAATGCATCCAACCGTGGTTCACTGCCAGCTTCCAATCTTGACATCTGGGGAACCAATCAGGATCCTATTTTCCAGACTCAACGCCGTGGTCTGCAAAGTTTCAAGGCCGATGTTCCCGACGGTGACTACGTCGTTTACTTCTACTGGGCCGAACTGGCTGGTGGAAAGGCAGAAGCCTTGGCCTACAATCTGGGTGAAATAAAAAGCGAGGAAGCTTCGGAACGTATGTTCCACGTCGACATCAATGGCGAACGGATTCTTCGCGACTTGGATGTGGAAGCAGAAGTAGGCGGCAGACGCCCGATGATTTGCAAGATTCCCGTTTCGGTGATGAACAACGAAGGCCTTACCATCGATTTCATTCCTATAAAAGGTGAAACAATGTTGTCGGCCATACGTATTCTGAAATTGGATTGACAACATCCGTAACAACGGTTCATAAGTTGAGGGTGTACCCAAACGAATATTCATTACAGACTCCGCAGACCATCACAGATTCTCCACTGAGACTGATTACCTCTGATGTGATAGGAGAAAAAGAACTGTGTCCGTCTGCGGAATCTGTAATTGTCTACAACGTACTACCTCATACATTCAGAAAACAAAAAAAATATTATTCTTATGAAAAATATATTACTGGCAACTTTGAGCCTGATTCCTTGTGCCAGCATGGCCCAGCAGGCTCTACTCAACGTTGAACATGCTAAAAATAGTACGGAAAGCCGACCCAATGTCATATTGGTGATGGCTGACGACTTAGGATATGGCGATGTAGGGTTTACCGGTAATCCCGTTGTAAAAACCCCTAACCTGAACAAGATGGCCGAAGAAGGCGTTACATTTTCCAATTTCTATACCGCCTCTTCTGTCAGTTCGCCCACGCGCGGCAGCGTCCTTACGGGCAGGTCTCCATTCCGGTTTGGAGTATTGGCCGCGCATACAGCAGGTTTACGTACCGGGGAATTGACAGTGGCCGAGGTATTGAAGAAGAACGGTTATCGTACCGGATTTTTCGGCAAATGGCATTTGGGCGGAGTGACTCCCGACCGCAACGGCCGTACACGAGGATATTATACCCCACCACAGGAACATGGATTCGAAGAAGTATTTGCCACAGAAAGCGCAGTACCCACCTGGAATCCCACATTGACGCCGGCCACTTGGAAAGGATGGGGCGGAAAGTCGGAAAAAATTAAAAAAGAATGGACCAGCTCACGCTATTTCCACAACGGCGAACTGGAGACAGAGAATCTGTCGGGCGATGACAGCCGAATTATTATGGACCGCGTAGAAAGCTTCATCAGAGCTAGTAAAGACCAACCTTTCCTGGCTACAGTCTGGTTTCATACACCCCACCAGCCGGTAGTGGCAGGTCCTGAATATCTGGCCATGTATCCCGACCAACCCGAAGGTAAAAAACATCTGTACGGCGCCATCACAGCCATGGACGAACAGATTGGCCGCCTACGCAAACTGCTGAAAGATCTGGGTAAAGAAGAAAATACCATAATCTTCTTCTGTAGCGATAACGGTCCCGATGACGGCCTGTTCAGAAAAGGAGTGGCTTCGGCTGGAAAACTGAGAGGACACAAGCATCAGATGTACGAAGGAGGAATACACGTACCTTCCCTGATGGTGTGGAAAGGTAAGCTGAAAGAAGGAAGCGTTTGTCCGGAACGTGTAGGGACCGTAGATTATCTGCCTACTATCTTAGACCTCTTGGATTTGCCCGCCATAAACGACCGGCCTATCGACGGTGTGAGCATGGTACCGGTACTTGCCGGCAAACCTGCTTCCAAGCGTACCTATCCGTTAGCTGCCGGATTCATGCGTCTGTACGACGACCTGGAAACCTATTCGCTAATCGAAGGCGACTACAAGATTTGCATACCCGTAAAAAGAGGCAAACTGGAAATGTACAACCTGAAAAAAGACCCCTACGAGACAACCGACATCTCGACTAAAGAACCGGAAATCTTCAACGACCTGAAAGAGAAGCTGGAAGCCGTCAAAAAGTCATGGTTGCACAGCAGAGACGGCGGAGATTACGAATGGTAAAACAATGATTCATTAAAAAACATGTCATATTATGAAACTGAACAATAACATCTGTTTAATTGGACTTCTTTCGGTCGGCTTGCACAGCTGCAAGGCAGAGCAGGAAAAAGTCCAGACCCCGAACGTGATTTATGTGTTCCCTGACCAGTACCGTAACCACGCAATGGGTTTCTGGCGACAGGAAGGATTCCGCGAACACGTCAACTTCAAGGGCGACCCGGTAGTGACTCCCAATCTGGACAAATTTGCCAGAGAGTCGGTCGTACTCACATCGGCCCAAAGTAACTGTCCGCTCAGCAGCCCGCACAGAGGCATGTTGCTCTCGGGCATGTATCCCAACAAAAGCGGTGTTTCGCTCAACTGCAACTCGGTACGTATCATCAGTTCGCTGCGCGAGGACCTGACCTGTATTGGCGATGTTTATAAACAAGCCGGTTACGACTGTGCTTACTTCGGAAAGTGGCACGCTGATTGTCCGGCACCTCACAAGGAAGACGTGCGCAAAGTCATTTGGGACACTTATACGCCGAAAGAAAGAAGACACGGATTCGACCATTGGTATTCGTATGGCGTGTTCGACGATCATAAAAACCCGCACTACTGGGATACGGAAGGAGTCAAGCACGAACCGCACGAATGGTCGCCTCTGCACGAAGCCTCGAAAGTAGTGTCATATCTGAAAAACGAGAACAACGTGCGCGACACCGACAAACCGTTCTTCATTATGGTGGGCATGAACCCGCCCCATCATCCGTACAAGTCACTGGACGACTGCATGGAAGAGGATTTCCTCATCTACAAGGACAAACCGCTGGACAGTCTGTTGATAAGACCAAACGTGGATTTTTCGATGAAGAAGACAAAAGAATCCAGATATTACTTTGCTGCCGTGACCGGTGTCGACAGAGCTTTCGGACAAATTCTGGAAACACTGGACGAGCTGGGACTTTCGGACAATACCATCGTCGTATTCGCTTCGGACCACGGCGAAACCATGTGTAGCCAGGGTGTGGGCGACCCGAAGAATTCGCCGTTCACCGAATCCATGAACATCCCCTTCCTGGTGCGCTATCCCAAAGTGCTGAAGCCACACGTCGACGACCTGTTGCTGTCTACTCCGGACATCATGCCGACACTGCTGGGACTCTCCGGACTGGAGGAACAGATTCCCGCCGGATTGCAAGGCATCAACTATGCATCGATATTCATCGACCCCAATACGAAAGTGGTAAAACGTCCGGAAAGTGCAATCTACATCCGCAACTCAGAGGGCGACAAAAACGAACAAGGTCAGGTAGTTACCTACTTCCCCGAAGCACGCGGCATCAAGACAGTCCAATATACACTGGCGTTCTACATCGACAAGAAAGAGCATAAACTGGTGCGCAGCTATCTGTTCGACGATTTGAACGACCCTTACCAACTGAACAATCTGCCTTTGGATGAAAACAAGGAAATTGTTGAATCGCTCTGCAAGCAAATGGGAAGGGAACTGACCAACATCGAAGACCCCTGGAGTAAGGAAAAGATTCTGTCTGACTTTATCCGTTACGAATAAACAGGAAAGTAATACCTGCACACCAGGGAGGTTTCGGAAAGTGTTTCCGATGTGCGAAACAGGATTCGCACCAGAATACACCTTCCGGAACCTGGTGCTTTCCCTCATCCGCTGCGAACCGTGCAAGTGTCGTACCGGTGACATGCAGGCAGTACTCTTTCCCGATGCGCAGTCTCTTCCGTTTTCGGAACCGCCAGCCGCAATTGTCCATCAACCAATATCAATCAATCATTCTTTAGCCATCATGAAAAATCCAATCAAATACTTACCCTTTTCTTTCACTGTATTATCTTTATTTTCCTGCGCCGAAAAGACAGCGCAAAAACCGAATGTACTGTTTATCTCCGTCGACGACCTGAACGACTGGGTCGGTGCTTTGGGCGGACATCCGCAAGCCATCACCCCAAACATGGACCGCCTGTTCCAAAAAGGAGTCCTCTTCACGAATGCCCATGTGGCACAACCGGTGTCGACGGCCTCGCGCAACTCGTTGTTAAGCGGTCTGCATCCGTGCACAACCGGATGGTACGCATCGACCGAATCGTACCGGAAAAACTACGACGAAGTGATGCAGGGCAATATGATGATGCCCGAATACTTCAAGGAAAACGGTTACGAAACACTGGCTTGCGGCAAAGTATTCCACAACGGCGACTGCGACTTTCCCGGCAAAAAAGACCAATTCTGGACCGAAACGTCGCCCAAATTCTGGAACCAGATGGAAGCGCATATCGAAGATGCCGGCTACGGCTACCGCGGGCACATGTTCTATCCCTTCCCTGCTGGCGGAGGCCAGCTGGTGGAAGCTTACGGCGAAGACACCATTGTAAACTACTATCAGAAAGTCAACCGTTTCTATTCGCTCTGCGGAGGTCCGCTGGAAGATAGCCAGATTCCGTCGAAAGGAATGTTCGACGAACAGATTGCAGCCTGGGCAGTCAACAAAATCAAGGAGAAACACGGCAAGCCCTTCTTCCTAGCTGTCGGCTTCCTCCGACCCCACGTGCCCTACACGGCACCGAAACGATATTTCGACATGTACGACCCCGACAGCCTGATTATGCCCGACATTCCGACCGACGAAATGAAAGACATCCCCATGTATGGCAAAACACTGGCTTTCGGCTCAAGCCCGCGTGGCGACTGGTACGACATTCAGCAAGTAAAAGGCGCTCATCGCGAACTGGTACATGCCTATCTGGCCTGCATCACCTTCGTCGACGAACAGATAGGCAAAGTGATAAAAGCATTGGAAGAAAGCGGACAGATGGACAACACCATCATCGTGCTCTACGGCGACCACGGCCAGCACCTCGGTGAAAAGCACCACTTCCGCAAACAGGCTCTGTGGGAAGAGTCGACACGCGTACCGCTGTTCTTCCGGATACCGGGTGCCATGGACGAAGGTAAGTCCAGCCACACCCCCGTCTCCCTGCTCGACATTTACCCCACTCTGCTGAAAGCCTGCCAGCTCCCAGCCAACGAAAAGAATCAGGGCACAGACCTGTCGCCCATTATCCGCGATGTCAGCATCCGGCGCGAAAAGCCGGTACTCATCAGCTGGTATTACAAGAACTTTGCAGTGCGAAGCGAACACTGGCGCTACATCCGCTACCGCGACGGAAGCGAAGAGCTGTACGACCATCGCAACGACCCAGGCGAACACATCAACCTTGCCTCCGATGCCCGATACGACGACATTAGAGAGTGGCACCGCAACTACATCCCCACCGAAGTAGCCCTGCCTTCGGGAAGCACCGTATGGGAAGGCGACAAGATGGAACAGCTGTACAAATTGTGGAGCGAAACCGATTCTGTTCCCACATGGCTCCGCTGACAACTGAATATTTTCCTAACTTTACAACTCGATTCTAAACTGAAAAAGAAGTATGAAAACTAATCTGTTATTCAGTTGCTGGACGCTGCCGTTCGTCTGCGCACCGGTATTCACAGTATCGGCCCACGACGGAGCTAAACAGCACGAAGCAAACGGGCAGAAACCCAACATCCTTCTGATTGTTACAGACCAACAGAGCTTCAACATGGTAAGCTGTGCCGGAAACCGTTATATACATACCCCCAACCTCGACCGCATCGCGCAAAACGGTTACATGTTCAACAACACCTATTGCGCCAATCCGGTATCCATGCCTTCACGCTTTGCACTGATTACTGGGCAGTTTTCGTCCAAAGTAGGCATCAAGGGGAATACGACCAAAGTAAACAGGGAGAAAGTGCTGGAAACGGTGCACCAATATAGCATCGGCAACGTATTCAGAGCCAATGGCTACAACACGTACTATTCTGGAAAGACCCACCTTTATGCAGCCAAATCGTCGCTGGACGATTATGGTTTTGAACTGCACGGCCAAGATCCCTACGAAGGAGCGGCAGCGTTTGCCGAATCGTTCTTTGCCAACCCAGACTATACTTCCGGCAAACCATTCTTCCTGTACCTCTCCTTCATGAATCCGCACGACATCTGCTATGGTGCCGGCGAGGATCCCCGTTTCAAAACCAAAGAACTGTCGGCAAGAAACCGTGCCGCAACAGAGAAGTATCTTAAAATGAAAAAAGAAATGCCTCGGGAGGAATTCTTAAGCCAAGTTCCTCCACAGCCTTCCAACATGAATATAATCCCCGAATATAACGCCAAACTGAGCACAAGGGGTTCGGGATTCCGCGATTGGAACGAAGAGCAGTGGATGACCTACCGGTGGATGTACCGCAAGTTGACCGAAGACGTAGACAGCCTCATCGGCCGGGTACTGAATGCGTTAGACAAAGCCGACCTGACCGACAATACGATTGTCGTATTTACGTCCGACCACGGCGACATGCAGCAGGCACACGGTTTTGTGTTCAAAAGCCGGCTGCTCGAAGAATGTCAGAAAGTACCCTTCATCTTCATGGGTAAAGGCATCCGGAAAGGAGTAAAGGACGACCAGACACTGGTGTGCAACGGCAGCGACCTGGCACCGACGTTGTACGACCTGGCAGGTATCGAAGCCCCGGACGGTCTGCCGGGCCTATCCCTAAAGTCCTGCCTTACCGGTCACGGGACACGTCCGGACAGAAAATACCTGATACTTGAAAGCAGTCCCGGCATGCAGATGCACGACGGTAAATACAAATACTCCGTTCTGATGGACATGGGATGCACCGAAACCCTGTTCGACATAAGTACCGACCCTGGCGAACAGTACAACATCGTTCGCGAGCCTCAGTATCAGGACATCCGGAAACGAATGCGTGCTGTGCTGGAAAAAGAAGCCCGTCTGCGCGGACGCGTCATCAACGTGGGCAAGGAAAAATAAAGATACTGCGTAAAGCAATGCAAAATCAGACTCTATATCCCCAATAAATCAAAACGAAACAATCAGATGAAAAAAAAAATCAGTTACAGACTATGCCGGCTGCTGTCGGCACTACTGGTATGCTGCTGGTGCAGCGGGACGTATGCCCAAAAGATATCAGTAGAACGTATGAATAGCGGACAACCGCTGATTTCAAAAAACACCTTCGTACAGGCCGGTTATCCGGAATCGGATGCGGACAACATCAACGGGCCCTGCCTGGTGAAACTGCCCGACTGGTTGCCCCGTTCGCAACGTGTGTCGCCCAAGGCAAACTATTATCTGTATTTTGCCCATCATCATGGGAAATACATCCGTCTGGCCTGGGCCGAACGTCTGGAAGGTCCGTATCAGCTGGTTGGCCAGTCATCTCTGGTTCCCGACCGTCAGGAAGCAGTCCTGGCGTTGGCCACCGTCAAGATGCAGAACGAGGAAATGAAACTGGACGGCCACGTAGCTTCGCCGTGCGTCATTGTCGACCACAAGAACAAGATGTTCAAACTGTTCTTTCATGCCTTCGGCGTACCGGCCAAAACAAAGAAAAGGATGGGACAGAAAACATTCCTGGCCACTTCGCCAAACGGACTGCATTTCGGAAAGAACGTTGTACCGGTATCACTGGGTGACTCATACTTTACGCTGTTCAACGTCCGCAACCGCTGGTATGCCTTCTCGAACGGAGGTTCCCTGCACCGTGCTCCGGCCGGTGGTGAAACAGCCATACCGGCCGGCTACGATTATACCAAAGATTTGTGGGACAGGAAAAGCCGCTTCTTCAAGGAAACACTCGACGCATATAGCAAGGAACGGCAACTGAATCCGGCAATCGGTGTACGGCACCTGTCGCAATGGATTGACGGAAATACGATGTATGTATTCTTTTCGAGCCGTACAGATACTCCGGAACGCATCTATTGGACTTCGGTAGACATTTCGGACAACGATTACCACCAATGGCAAATCAAGCATGTAGAACTCCTGATGGAAGCTGAGGAAGACTGGGAAGGAGGAAATCTGAAACCGAAAATCGCAGTCGGTGGATATGCCAAAGACCCGATCAATGAAGTCAGAGACCCGTACATATTCAACGACAACGGACAACTGTATATGCTCTATTGTGCCGGCGGCGAACGGGGAATAGGACTGACACGCATCCATTGGAAATGACAGAATAGTAACCTAAAAAGACAGGAAAACAATGAAGAAAAAACTTCTTTTAAGTTCTGCATTCATGCTGATAATTGTCTTGTTCGGCTGCAAGCCGTCCGAAGAGAAAGAAACGGGGCTGGACATCAACGAATATCTAGCCCTCACCGAAGGAAAAAACATCTACCCCACGGATCGGCAGATAAAAATGATACTGCCCTTGTTGCCGGAAGACAGCTATATGCCTGCTCCTGCTGCCAAAGACAGAACCTATTGGGAGAAAATAGCCCAATCGGAAGACGGACAGAAGTACTATGAGGAAGCTCTGGAACTGATCGGAGAAAAACCGGAAGTACCCATCAGCGACGAAATTTATCGCAGAGCCAACAAAGAAGGAAACCGAGGTATCTACAAACCCCGTTACTATCGTACAATGGACCGGCTGGAACGTTATACACTTGCCGAATGTATGGAAAACAAGGGGCGTTTCATCCCGCAAATCGAAACCTATTGTAAAGCCGTCATGAGCATGAAGTCGTGGATGCACCCCAATCACGACGATTCCGAAAACAGCGTATTGGAAGGCAAAAGAGTAGCCATCGACCTGGGAGCACGCAAATTCGGCATGGTGTTGTCGCTGGCCGATGTCCTTTTGGAAGACAAGCTGTCGGAACCCCTGCGAAAGGAAATACACAGTCAGCTGGACAGACGAATTACCCAATCGTATTTCGACTCTACACTGGGCATCGACACGATAGGTAATTCATGGATCCGCAAACTGAGCAACTGGAACGCCGTATGCACCAGCGGAAGTCTTTTCACCATTCTCACGCAGGCAGACAGCAAGGAAGACCGTGCCGCAGCCATCGGATGTGCCATCAACAGCATGAAATACTATCTTTCCGGATTCGGAGAAGATGGCTATTGCTCGGAGGGAGTCGGCTATTGGGGATATGGTTTCGGACATTATCTGTATCTGGCACAGATGCTGTCCGATTATACGGACGGAAAAATCGACCTGTTCAGATTTAACAATTATGAGAAACTGAAGAAAGTTGCCCATTTCCCCTACGCATTCGAAATACAAGACGGCGTATATCCCCAATTCTCGGATGGAAGTTCTTCCATCAGTGCAGAATCCGACAATCTTGCAGCCCTGATGGCTGCCAAACATTACGATGCTCCCAAACCTCTTTGTTTCGTATCAGAGGAGGCTGTCGGAACCATTATGGGATGGAAAGACGCACGGGAATATACATCGGGGAACGTACAGGAAACGACACTGCCGGCCGTCACCTATTTCGACGATTATGGTATTGTCATTTCACGCGGCACGACCGGAAATCCTTTCTCGATTGCCATAAAGGCCGGACATAATGCCGAAAACCACAATCACAACGATGTGGGCAGTTACGTCGTAGTATGGGGCAAGGATATTGTGGCAGGCGACGTAGGTGCTCCGTCGTACACGGCCGGAGCATTCTCTCCACAGAATCCAGCCAGAAGTTCCTGGGGACATCCGGTACCCAAAGTTAACAATACATTACAACATAATGGCCGGAAATACGAAGGCAAAATCCTGAATACCAATTTCAGCGAAGCAACAGATAAGGTTGTGATGGACCTGAAAAAGGCATATAAAGAGCCGTTGCTCGAAAGCCTGGTCAGAACAATGGAACACAATAGAAACGGAAAGGGTGAAATCGTAATACAGGACCAGTTCACAGCCACATCGCCAATTGAGTTTGGAACAGCGGTCATGGTGAACTCAGACTATCGGATAGATGGTAAAACGATTTTGCTGAAAACAGAAGACAAGCAGATAAAAGTAGAAATACAGCCGGAAGGCGGCGATGTGAAACTGAAAGAAGACCCTGTTTCTGTAAAGCTCCGAAGCGGAAAGAAGTCTCATCGCATAGGAATAGACTTTGTCAAACCGTTGTCAAAAGGTAAAATCACAGTCAGATATACTTTATTATAATACTGATTGCCGGAATAAATCAATAAAATACACATTATTTTATAAATAGAACAAATAATAAATATATTAAGCTGGTACTATCCTCAATTAATTTCTTAATACTAAACAAATATCTAGTCAGATTAGAACAATATAAGAAATCCTTATTAATATAGTTAGCAAGATTATACTCAAATAAAAATATTAAAATAAAAGGATTAATGACAAGTTAAAGAATGATATATAGATAGAACATTCCATATAGTGTTCTATCGACAAATTCATTGCTTACTTTTTGATTATCTCAGCATATCGTTCCTTTGAAAAGGAGCCCTTCATTAATGTAAAGATTATCAATGAAAGTAACTTTATAACTTCTGATTATATTTTAAACTCACATCAACGCCAAAAAACGAAAAATATGAATAAATTAAAATCATTAGGATTATGGATTCTCCTGATGCCTTTATTGGCCGTAGTATCGGAACTAAATGTCGAAAAATGGGTGCCCGAAGACGCCTCTGGAAAATTCCGAATGACAACCACAAACGGTGTGACGGAAATTATCGCCCCCGAGGGCCTGACACTTTGGTATAACGAACGTCTGACGGGTAACTATGAAATAAGTTACCGAATACAGATGGTAATGAAGGGTGGACGGTACGACCGCCTGAGTGACATGAACTGCTTCTGGGGAGCCGTAGATCCGAAGTATCCCGACGAGATACATGCGCGTGGAAAGTGGCGTGCAGGTATCTTCAAGAATTACAATACGCTGAACCTTTTCTATGTTAGCTATGGCGGCAACCACAACAGCACAACCCGCTTCCGTGAATATCACAGCGAATACTATGGACAAGAAAACGACTGGGTGAAGCCTTTGCTCAAGGAATATACGGACGAGCCGCATCTGCTAAGCCCCAATCGATGGTATGAAGTGGTAATTACGGTAGCCAATGGACGTACTGCATATGCTGTCAATGGTGAAGTACTTTTCAGCCATACTCTGGAGAAAGGGCAGGCCAATGGATATTTTGCCCTCCGTCTGCTGAAAAACCACGTGCGCATTAGTGATTTTACTGTCAAGAAGATCGAAACTCAGTTCACTTTCACCAACTACCGCCGTTACTATCATGATACCGATGTACGTGTAACCGACGAAAAGGCAGAAGCTGTGAACAAGTTCTATGACTACTTCTTCCACAATCCTCATTGAGCCGTGAAACCTGTTGGTGAGATCAAAAAAAAAACAGATATATGCTTTGTAGAGCAAAAATGGAGTCTTCTCCCACTTGAAGAAAACCTGTATAACAGTAAGAACGTTTAAAACTACAAATATGCCAATACGCTCAACTATCGAACAAGTATTTTTATTACCTCTGTACCGAATCATGCACTCTCTCGTAGAAAACCTAGTACATTATAAATTGCACGGGTAACCACGTAACCACGTTCATCCGTTACTTTGTAATGGATGGCATCCATCCAAACTATAAGATAGACAGAATCAAGCATCTGAAATTTCCATGCTTTTATTTCCAAAAGTATATGCTCTGTAATGAAACTGATTGTATCGGCCGAGACACGGTTATCGAGATTCTCTTCTATCCAGTCGCTGATCTAATGTGTGCTGCAAACCCTTCAAATATCTTATGAATCAGGATTCTTTAGTTACGACATAACGCAAGGAAGTGGAATCAATAAAACTGATACCGGTACAAGTTGCCAATAGGACTTTCCTAATGAAAATAGTCAAGGGAAACAGAACTTCCTTCTCCTGCTCTACGAAATGGTTATAGAACACCAAACGTGGGAAAAAGTGTTTCAGATATTTGCACACATATTACAGTAATGTCTAAAACAGAGGAAGCCACCGGAGTGGAACAAAATAAGAACAACCATAATCTCAGCATCACTCATACAGTTAAACTTATTGTGATGCTTCTGCTTCTTGTCATCAGCCATATATTTTTACTTTTGCGACACAAATTCCATGCAAAAATCATCAGCCATACAATAAATCTCTGTAGTTTTAGACTCTAAAATATAGCGGTAATCGTCTAAATGTTATAATTTAGCACTATGAATTTAATTCTTTTATCGCTATATTCAGTAGATTATATTTATCTTATATCGAACTCACGTTAAATTAAAATGTATTTGATACTTTCATTTATTTGCATAAATTTAATTATTACCACATTAAACCAAGACTTAAAATATAAAAAAATCCAATAATCATTTTAATAAATAGTCGATTTGATTTACCAAAAGAGAATAAATATATTGTAACTAAAGGATCTATTTTGTTTGGTCTAAAGAGTCAAAGTAGCGTAATCTTTTCAATTATCAATGAAATAAAAGTATTGCAAAACAAGTTCGCAATATAATTTTCAACCATTATTTCATTTCTTACAGCAAATATCGCCCTTTGCCACTGACTGTTCAAGGCGGCCC
>ERZ772858.250-NODE-250-length-75834-cov-27.449122_pt1 | contig 75834 bp, 60 predicted proteins | sample MGYA00512136_ERZ772858 | MGnify/ENA primary metagenome ERZ772858 (study PRJEB29015, sample SAMEA2737726) | human gut metagenome | biome: human gut; feature: human-associated habitat; material: faeces | place: China | collected 2012 ...
TCCGAAGTTTCGAAGAAACTTCTAAGTGACTACGAAGTAGTCATATTATATCATATTCTCAGAATTCTTCCAATTATGCAGTTAATTATGAAAATGAGAATATATATCGTTACGATTGTCGAACCTACTGGAGTTGAGGTAAATATTGATATTATTATTCCAAATACTGCCCCGAATACTGAAAGAATTGCTGAGTATATTATAACTGATTTGAAGCTTGTCATTACTCTCATCGCTGACAGGGCTGGAAATACTAAAAGGGCTGTTATAAGCAGTGAGCCTACGAGGTTCATTGCAAGCACGATTATTACTGCTGTTATAACTGCTATCATAAGATTGTATACATTAGTATTTTTGCCCATTGAGCGTGTAAAATTCTCATCAAATGTCACTGAGAATATTCTGTTATAGAATATTATAAAAAATGCAACAACTACAAGTGAAGCAATTACACACATAACGACTTCTGAACCTGTAAGTGTAAGTATTGATGTTGAACCAAAAAGTGTGGAACACACATCTCCTGATACATTTGAGGATACTGAGAACACATTTAATATAAGGTAACCAACTGCCATTGAGCCTACTGAAAGCATAGCTATTGCTGCATCACCCTTTAATTTCGTGTTAGTTCCTGTTCTAAGAAGCAATATCGCACACACTATTGTTACAGGCATAATGAATATATTTACATTAGAAATCTTTAACACTGTAGCTATTGCAAGTGCACCAAATGCAACGTGTGACAAGCCATCTCCTATGAAGGAAAATCTCTTTAACACAAGTGTCACGCCAAGAAGTGATGAGCATAAAGAGATAAGCACGCCTACGATAAGCGCATATCTTACAAATGGATATGACATATAAAACTGAAATTCCTGTATAAAGCCACTCATTACTCCTCATCTCCTTCCATCTGTCCAAATACATTGGCTTTGTCGCTTTGCATAAATTCTTTCTTAGTACCATAAAAGCTGTCTTTACTGTCAAGATAAAGAATATGTGTCGCATATGATACCGACTGAAGGTCGTGGGACACCATAATTACTGTTATTCCTTTATCGTTAAGCTTCTTTAATATCTCGTAAAATTCTGCTGTCACCTTAGGGTCCAAACCCGTAACAGGCTCATCTAAAAGTATTACCTTGGAAGTTGCACAGAGTGCTCTTGCAAGTAAGACCCTCTGCTGTTGTCCGCCTGAAAGATTGCGGTAACATTTTTTCTTAAGGTCTGTAATATCAAGCTCTCTCATCTTCTCAATTGCAAGACTTTTCTCTTTCTTTCCGTAAAATGGCTTAAATCCGCTTCCTGCAAGTGTTCCTGACAGAACAACTTCCCATACAGTAGCTGGAAAATCCTTCTGTACAACTGTCTGCTGTGGAAGATAACCTATCTCATAATCCTTAAGACCATCACCATATTCTATCCTTCCTGATACTTTATCTATAAGGTTAAGCAGTGTCTTTATAAGTGTACTTTTTCCAGCTCCATTTTCACCAAGCACACATAAATAATCACCTTTATTGACCTTGAAATTAAGACCTGATACAACTGCCTTGCCCTCATATCCCAAAGCCAAATTCTCACATTCTATATATGACATTTTCTTTTCCTTTCTCAATTCCTATTTATCAATTGTTATTGATAAACATTCTCTTATAAGCATAATAAACACAAAAATTATCGTTCACGTCTGACATTAAAATCTATTGTAAAGCCTGTTTTAATACGACAAGGTTATTACTCATAACATTCAGATATGTATAATCTGCATCATCTGTCCCTGCCGACTGCATTGAATCCATAGTAAGTATCTGCTGATTCTTCTGGCTTGTATTGCCCTTAATAGTGTTAGCTATTCTTTTATCGGAACCATCAATTACAAGTATGCTTCCTGTTCCTATCTCGTCTATCTTGCCAGAAAGGAATGTAACTGTCTTAAAACTTGCCTCTGTTTCTGCTGAACAGCCTGCAAATGCGGCATAATAATCAATTCCGTAATCATCAACAAGATACCTGAATGGAAATCTGTCGCCAAATATAACTGTCTTAAGCCTTGAATTCTCACATACATTTTCATAATCACTGTCAAGTCCAGCAAGCTTATTTATATACGCATCAGCGTTATCCTGGTATAACTGCGAATTATCTTTATCCAAATCCTTGACTATATCCGCAAGATACTGTGTTAATACAGCCGCATTTTTTAATGAAAGCCATATATGCTCGTCATATTCAATATCCTCGTCTGTGTGACTGTGCCCTGCCTCCAAACTGTGGTCGTCTGCGTGATTATCTTCGCTATGGTCATCGCTGTGGTCAACTGCCGTATATTCATCTGCGTGGTCATCTGCTGTATGGTCATCACTATGCTCATCTGCGTGGTCATCACTGTGGTCGTCTGCACTATGGGAATGTGTGTGTGTATGCCTGAACTGGAAACGGCTCTCCTGCATACCTTCTATTACCTCTTCCTCTTTAGTCCTGTCGCTTATAAGCTCCATCATATTGACTTTTATCATTTCTTTGTTCTTAGTTTCCCTTACCGCATCAAGAACCCACGCATCAGACTCACCTCCGACATACACAAACACGTCTGCTGATGAAATCTTAGTCATATCCTTAGCTGAAGGCTGGTAACTGTGTAAATCCACTCCACCATTAATAAGAAGTGTCAGTCTGAATTTATCGGAATTATCACCTATTATCTGACTTAGCCAGTCGTACTGTGGGAATGTTGTACACACAATACTTATCCTGTCATCATCATACCCTGTATCTGATGAACAGCCTGTTAATAACAGCATTGAAAATGTACCAATCAGAAGAACAGTACTCATAAATAATGCTTTTATTCTTTTTCCTGCCATTTTTATATCTATATTAAAATGCTTATTCTGCATATTATCTTTACTCCATTCTAACCCTGCTCATCTTTGCAATTCCTGCAAAGACCGCTTAAAGTTGAGCCATTACATTCAAGTGTAAATCCATATTGTTTCATAAGATTTTTTCTTATTTCGTCCATAAATGCACAGTCAAGGTGCATAACCTTTCCACACTTACGACACTGCATATGAAGATGTGCATCACAATTATTATGTTCATCTGATATTCTATAATAATAATTACCACTGCTTGCTGTCTTAAAACGCACAAGCACTCCATTATCTGTCATTCTGTCGAGCGTACGGTACACTGTTGACTGGTTTACATCTACATTGTTGCTTTCAAGGTAATGATATACGTCAGCCACGCAGAAGCTCTTGTCTTTCTGGAGTGAAAGATATTGTTCGATTTCCTGGGTAGCTTTGGTATGGTATGTTTTAGGCATTGTGTACGGCTCCTTTCTTGTGAGGGAGGTCATTAATTGCTAATTTACTTTAATGACTTCCCTTTTTATAAAAAATGCGAAATGCATTGTAATTCGCATTAAATTTGCAAATCGTTTGCATTTCGCATATTATCATTTAACTATAGTTCTGTCAATATGTTTATATTTATTTAACAATATTTACTGGCAAAGAAGTAAACTCTCTCATTCCTGCCAATAATGTAGATTGAGATTGGGGAGAGCTGGCACAGGCATAAGAAGACGATGGGGAGCCGCCGGCACTTAAGTGCTGTCCTTTAGCACTTTAGTACCGTTGCGAGCGACACTTAAGCGCAAGCGTGTCGCCGTTGCCTGTGCCAGCTCTCCCCAATCCCTCACAACCTACATTCCTCTCTCCCAATTGCCCAATCAAATATTTTTTATCATATTCTTACAACTATTATAAGTTATAACAAAATACCCTCCATATATCAAAAGTATAAACACTCCGGTCATTATTATTGACTGTACCATATATTCCGTACCAAGCAGTTCCATCACCATATAGCTTACCCTCATTCCGAATATTGAGTGTATTATTGCAAGTGACATTGGTATTCCAAAGAATATCGCTGTCTGCTTTAATACTGCGTGATTGATTTTGCTATTGTCTGTTCCAAGATTTTTAAGTATCTTATATCTGCCAAGATTATCAGCACTTTCTGACAGCTCTTTTAATGCAAGTATTGCCGCTCCGGATATAAGGAATATAAGTCCAATGTACAATGCTATAAATGCTATCATAGCACCAAGCCCCATTGAATTTTCTTTTACTGAGATAAGCGTATTAATATCCATTATAATACCTTCTTTACCAGCACCATCCGCTATCTTTACAATCTTTTTATCAACTGCCTCACGTTCATCACCCTCTGGTATATTATAATTACCAATATAATATTCGCCTGTTGGAAGCATTGTTTCAAGTACTTCGTCTGGCACAACCACAATTCCTATATTTATATGGTTAGATGACATCTGGACAAAACCATCCGAACAACGATTATATTTTGGCTTTAACAATTTACCATTTAAAGCAATCTTTACTCCCTTATCTAAGGCTTTGTTTCGCACTTCTGCCATCGACTTAAAGTCTGCAACAATTATATATTCATCAGAACTAAGGCTGTATTGTTCATTACCATACAGAGCTGCCACCTTGTTATAATCACTAAGTTTCATAATATCTTCAGAATAATATGCATCAAAATATGACGAATCAATATTATCTGTGATATCCGGATTATTAGCCTTCGCTGCTTCTGTATTTCCTAAAGTATCATTAATTGTAAGTTCACTTGTATTGTATACATACACATCTACTATATCTTTAAGAATATCTTCAAGGTCAATATCTTTTCTCTTATAATAATCTTTAATCAATTCTGCCTCATCATCTGAATAAAGTTCCTTCTCTATCTGCACATCTGCTGGTGATAGCATATCAATATTGTGTACAAGTGAATTACGCACTGTAAGTCCGCTTGATAATACGCAGATTGTTATAAACATCATAAGGCATATAACTGTCATTGCGAACACGTTGCTGTTCATACGGCTGCTCATCTGACGGAACACAAAGCTGTTAAGTCCTTTGTAGTACACATTTTTCATAGAATGTACTGCTGAGAACATAATTCCTGATAATGACCAGAAGAATAAAAATGTGCCTGCACAGCCCATTACTATATATTTGGCAAGGTCAGTAACTAACTCAAGATTCCTGCTATCTGATACCTTATAGTAGGCAAATGCAAGCAGTACAACTGATATTATCCATACAACTACACATATATATGGATTTTTGTTAGTTGCTTTTTCTGCCTTTCTGCTTCCTGTAAGAAGGTCTATAAGCTTATATTTGTTAATGCAGAACATATTAAAGAGTATTACAACAACATATATAATCGCAAAATATATCAATGTCTTTACAAATGCCTGATGAGAAAATACAAATCTGTATTTCTCAATGTTAACCCCAAACATATTAGCAACAAATATACTTGTAACCTGTGAAAGTCCTATTCCTGCCACAAGTCCTATTCCTAACGATATAACACCTATAATCAGTGTTTCAAGAAACAGTATAAGTGATATTTTCCTTTTTCCCATTCCAAGAAGAATGTATAATGCGAATTCCTTTTTTCTCTTCTTCATAAGGAAATTACTTGCATATATAACAAGAAATCCAAGTATAAATGCAACAAATACACTTACTCCCGAAAGTGTTGTATTAATAAGCTTTACTATCTCTCTTGTGTCTTCTGATATTTTAAGCATAGTTGTCTGTGTTTCGATTGCATTAAAAAGATAAAATATCGCAACACCGAGTATTAACGTGAAGAAATATACCGCATAATCCTTCAAGCTTTTTTTCATATTAGAAAATGATAGTTTAAAGAGCATCGCCCGCGTCACCTCCCAATAATGAAACAACATCTATTATCTTGTTAAATAAGGTCTTCCTGTCATCATCACCACGGTTAAGCTCGTGGAATATCTTACCGTCCTTGATAAATATAATTCTGCTTGCATAACTTGCAGTAAATGAGTCGTGTGTTACCATAAGTATTGTCGCCTGCAATTCCCTGTTAAGCATATTAAACCTTTCAAGAAGAAGCTTAGCAGCTCTTGAGTCAAGAGCTCCTGTCGGCTCATCGGCAAGCACCAGACTTGGACTTGTTATAATTGCCCTTGCAGAAGCAACTCTCTGTTTCTGTCCACCTGACATCTGGTAGGGATATTTATTTAATATCTCTGTTATATCAAGCTGTTCTGCTACATTTTTTACTGCCCTGTCAATTATCTCAGGAGAATCATTTCTGATTGACAATGCAAGTGCAATATTCTCATATGCTGTAAGTGTGTCCAGAAGATTAAAATCCTGAAATATAAATCCCAGCTTATCTCTTCTGAATCTGTTAAGAGCACTTCCTTTAAGCTGTGTGATATTATTGCCGTCTACATATATATTGCCACTTGTAACCTTATCAATTGTAGATATGCAGTTAAGAAGTGTTGTCTTACCGCTTCCCGAAGCACCCATAATAGCAACGAATTCACCCTTATTTACATCAAACGATATGTCATCTATCGCTTTAGTCAGGTTATTCCTGCTGCCATAGTATTTCTCTACATTTTGAATTCTCAAAATATTCTCACTCATATAAAATCCTCCATTTCTGTATACGAAACCTCTAAGGCTCATATCTGCCAATCACTTGACTTCCTCTACATTGTAATAAGGATTTTGTTATCTGTCGTAATTCTAATATTACGCAATGTTACATTTTTGTAATATTGGCTTTGTATAATATTAACTTTCTGTAATATTAATTCTTTATAATATCGGTCTTTTCAATATTAACCGGGTTGTAATAGCTGTCCCCGTAAAATGTTATTTCAACCTCTGTATATTCTCCCTCAATTGACTTTATCTTTATATTATGTCCAAGCTTGCCACACATATTTTTAGCAATATACAAGCCCATTCCTGTTGATTTGGCGTTATTTCTTCCGTTAGAACCTGTATAAGATTTAATAAATACCTTATCTATATCTTTAGCTGGTATTCCAATTCCGTTATCCTTTATATGAAGCACAGCATACCCCACTTTGTCTGTGCCACTGTCCTGTCTTTGCTTAGAATATACTTCGATGTAAGCCTCTCCTGATGTCTTTTTGTATTTAATACTGTTGCTTATAATCTGATTGACTATGAATTCAAGCCATTTGGCATCAGTATTAACATAAGTATCTATGTCGTGGACATTAAGACTTATGTTGTTGCTTAATATTATGTCTTTATTCTTAACTGCCGCCTTGTTAATAATTGTTTTGAGATTAACTTTTCCAAATGAGTAGTCTTTCTCTGCATTTTCTGACCTCACATAATAAAGTACCTTGTCTGCATAATCATCAAGCCTGTTAAGCTGTGTAATAAATTTCTTATCTATATGCTCTTTGTCATTGTGGCACATAAGCGTAAGGCTTGCTATCGGAAGCTTTATCTCGTGAACCCACATTTCTATGAAATCTTTAAAATCCTGCTGTCCCCTCTCATACTGGTTAATATGCTCAATCATAGATTTATTAATGTCATACATTGCTGTATACACAAGGTTTCCCTCATAGAATTCCGGCTCGTCCAGTGTTTCAATAACAAGATATTTCTTATCAATCCTCTGTGTATTATCAATAAGACTGTTATAGAAATTCCGTTTTCTGCAAAAATCCCATATGAACATTATAATAAAAAATATGGCTGCAAGTACAGCCATAAGTGCCGCCATCTGTACTCCGAAGTTAAATGCACACAGAAGCCCACATATAAGTATTATATATACAATAATAAGTATAATTTTAAACAACTCATCTTTTATATATTCTTTTAATTTCATACAAGACAATACCCCTGTTTCTTTCTTGTTTCTATCGCATCTTCGTATCCGAAATCCGAAAGCTTCGCTCTTAACCTGCTTATATTAACAGTGAGTGCATTATCATTAATATATTCCTCGTTATCCCACAGTGCCGTCATAAGTTCATCTCTTGATACAATCTTTCCTATATTGTTAAGCAGACTTAAGAATATTATCATCTCATTCTTGGTAAGCACGAGCTCTTTCTCCCCACGGCTTAATGTTCCTTTCGCAGTATTAACAGCTGCTTGCCTATACTGGTATATTCCCTTCTCACCTGTATCTGCCTCACTGCTGTCCTGCTTTCTTGTCCTCTTTATTACAGCAGATATTCTAAGCATAAGTATTGTCGGGTTATATGGCTTGGTTATATAATCATCTGCCCCATAACTCATTGACAGCACCTCATCACTCTCTGATGTTCTGCTCGTCACCATAATTACCGGTATATCCGTCTCTTTTCTTAACTTTCTTAATACAAGCTCTCCGTTAAGCTCTGGAATGTTAATATCCAGAAGCACAAGATCTGGCTTTGATTTTATAATCTGTCCTGCCGTATCTGAAAATGTACTTATATATTCTGCCGCATATCCTTCATTACGCAAAAGTTCAATAAGCTCATTTCGTAATACCTCATCATCCTCAACAACTAATATCCTGCTCATTATCCTTCTCCATTTCCGCTCACATTTCTGCCACGCTTATGTCACACTTATATGCAGCTTTTACCTGCTTTAAAAATGTAATAAATAATCCCTGCCGCATCTGCTAAGAACCAGCCGATAGGAATAGCCACCCATATTCCAATAACCCCAATTGCTGATATTCCAGATAAAGTGTATGCAAGCACAACTCTTGTTCCAAGTGATATCACTGTAAGCACAACTGACATCATCGGCTTATTGATTGCCCTGTAATAGCCATACAGCATAAATAATATTCCAATTCCTATATAAAATGTTCCCTCCATTCTAAGATACACAGCTCCCGCATTAATTACTTCCACGCTTGAATTATCAACAAATATGCCCATAAATGTGTCTGCAAATCCACATACAACTGCACTTATGCACACGCAGAATATAATAACGCTTACTACTGACTGCTTTATTCCTTTCTTAATACGCTGTCTCTGCCCTGCCCCGTAATTCTGTGCAACAAATACTGAAAACGCATTTCCAAAATCCTGTACCGGCATATATGCTATGGTATCTATCTTTACAGCCACTGCAAACGCTGCCATAATCACTGTACCAAAACTGTTTACTATTCCCTGTACGCATAATATTCCAAAATTCATAACCGACTGCTGAAGACAGGTAAAGCCTGATAAAGAAAATATATTCGTTATATTTTCTTTATTAAACTGCATATCGTCTTTATGTATCCTGTATTCAGGATAAGCCGCAATCATATATATAAATATCCCTATTCCAGATATATACTGTGCTATCACTGTTGCTGCTGCCGCACCCTTAATTCCCATATTAAAACCTGCCACAAACAATATATCTAAAAATATATTAAGCACAACTGATACTGATAGAAATACAAGGGGAACTACCGAATTGCCAATTCCCCTTAATATATTAGACACATAATTATATATGTATATTGCAATAAAACCTATAAACACATATATAAGATATTCTTTCATATCTCCGGCAATTTCATACGGAACCTGCAAAAGTAATATAATCTTATCAACTAATATATAGAACAATGCCATAATCACAACAGCAATTGCACCTATCATAGATGATGATAAGAATATTCCATTACGGATAGCCTTAACATCTTTTCTGCCATATGCCATAGACACAAATGAACTGCTGCCAAGACATAAACCTATAATTACTGATGTAAGAAATGTCATAAGCGTATATGACGAACCTACTGCCGCCAGTGCATTATCACCTACATATCGTCCAACAACCCACGTATCTACAAGATTGTAAAGCTGCTGTAATACATTTCCTAACATAAGAGGAAGTGCAAATCCCCATAAGCCTCTCGTTATATTTCCTTTTGTCAAATCCGTACTTCTTGCCATAATACTGCTCCTTAAGTAATTAATGGTTACCAGAAATTAAGCTTTAAAATCATTATTCAAGATTTAATTTCTTATCGAGTATATATATTGAGGCAGCCACAAACGCAATAAACATAACTACTGACATCACAACCGAACCTGTCATAATATGTCCGAATTCTTCAAACTTAAATGCCACATCACTTCCCGTTACAGATTCCTTAATCATCTCTTCAAACATATTACCATTCCCCTTTATTGGCGTAAGTAAAAGCACAATAACATTCAATATCTGTCCAACAATATACACTGCAATATATGTTACAAATGAGAATGCATCCCTATTGCCATTGGCTGTATATCCCACACACATACAAAAAAAGAACATTGCAGACATATATATCCCTGCCAATATAATCAATATAATTATTAATGTACAGAAACTGCCTTTATATCCTAACACATTTAACTGCTCATTAATACTCTCTGGCACTCTCCATATCCAGTCCACCCTTGCAATTGCTATACATACAGAAACAATAATCACTACAAAATTAACAAGATATATAATATATCCTGATATAAGCTTGCATACATATATAAGCCATACAGGAACTGGAAGTGTGTGGGTAAGATAGCCCTCATCTTTTAACATGCTTCTTCTAAAATATAATATCACAAATACTATGCTTACAATAAATAAAACTACGCATACAATTACATAAACTGCTATCATAACCGGATATGCCACTGGTGTAATGCCATTATCCGGAACATATTCTGACAACATATGTAATGCCCAGCACCCAAATGCTGCAAGTAATGTAACTATATATAATGCAATGTGCTTTTTAAATAATTCTTTCAAATCATATTTTATTAATCTGCCTGCTGTTAATAACATACGAACACCTCCCTGAATAATGCGTCAACACTCTTATTGTATTTGGTTCTTATATCATCAACTGACTCCTTAAGATATACCTCGCCCTGTTTTATAAATACAACCTCGTCAAGAACATTTTCTATATCACTGATAAGATGTGTTGTTATAACAACTGTCGCATCTTCATTATAATTGCTTATTATTGTCCGTAAAATGTAATCTCTTGCCGCAGGGTCAACGCCACCCATAGGCTCATCTAAAAGATACAGCTTTGCTTCCCTGCTCATAACAAGAACTATCTGCACCTTTTCCCTTGTTCCTTTAGAAAGTGACTTTATCTTATCCTGCTCATTAATTCCAAACTTCTCAAGCATATCAAGTGCTTTCTGCCTTGAAAAATCCTCATAGAAATCCGCAAAATAGTCAACTGCTTCCTTTACTTTCATAGATGGGTTAAGGTATGTTCTTTCTGGAAGATATGACACTATCTTCTTAGTATCAACACCAACCGGATACCCATTAATTATTATCTGTCCTGACGTTGGCTTAAGCACACCTGCCATCATCTTAATAAGCGTACTCTTACCGCTTCCGTTAGGACCTAGTATTCCTATAATCCTGCCGCTCTCCAAAGAAAGTGACAGATTATTCATAGCCTTTTTCTTTCCGTAGCATTTGCCTAATTCTTTAATCTCCACCAAATTGCTCATATATCCTCCATTCTAAGATAAATTAAAGCACTGTTATAACATTTATTCCTTGTTGTAACTTTTATTCTTCCATACGGCTGATATATCCCTTATACTCTGCAAGTGCTTCTTCTGGAGTAAAACCTATCTTTTTCATTCCATTATAGAAGCTCTCACAAAGCTCTAGAGCCATATCCTGCTTTAACCTTTCTATCTTTTTACCTCTGTCTGCAACTAACCTTCCAGATGTTCTCTGTGATTCAAGATAACCTTCTCTTTCAAGCTCTGATAAAGCCTTCTGCATTGTGTTAGGATTAACCCCTGCCTCTAATGCAAGCTCTCTAACAGGCGGAATCTTATCGCCAACTGCAAGCTTTCCACTGGCTATCTGAACTTTAAAATGCTCCATTATTTGCAGATATATAGGGACATCGTTACTAAAGTTCCAACTCATAACTTATTCCTCCTGCTTATAATCAATATTGATAATTCCCATATGGTAGTAATGCATAAACAATATATGCGCCTTACATTGTATTATTGTATTACTCTATTAGTACAATAATACACAGTTAATAAAATGTCAATATATTTATTTATCATCTCTGTGCTCTCCGCCCCACTTGCACATTGCAACAAGAACCGGTACTAAAGACTTCCCTCTTTCTGACAGGCTGTACTCTACTTTTGGTGGAATTTGAGGATACTCTTTTCTTACAATAAGCCTGTCCGCCTCCATCTCCTTTAATGTGGCACTAAGTGTCTTATGTGATATATTTCCCATACATCTTTTAATCTCACTATACCTCATAACCTCCTTATGATTAGCCAGCCAGTACATAATCACAAGCTTATACTTCCCACTTATAAGCGACAAAGTATACCCAAAATCCGTATCACCAATCCCCTCCCCCGTCTGACAACACAAACTACACATCTCTTTCATAAATCCAACTCCTTCCTAAGTTATTAAAAAATCCCGCCAATCGCAACCGCCCAGTTGTGAAGAACGTGTTGTATTGCAAGCTGGGTACTGTTGAAACCGTCGGCACTTAGCGGCTGTCCTTTAGCCGCTTAGTACCGCTACGGTTTCAAGTAGCGAGAGCGTGCCCAGCGGTAATACAACACGTCCTCCACAACGTCCGTCCGCCATTACCCCTCCGCCAGAATTTTTTCACTCCACACTAACCTAAAGGAAAGTATATAACCTAAATGTGCGTACTTCCCATTTATATAATTATAGGTTATATTCTAAATTGTAACAAGAATTATTATACAACCACACCTATTAGATGTACCCTATTCATCAGATTGGAGGATTATGAAATTTAGTATTGAAGAACTTCGCCCGATAAGAAATGGTATGACTATCTCAAGAGATTCCAGACTTGGTAATTCCACCAAAGTAACTTACTTCTCTATGGGAAAGGATACTTCCATAAGTCAGGAAAGTTATGACAGAATGACTATGTATATTGTAGCTTCCGGCTGGGGAGAATTCATTATTGGAGAAGAACCTAAGACTATTAAATTACAGCCAGATGAACTACTTATTGTACCAACAGGTACATTATGTGGAATGCAGACATCTAACGGAATTGTGTATACAGAGATTATATGTACAGGAAAGGATATTAATATGAACGCTAACGTAAAAACTAATGAAGTATTTGCACTTAAGAACCTTATATCTTACGAAGAAGGCAGTATTGCCAATATGGACGTGGTAAGCACTCCTGATATGAAGTATGTCCTTATGGCATTTGATGAGGGAACAGGTCTTACACCTCACAGAGCACCTGGTAATGCTATCGTATTTGCACTTGAAGGCAAGGCAACTATAGGATATGAAGGTAAAGATTATGAGCTTTCAGAAGGTGAATGTTTCCGTTTTGAAAAAAATGGACTTCATAGTGTGACAGCTAATGGAAAGTTTAAGATGGCGCTTTTACTTGTGTTAGAGTAATTCCAAAAAGCAGTGATGAATGACGGACAGCTATTACTAACGGACGTTGCGAGGCTCTGCTATATTACCGCTGGGCACGCTCTCGCTACTTGAAACCGCAGCGGATACTAAGCGGCTAAAGGACAGCCGCTAAGTACCGGCGGCTTCAACAGTACCCAGCTTGCAATATAGCATAGGCTCACAACTTGGTGTAGATTGTTGTGACGTGTGGACACTGTTCTTTGTAAATGAACTCTGTAGAGTGTTATGACTATATCGTATATTATTCGCTTTGGTATGATATTTAAAAATGCTCCTTTCCAGATGATTGGTGAATTGGGATTTACCTGTTAGCTGGATGGGAGCATTTTTTCATATCTTATATTGGCTTTTGTTTCTTACTACTTACCTGTTGGTTTGGCTTTCTTGTGCTTTATTATTATTATTGTGGCAAGAAGTATTATGGCTATAGCGGCGGCTATGTAGTAGATTATTTTGTTGGAGTTCTTGTGTATAAGAGCAAAATCGGCTTCGTATGGGATTACGGCTGTTATGTAACTGCCGTTCTTTTTCGTGTCTGCTTTGACCCAGTTGTTGCCGTCTTTATCTACATACCATATTTCATTGCTGCCATCACTATCTTCTACAAGAAAATGACCTGTAACAGTATCCTGCTGGCTTGTGTGAGAGCTTAATATCTGCCAGCTATAAGCATATACTACATCTCCTGACAGACCGCTTATGTCACAAGTCCTGGTTACAAGCTTGTCATCGTTGTAGAACTTGCCTTCTGCAAGGAATAATATTTTGCCATCTGCATTTTTCTCATTAGATGCAAGACTTTCTGTCCAGAGGTGATATTCTGCCTCAACAACTTTATTCTGTGTTATAGGACTTACTGTAATATCTGCCGGCCATTCACCATAGTATCCGTCTTTCTTTGGTATTGATGGCAGATCTGATGTTGTAATATTGCCATTGTAGGCTATTATCTTAGTTCCAACAACGTAATTATCAGCTTTAAATGTTATTGTTATCTGATGAAAGCCTTCTGGAATATTATCAAGTGACATAACATAATCATAAGTCACCTTATCAGCAACACCACTATAATTAATATCATCTATGCCGCCTAAAGTGTCACTCACAAATATATTATTTCTTATGCTTCCCTCTGAATCAGTAGTTCCAGCAATCACACCTTTTTTCTCACCATCACCGCTGATTGTTGCAATGGACACATTATTCTTAACTGTGTATCCCTGTCCGCATATTCCGCCTGTGCAGCTGTCGCTTTCAACATTGCAGAGGCTGTAATTATCTGATACTGCACTGACACTGTTACCAGCTATTCCACCTGCGTAATCACCAGTTTCAGACTTAACACCCCCATAGCCCTCGCAGCCATATATAAGTCCTAATTCCTGCAAACCAGTTATTCCGCCTGTACAATCTTTTCTGGAAGTAACCTCTCCATAATTAACACAGTATATTACTATGTCATTAACTGTTGAACGAAGCTTGACATTTGTTGAACTTCTTAAATCCAGATCATACTCAGGGTCTACATCATATTCAATGTTCATAGTTCCTGTTATTCCGCCTACATTAAGGTCGCCATATACAGCTCCCCTGTTCACCGATTTAGTTATAACACCATCCGTATTCTCCGCATTTTCCGCCGTGGAAATATCTTCTATATGACTGTCATCACCTGTAACAAGCTGTGCTGTATCATTCACTGTACTTCCTATATTGTTAATCTGCGAAGAAATTGTGTTGATACTGTCAGAAATATTCTGTATCTGTTCATCAAGAACATTTACAATCCCCTGAATATCTCCTGTAATATTGCCTGTTCCAAGCTGGTCTGATACATCTTTCACAAAATCTTCTGCTGTATCACTCGAATCTGCCATTGTGTTACTGATGTTCTTAAGATTATCATTAATGATATCCCACTGCTCATCAATAGCATCTTTCTGGGAGTCTGATAAAATTTTATCATCACCCTGAATGTCTTTTATCTTATTAAGTGCATTATTAATATTGTCAAAATACTCTCTTGTATCAGGGTTATCCTGCATAGAGTCAGATACTTCCTTTAAAGAGTCCGATAATACATCAACATCTTCCTTATACTGGTTCGTAATGCTTTCTGCATAATCTCTTGTCTTAGATGAAGCACTGCTCATTGAATCTGACAAGCTGTTTAATGTATTGCTTATGTTATTAACAGAGTCCTGAATTGTATCAATTCTGTCCTGTAAATATTCAGACTCTATATAAGGCTCTGCCTGTCCCACAATACCGCCGACATCTTTTCTGCCGTATATATCGCCTTCGTTGATACAGTTAAGTATCTTTCCATTCTGGCTTCCTGCTATTCCACCAACATTATAACCTGTATGGTTATATCCAATTGTTCCATAATTTGTACACGATGAAATAACACCAGATGAATTACCTGCTATTCCACCCATATCGTTACGGTCTACAACGTGCTGTGTAATATTAAATGTTCCAACATCAACTCCACCGACATCAAATGATGAATCTAATTCATCTGTATTAACGCGGCTTCTTGATACACATTCACTTATAAGTCCTTCATTCTTGCCTGCTATTCCACCTGTCTGGTTAGTCGCTGTAACAACAGCATCACTAAGACAGTTAGTTATATTAGCACCCGGCTTATTAATTCCTGCAATTGCACCTACATATGTTGTACCATTGACTTTTCCATAAAATATGCAGTTAGTTATTATACCATAATTAACACCGGCAATTCCGCCTATATTCTTCTGTGTACCAGATGTATTAATGCTTCCCGATACATTAAGATTGCATACATAAGCATTTTCTCCAAGATAACGGAAAAAACCGTAATCAGAACCTTTATAATCTATATTAAAGCTTCTTACTGTATGGTTAGCGCCATCAAATGTTCCATCAAAATATGGTATTCCATTAAAATCTGTATTAGATAAATTGATATCTGTAGCAAGTCTTACTGTCCTGCCCCTGCTGTAACTGTCATATTTACAGTTATTGGCAAATTCAATAAGTTCCTTGGCACTTGAAATTACTATGACATCACTGTCAGCTTCCTCTGCCTGCACCATATATGGAATAATATTTCCAAATGCCGCAAAGATAATGAGCAGTGACAGCATTACTGCAATTATTTTATTAAATTTTGTATTAAGCTTTACCATTACTGCTCATCTCCTTTCTCTGTATTGTTCGTAACATTTTCTGTATTATCCACACCATCACTTTTATCTGTTAATAAAAGATTATCTGTATCTTCATATGTAACCTGTCCCTGACGTCCTGGAATTAGTGAATCAACTGATACCTTCATCTGTCCCTGGAATGTTCCCTGAATGTCAGCATCAATCTCACCCTGTACATAACCTTTGACGTGTCCTGTAACTCTTACCCTGCCGGCAACTTCTTTCTGTGGTCTTGCAATATTCATTGTAAGAGCTGTCTTTTCAATAATTATATCTCCAAGTAAAAGTATCTGTGGAAGTACGAATAATACAAGGATAATTGATATTAATGTACCTCGTCCAAGTGCAACACCTATTGAAGCAACTGTCGCATCAGAGGCAATCTCACCTATAAGGAAGCCTGCACAGGTAAGAATTGAACCTGATGTAAATATTGTTGGGAATGACTGGTTAAGTGTCTCAATCATTGCATCTTTAAGCTGCATTTCCTTCTTTAACTGCAAATACCTGTTAGATATAACAATCGCATAATCGATTGTAGCACCCATCTGTATTGCTGATACAATCAGGTATGCAATAAAGAATACTGTCTGTCCCTGTAATGCCGGTACAGCAAAGTTAATCCATATACTTCCCTGAATAGTAAGAACAAGAAGCACTGGAAGTCCTGCTGACTGGAATGTAAAGAATAGAATTATCATAACAAAAAGTGCAGTAAGTACGCTTATAATAATATTATCTGATGCAAATGATGACTCAAGATCGTGGTCACTTGTAGAATTACCAACAAGGACAACATTATCTGTGCCATAATACTGAGCTGCAATACCACGGATTTCCTCCAATGCATCATATGTTTCCTGACCTTCTACAGGAAGTGAAAGATTAAGCACAAATCTTGAATAATCGCTTCCCTGAAGCTGTAACTGTGCATCGTGGAGTGTATCATATAATGTATTAAGCTTATCGTCCAAATCTCTATCTAATGTTACATAACCTTCTTTATACTGGTCATAAAGGAATAAGAACATATCAATAATAGGAACCTCATAATCATTAACTCCTGTAAATACAGGACCATACTGCTCCTGATTATAAGCATATGCCATATAAAGCACATCAACTACTTCTCTGTCTATATCAATCAATTCAGCAAATTGTCTAGGATTTAACTTATCCGTAAGCACATAATCATCATTAATTGACACATTTGCAAGACCAAGTGTTGATGTAACATAGCTTAGATTATCTAATTTGCCTAACACTCTCTTCTCTGACTCATAATCGCCCTTTGGCACCATAACAACTAACTGGTTGCTCTTGCCAAATGTATCTTCTATTCTTTCTTCTGCTATCTTAGCATTACTCTTCTTCGCACTCACAATGGAGCTTGTATCATAAATATACTGGCAGTTATTTGAAAATACAGCTGCTGCTATAAGGAATACTATAAATAAAGGTGGAATTATGTATTTGGTCTTATTAGCAAATTTTCCAACAATTGTAATCTTTGGCACATAACATTTGTGATGTGTATTATCAATTCCCCTGGCAAATATAAGCAGCACTCCCGGCATAAGAAAGAATACTGATATAAGACTTATAATAATGGCCTTAACCAATATAATACCCATATCATAACCAAGCCTGAACTGCATAAACATCATTGCAACCATACCTGATACAGTTGTAAGTGATGATGAACTAATCTCTGGAATAGCCTTTGAGAGTGCAACCTTTACCGCTTCTTCTGCATTAAGCGTTTCGTGCTCCTCCATAAATCTGTCGCAGAGAATAATCGCATAGTCAATAGCCAGTGCAAGCTGTAACACAACTGCTATCGAGTTGGTGATAGATGAAATAGTGCCGAACCAGTAATTAGTTCCCATATTAAGAATTGCCGCAACACCAAATGTTATGAGCAATACTGGAATTTGCAGATATGCCTTTGTTGAAAGCATTAACACAACTACTATAATAATTACTGCCAGTACAAGAATAATGTTCATATCCTTTGACAGTGATTCCGCACTATCTTCTTCCGAACCAACCTCCGTTGAAACATATACGTCATAATCTGATAACGTATCCTTGACATCATTCAATGCCTGTTTGCTTATATCCTCATCTTCCGTTCCATCAAATGTAATATCAAACAAAGCATCTGTACCTTTATAATGGTCTGATGAGTCATCAAATGTTACCTGCTTAACTCCATCAATGTCCTTAAGTTCGCTTACAAGCTCGTCTGCCTGATTATAGGTGACATTGGTAAGCATAACCTTAGCACTGCCATATGTAACAAACTGTTCGTCCATAATAGACAATCCCTGTCTTGTCTCACTATCTGCTGGCAGGTATGATGTAATATCCTGATTGACCTGTACTTTATTGATAGATAACACACTATAAATAATCGCAAGAATAAAAAGAATTTCTATTGCTTTACGTTTATTCACAATAAATGTGGCTGCCGTAAGCCAAAAATTGCCCTTTTGCTTTTCTTCTTTTTCCTTCATAAATTCTTCTGTACATATAATTCACTAAATATCCTAATAATCTTCAATAAACTTTAATTATTAATCAGTTTCTTAAATGTACCGTCCTTTCTTCATTTTGCTTATTGTGTTTATAAACATAGTGTTGATTATTTTTATAGAATAATTATAATTATCATATAATATTTGCTCAATAATCAGTTTTGCACAAAGTGTTGATTAATAGACATTGTGTTGATATATGTCAATTAATTAAGAAAGATTTAAGAAAGGGTAATATATGGAAAATAATATAGACAGACGTGTAATGAGAACTAAAACACTGCTTATTCACAGCCTTTCCACTCTGATGAAACAAAAAAACATCAAAGACATAACTGTAAAGGAATTATGTGAACTGGCAGATATTAACAGGGGCACGTTTTATCTGCATTACAAAGATATATACGATATGCTCGCCTCTATCGAACAGGAGCTTAGCGACAAGTTAATACAGATATTTCAAAAATATAATGCCAGGAATACAAAGGATTTTCCTTATCCTTTATTCTTAGATATATTTGAATTTGTAAGCGATAATGCCGAACTTTTCCGCGTGCTTATAGGTCCTAATGGTGACATTTCATTTATTATGAAAATACACCAGCTTTATAATATGTACTGCATACAGACCGAAATCAGTAAATTATCGCCTGAACTTTCAATTAACTGTAAATATTACGGTAATTTTATACTTTACGGCTGTGTCGGTCTTATCGAACAGTGGCTCTCAAGTGATAATCCTGAGTCCCCACGCGAAATGGCTAAGCTTGTAACCAAGCTTGTATCAACTGGAGTTTTATCTTTAATAAAATAAATACTTAAAAGGTCTTCTTCTGTAATCAGAAAAAGACCTTTTATTCTTAGTACTCACGAATTCTTCTTTTCTTTCTCAGTCATAACTATTTCGCCCATGTAAGCTCTTCATTATCACTATTGTAATTAAATCTGCCATCGTTCTTTTCTTCAATAGCTTTTATCATATGATAAGTGTACTCATTATATGGTGTAGGAATTCCAAGCTCTTTTCCCATTCTCATTAATGCACCTGAAAACATATCTATCTCCGTATGTCTTTTGGCATCGATATCCTGCAATGTTGAATATCTCGCTGTTGGAAGGACTGCACTGCCCCTGCCGGAAGAACCCTCAACAATGCTTATGTCAATTCCTTTTGCAAGTGCAACTGCCTCAAGCTCCTTACGAAGACCTTCACTGATTGCCTTCATATGAACACTATCCCTGTAACAGCCAACACCTACCCCAAGAATAGCCTGCGGAAGATTATTGCACACATTAAGTCGGAACTTACACCATATCTCCTCTTTAATATGCTTTGTTACCCGAAAATGTATATTACCTCTTTCAAACAGTTCCTTAACCATACGTACTCTTTCACTGTCAAATGGTGCGTTAAGCTCTCCATATATAATTCCAAGAGTTGTGTCTGGATTAAATACATAACCCTGTCCTTCTTTATGTGATGAAGCTACCTTGATAAGTGAATACAGCATATGTGAAGAACCTATCTTACCAGCAATAATCTCCTCACTGTCCACGCCATTCATAAGGCTCATAACTGTAGTATTATCACCAGTTGCAGCTTTTATATCATCAAGTGCCGCTGGAAGTGCTCCGTATTTTAATGATACTATCAATAAATCAACACCTTTGGCTTCGTCAGGTGTCCATACTTCTGGACGGTATACATTACCATTAATCTTACAGCCATCAGCCTTAAGCTTTTGATTTCTCTCACCTGAGGCTATAACTCCAAGCTTTATATCCTTAACATCTGAAAGTCCCCATATAACATAAGAACCTACCGCACCTGCACCTATAATTCCAACTGACTTAATTGACATAACAACCAACTCCTGCTTTATTACTCACTATAATTCTTATTTACATAGTCTTTAATCTCATTGCTGTCCTCTGGCATTCTACAGCCGACAATATAATTACCCTCATCATTAGAACATCTTATTATACAGCCCTGTATTTCTTTGTCTTTAATAACATCGAAATTATCAATCTCGATAACAATATTCTTACCCTTCATATTTTCAAACGATGAGTCATTAACTGAAAAAGCAAAACCATTAGCACTAATATTAACCATGTGTCCATAATATGTTATATCTGTACCATCAACGCTTATTGTACACTTATTGTCAAGTGGCATTCTTGGATACTTTCTTCTGTTATATACCTGTGGGTTAGTATCAATAGTAAGCTTGAACTGTCCCTTTTCTCCTGCCTTGACATTATGTATTGCTATACCATTCCAGCAATATAATACATTATCTACAACAGCGTTAAATGAACACTTAAGATTTCTTCTCTTATCATCAAATGCTGCTCTGTTATTAATATTTATGTATACATTATTGTCTTTTCTGTCAACAACTTCACCTGTGTATTCTTCCTTGGCATTAGTCTGGTCTTCAATAACCATTCTGAACTTCATACCGCTCTTTATATCGGAAACATTCATAAATCCACCGATACCAAGTTCTTCCATAAGTTCGCCGACAACAGACTCAATATCCGTTGCACTCTTGGCACTTGCTTCATATTTGCTAAGCATCGTCTTAGTTGTCTGTTCTGCATTATTAATGCTCTCTGTCATTATCTGCATTATTTCGCCAACCTGATTCATATTAGCAGTAAGTGTCTCATTAGAATTCTCAACCTGCTTAACTGCACTGTCAACAACCTTTATATTATCACCAAGGCTTGTTGCATCACTCGTTATATCTGATACTGACTTATTAACTGTTGATACCTTCTCAATGTTAAGCTGTATAAGTTCAACTGTTTCTGTAATTGATTGAAGCATTTCATCTGATGTAGCCTCAAGATGTGAAAGTGCTTCCATAATACTGTTAGAAGAGTCTTGAGTTCCACTGCTTAAGCTTCTTATCTGGTCAGCAACAACAGCAAAGCCCTTTCCTGCTTCTCCTGCTCTTGCCGCCTCTATTGAAGCATTAAGTGCAAGAAGATTAGTCTGTGAAGTAATTCCTTCAATAGTACTTGTCTCCTGCTTAACATTTTCAAATTCCTTCTTAAATGTTTCAAGAATAGTCTCAATCTTGCTTGATAATGCTGACATTCTGTTAGTAATTTCAACAACCTCTGTAAGCTCATCAGCACTTAAGTCAGCATGTTCAACTGACTTCTCAATAAGCTTTGAGAATTCCTCCATAAGATCTGATACATCTTTCACCTGAGTATCAATAACCTTAGTCATCTCTATTGATGAAACTGTCTTATCATTAAGGATACCATTGTTCTTTGCAAGTGTTCCCATATCCTTAACTACATTGTTAGCACCCTGTTTATTCTCATCTGCAAGTTCTCTTACAACTGTAACACCATCAACAATTGAATTACTTGCATCTTTAACCTGCTCAACTGTCTGTACAACCTGTGCCAGCTCCGATTCAATCGACCCCGTCAGTGCACCATCTGACTCAACCAGATGTCTTATCGCCATATTAGTACAAGCAAAACAACATAATACAATCGCAAACTGAAGTGCACACTCCTCACTTGCAACAAAATCCATCATTCCCTTAGCCACACCTTTGTAAATATTACTGCTGATTAATACAAACAATGTAAACCACATAATCATCTTTATAAACTTAGGATCTTTGTACAATATAAGAATTGATAATAATGGAAGAATAAATATATAAGAAATCTTATCGAGTGCTGTCCATGCTATAACAGCGTAGAATAAAAGATAACATATACCTAATACCCATTTGTACTCTTTAGCTGCCTTACCCTTAATCATAGATACTATATATCCTGTTATGTAAGTAACCCAGCCTACTACTGTAAATGCTATAAAATATCCCCTTGCAATTTCCCCATTCTTTGTCTTGATACCATAATATATGGTCGCAATAAAAATAAGAGCAAGCCAGGTTATACCTGCTCTTTTGTTGGCTTTCGCCCTGAAAAATGATTCATCATACTCCTGCATATGCATTGTCCTTTCACTGATGTTAGTTTATCATTGATTTCTATATTCTATTGTCGTCACAAATACTTAAATGATGTTTTTATAATACCACATTTTTATCTATATTCATAGTACATTATTGCTTTCACAATTTATATTTTATAATTAGTTGTTGACAGACAATTTGTCCATATACTATTATATTAACAAAGGGAGTAGTTAGCATCTTTAGATGTAATAATAATCGTCATCACGCTGCAAGGCCGGTTATTATTAGTGAGTAACGAGACTTTTATCAATCATTTTTTTGATGTGGTAAAAGGCTTTTTTTGTATAAAGATTAATAAATGTTTCTTTTGCCGCAGGAAAGGACTTAATATGGAATATTTATTACTACTCATTGGATTCGTGCTGTTAATCAAAGGAGCTGACTTTTTCGTAGATGGAAGCTCGTCACTTGCAAGAATTATGAAGGTACCAAGCGTTATTATAGGACTGACGATTGTTGCTATGGGAACAAGTGCCCCGGAAGCTTCTGTAAGTGTTAATGCCGCACTCGCTGGAAGCAACGATATTGCAATAAGCAATGTTATAGGTTCTAACCTTTTTAATGGTCTTGTCGTTGTCGGTGTATGTGCATTTATGGCTGGATTTAAGACTAATCCTGAGATTTTAAAAAGAGATATGCCACTTAACATTATCGTAACAGCAATTCTTTGCATTATGCTTCTTGACAGACATATTAACCATATTGAGGGAATAATCTTACTCATCAGTATGGCTGTATACATTGCAGTTATGGTTATATCAGCACTTAAAAACCGTGAAACTGCTGATGAATGTAAAATACTTTCTCTGCCTAAGAGTCTTATATTTATCATAGGCGGACTTATTGCTGTAATATTTGGTGGAACACTTGTTGTTGATAATGCCTGTCTTATCGCTAAAGATTTCGGTGTCAGTGAGAATTTTATAGGACTTACAATAATCGCTATTGGTACATCACTTCCTGAACTTGTTACCTCTATCACAGCGACACGAAAAGGCGACAGCGGACTTGCACTCGGTAATGCCATAGGCTCTAACCTTTTTAATATACTATTCATATTAGGAATGTCTGCAACAATCTGCCCGCTGAATGTATTATCAGAGTCAATTATCGACTGTATAATACTTCTTGTGTCAGCAGTCATTCTTTATGTATTTGCAAGAACCAAAAAGACTATGAACAGATGGGAAGGAATTGTATGCGTGTTTCTATATGTAGGATACACGGCATATCTTTTAATAAGATAATACCTGTCATTATCTCCTACTCTTCCATAATCATCTTTTTTAATTCTTTTGCTGCTGAATTTAAAGGATGCTGGTAATCATATACCATACACACATTTCTTTCAGGAATCGTTTCTTTTAACGATATCTTTACAATTTCACGCTTGCTAAGGGCTTCCTGTGCCATAAGTTCAGGCACGAAGCCCAGACCAAGCTCATTTTTCACAAGTGGGAGTATCTGGTCTGTTGTAGCTACCTCAGTATCTGGCAGTAATTCAATTCCATTTTTATAGAATAATTCATTATAGAACTGAAATGTCATTGTTTCCCTGCCAAGACATATCAAAGGATAATTCTTTAACTCCTTTAATGATAATTCCTGACTTCCCAATGCAGTAAACGTAGTACCTCCTACAAGAATTTCTTTAAATGTCTTTAACATTATCTGCTTAAGAGGTGCTTCTACATTGACAGGTGAAGATGCAACAGCGAAATCTATAATTCCCGATCTTACAGCTTCTATTGCCTGAGGTGTCGAATGGTTATATATTTTAAGACGTATTCCCGGATATTTAATATGGAACTTTTTAAGCTTATCTAACAAGAATATATTAAGTGCTGTCTCACTTGCACCAATTGATACGCTTCCTGTTGTAAGGCTTGAGCTGTCAGATAATTCTTCCTCTGCTTCTAATAACTGGCTCATCGCAACGGATACGTGTGTATACAACTTCTCACCCTCAGGAGTAAGCTGAATTCCCCTGTTATTTCTTATAAATAACGAACAGCCAAGCTGCTGTTCAAGACAATTCATAGCCCTTGTTATATTCGGCTGGCTGTTACCTAATGCGTGTGCAGCTTTAGTAAAGTTACTGTATTTGGCTACATAATAAAATATCTTATAATATTCATAATTAACATTCATATAATCTGACCCTTTCACTAGCTATAAGTATCACAGTTATATCAAATAATAATCAAAACCATATCAATTATACTTTTTACTTATCATTGTTTCAATAGTATACTCCTTACTTGGTAATAAAAGCAACTAAAATTTATTATCATTATTAAAAGTTACATTTTACCAACTACAACCTATACTATATTTTAAAGGAGATGCTTATATGCTTACTGCTGTAACAGGAATTAACTGGGGTGATGAAGGCAAAGGCCGCGTAATTGACTTGTTAGCTGAGCAGGCTGATATTGTTGTCCGTTATCAGGGCGGTAATAACGCCGGTCACACTGTAGTCACTGATAAAGGGAAATTCGTTCTTAATCTTCTTCCATCTGGAATACTTCACCCTGATGTTGTATGTGTTCTCGGTGATGGAATGGTAATTGACCTTGAACATCTTTCAAATGAAGCTGAACAAATCAAAGAAAAAGGAATATCTGTAACTCCTGATAATCTGAAGCTTTCAAAACATGCCACTATATCTATGCCTTGGCACAAGGTTCAAGATGAACTTGAAGAAAACCGGTTATCTGCAACAGGCAGTGCATTTGGTTCTACACGCAGGGGCATTGCTTATGCCTATAGCGATAAATACCGCAAGAAGACACTTCGTCTTGCCGACCTTCTTCATCTTGATAATGAAAATGTTAAAGCAAGGCTTAAAACCATATTAGATGCAAAAAATCTTGAACTTGCCGGCTGTTATCATCAGGAACCAATGTCATATCCTGCTCTCTTATCGTGGTGTGAAAAACAAGCAGATATATTCAGGGATTATATATGTGATACAGGCATTTTCTTAAATAATGCCTTAGCTGATAATAAAAAAGTAGTTCTTGAAGCCCAGTTAGGCGCTATGAGGGATATTGATTATGGTATATTCCCCTACACTTCAAGCTCATCTACAATAGCTGCCTATGGCCCTTTAGGTGCTGGCATACCTTATGCCCCACTTAACCATATTGTCGGTGTCTTAAAAGCTTATTCAACCTGTGTAGGTGCTGGTCCATTTGTTGCAGAAAATGCAATGTCTGAAGAATGGCAGAAGCTCCTTCGTAAATACGGCGGCGAATATGGTGCTGCTACAGGACGACCAAGGCGTGTCGGACCATTTGATGCTGTTGCCAGTGCTTACGGCCTTAAATGCCAGAATTCAGATTTAATAGCATTAACCAAATTAGATATCTTAAGCTATATGAGAGAAATCCCTATTATAACAGGTTATAAATATAAAAATACTGTCGTAACAGAATTTGACCCGACAGACAATATAGATATGTACAAGCCTGTTGTTGAACTTATGCCAGGCTGGCTTACAGACATATCAAAATACCGCACATATGATGAACTTCCTGATAATGCAAGAAATTATATTGAAAAGCTTGAAAAGCTGCTTAATCACGAAATCCAGTTCATATCTGTCGGGGCAGAGAGAAACCAATATTTAACAAAGGGAGAATGGCTATGAGAAATTTAATTGACCCTCTTGATTTTACACTTGATGAAACAATAAGCATTTTAGACTTAGCTGACAGGATTGCTTCTAATGAAGAAGCCTACAGCCACGTTGCTGACGGCAAAAAGCTTGCTACTTTATTCTATGAACCAAGCACAAGAACTCGTTTATCCTTTGAGTCAGCAATGTTAAGCCTTGGAGGAAAGACCTTAGGCTTTGCCGGTGCTAACCAGTCAAGTGCCACCAAGGGCGAAACTGTCGCAGATACCGCCCGTGTTGTAAGCTGTTATGCCGACATTATTGCAATGCGCCACCCAAAAGAAGGGGCGCCTTTAAGAGCTTCTATGTATTCATCAATTCCAGTTATCAACGCTGGTGACGGCGGTCACAACCACCCAACCCAGACATTAATTGACCTGATGACAATACGCCATAGAAAGGGACGTCTTGATAACCTGACTGTTGGTTTCTGCGGTGATTTAAAATTTGGAAGAACTGTACATTCTCTTGTGAACAGCCTTGTACGTTTCAATGACAATAAGTTCTATTTTATATCACCAGAAGAATTAAAAGTTCCCGATTATCTTATAGAAGATACTCTTATTCCTAATAAATCAGTATATAAAGAAGTAAGAAGCCTTGAAGATACACTCCCAGAGCTTGACGTGCTTTATATGACAAGGGTACAACGTGAGCGTTTCTTTAATGAAGATGATTATATAAGATTAAAAGATACTTATATACTTAATAAAGAGAAATTACAGCTTGCCCCTGCCGATATGCCGGTTCTTCACCCTCTGCCAAGAGTTGATGAAATATCAACTGATGTTGATACCGATAAGCGTGCCGCCTATTTTGAACAGGTGCAGAATGGCAAATATATCCGTATGGCTCTTATTATGAGTTTACTTGAACTTACAGACCCACTCACAGGAAAAAAAGTACTATAGTAAAATAGAATGGAGATTATAATGTTAAATATAGATTCTTTGCAAAATGGTGTAGTAATCGACCATATCCCTGCTGGACAGGGGTTAGATATATACCGCCTTTTAAACCTTGATGCACAGTCACATTCTGTTGCACTCCTTCAATATGTAAAAAGCGAAAAGTACGGCTGTAAAGATTTAATCAAGATAGAAGGAACTGAGCTTCCTGAAAGATTAGATATTCTTGGTTACATTAATAAACAAATAACGCTTATTATAATTAAAGATGGAAAAGTTGATAAAAAATATCATCCTCTTCCACCTAAAATCTTAACCAATGTTATAAAATGTAAAAATCCACGCTGTATTACAAGTATCGAAACGGGCTGTGAACACATTTTCAAGCTGTATCCATCAGGCAAATACCGCTGTCTGTATTGTAATGAAGAAATATCTGTAAAATAAATTACAATTATCCCCATACTTCTTCTGCAATTTCTTTAACAAGCTTAAGCTTTGCCCACTGTTGTTCCTCTGTAAGCTTATACCTATTTCACAAGATGCAAATCCGCACTGTGGACTTAAGTATAATCTTTCAAGAGGAACAGGCTCTGCCTATAACTTATTTATCTGTTTCTTATTATCTTAGCCGCCTCAACCATATTTCTTAAGCTGGCATCTGTTTCCTTTACACCTCGTGTCTTTAAGCCGCAGTCTGGATTAACCCAGAGTTTGTCCCTGCTGATTTTAGTAAGCATTATATTTAACGCATTAACAATTTCATCAACTGATGGAACTCTTGGAGAATGTATGTCATATACTCCCGGTCCTACTTCTGTCTCAAAATTATTCTCTCTTAAAGAATCTAATATTAAAAGGTCTGAACGTGAAGCTTCAAATGTGATAACATCAGCATCCATATCGTCTATTGCAGGAATTATATCTGTGAATTCTGAATAACACATATGTGTATGTATCTGTGTATCCTTCTTTACTCCACTGTGTGTAAGCCTGAAAGCTGGAATTGCAAAATCAAGATATTCATTATACCAGTCTGACTTTCTAAGTGGAAGCTTCTCTCTTAATGCTGCCTCATCAATCTGTATTACCTTAATTCCTGCCGCCTCTAAGTCAAGAACTTCATCTCTTATTGCTAGTGCAATCTGCAATATTGACTCTTTTATAGTTATATCCTCTCTTGGAAAAGACCAGTTTAATATAGTTACTGGACCTGTAAGCATGCCTTTCATCGGCTTATTAGTTAATGACTGTGCATACACTGACCAGTCAACTGTCATTGGCTTCTTTCTGTATACATCACCCCATATTACTGGCGGCTTAACACATCTTGTACCATAAGACTGAACCCACGCCTTCTGTGTGAATAAATATCCCTCAAGTGCCTCACCAAAATACTCAACCATATCATTTCTTTCATATTCACCGTGTACAAGCACATCAAGCCCAATGTCCTCCTGCCATTTTACGCAATCAGCAATCTGCTTCTTAATATACTGTGTATACTCTTCTTCTGATATTTCATTCTTTCTGTAAGCCGCTCTCTCTGCCTTAATCTCCTTAGTCTGAGGAAATGAACCAATAGTTGTAGTTGGAAATTCCGGAAGACCAAGTTTCTCCTTCTGAAGCTTTTGTCTTTCACTTCTTAATGGAAGACGTACATAATCTTCTTCCTTAATATTAGCAAGTCTTTCCTTAACCTCTGCGTTATGGCAGTTTCTTTCTTCCTCAAATACCTTCTGGTTATCAATATAGGCATTTTCACTCTTAACCTTATCCTGTTTCTTATCAGCAAGAACACCTAACTCAGCAAGCTCTGTAAGCTTTTCTTCTGCGAATGAGAAATGTATTTTATAGCTGTCAGCTAATTTATCCTCGTGCTTTAATGTATATGGAACGTGTAATAATGAGCAGGAAGTTGATATAACAACATTTATATTATTATCACAGGCATTTTTAATGCTGCTTATTAAATCTAATGTCTTTTTATAGTTGTTCTTCCATATATTCTTTCCATTTACAACACCAGCAAATAAAAGCTTACCAGCTGGAAAACCATATTTTTCTACTAATTCAAATGTCTTTCTTCCCTCATTAAAATCAAGTCCAACACCTGCAAATGGCTTATTAATAATGTCCTCATATATATCCCTTACATCTCCGAAATATGTCTGAAGAAGTATATTGCAGTTGACCCTTTCCTTAAGAAGTTCATCATATATCTTATTAAATAAAGCCTTGTCAGCATCACTTAAATCATATACAAGTGCAGGCTCATCAAGCTGTAACCAGCTTATGTTATTATCGTTACATAAAGCTATAAGCTCCTTGTAAGCTGCAATAAAATCATCTAAAAAATCATCAATGCCCTTGTTCTCTGTAAATCTGCATAACTTAAGAACTGTATAAGGACCAGCGATTACCGGCTTTGTTGTAATGCCCAGTTCCTTAGCTTCTTTGTATTCATTAAGGAATTTGTCTGCTGAAAGCTTAATAACTGTATCATCTTCAACCTCTGGTACAATATAATGGTAATTAGTATTAAACCATTTCTTCATTGCCAGTGCCTTAACATCACCAGACTCTCCCTGATAGCCTCTTGCCATTGCAAAATATGTATCAAGACCTGATAAATTAAGCTCCTTATATCTTCTTGGAACAATTCCAAGTGCAGCTGCTGTATCAAGCAATGTGTCATAAAATGAGAAATCATTACTTGGAATGAAATCTATTCCTTCATTCTTCTGTGTAGTCCAATGTATCTTTCTTAAATTCTTAGCTGTATCTAATAATTCCTGTGAACTAATCTCACCTCTGAAATACTTTTCACTTGCAAATTTTAATTCTCTTAAAGTTCCAATTCTTGGAAACCCAATAACCGATGTCTGCATATATATCCTCCAAATTAATTAACCTCAGGCTGTTCGACTAATATACTGAACAACCTGAGGTCATATTATCATTATATGAATTTTTAATAAAATACTTAATTTATTACGCTTATCATAGTTTTAAACTATGGATAAGTTATTTTTCAATGCTTTTATATAGAATTCTGCGTATATGCTAAGCATTATATTCTTCTTTCTGACAAGTCCTATCCTCATAATACAATCAGATTTTAATGGCTTGGCAATGATATCTGAGCCATTGAGCTTCTCATCAATAATACCCGAACTTACGGTAAATCCATTAAGTCCTATTGCAAGATTAAATAAAGTAGCCCTGTCACGCACCTGTATATTCTTAGGGAAATCAAGCACGCTTAAGAATTCTTCTGAGAAATAAAATGAATTTCTCTCACCCTGTTCAAATACAAGATATGGATACGGTTTTAAATCTTCAATCGTCACAAAATCCATATCTGCAAGCGGGTGCTTCTTGCATATAAATACATGCGGCTTTGCTTCAATAAGCTGTTCGTATACAAGGTCATTTTTCTTAAGAAGCTTGCTTATTACTTCCTCATTATTATCTGACAGATATAGTATTCCAAGTTCACTTTTGCCATAAGCAACATCATCTATAATCTCGCCTGTCTGTGTTTCCCTTAATATAAAACTGTATTTATCTGCATCAAATTGATTAACAACATCAACGAAAGCATTAACGGCAAATGAATAATGCTGGCACGATACTGAAAACTTCGGATCTCTTTTATTAACAACCCCGAAATGCTCTTTCATAATATCCGCCTGCTCTAATAACATTCTTGCAAACGACAATAGTTCTTCACCCTCGTGGGTTACTATAACGCCCTTTTTCGTTCTTATAAAAGCTGTAACACCCATCTCTTTTTCAAGATTGCTTATTGCCGTGCTAAGACTTGGCTGTGATATATATAATTGTTCCGCAGCCTCTGTTATATTGCCGCACTCAGCAACTTTTATAAGATAAGACAGCTGTTGTAATGTCATACCATTTCTCCTTTATAATACAATACGTTTAACTACAGCAACTAATGCATCAACAATAAATATGGCTATCGCAATTGCCCCTGCCGCACCAATTGTTCCAACAAGACTTGATAATGCCTGCTGTGTATCTGATGTGAACAGGTAATATACCGTCTGGTACATTCCAGCTCCAGGAACTATTGTTAATATCGCCGGTATAAGTGTTGTTGTAACCGGTGTCTTTAAAAGTCTTGCCAGTATGTGGGAGATTATTGCAAGCACAAGTCCTGACATAAAGGTTGCCATAAGAACTGATGTGAACTGTTCTGTATACAAATAGATTGCCCAGCCTGCAAGACCTAGTATGCCGTTAACTAGCAGGCATTTTCTTGGGGCTTCTATTATTACTGAAAATGTTATGATTGCGCCGAAAGCGAATAGGCATTGAAATAGCATATGGATGGCCTCCTGAATTTTATCTTTTTCTCGATGTGTGGGTGATATTATTTACGTTGTGACTGGATTGCCAGCTCCCAGCAAGTACAACGGCGACACGCTTGCGCTGAGTGCCACTCGCAGCGGTACTCAGCCGCCAGCTTGGGCTGCCGGCTAAGGACCGGCGGCTCGTTTTTAGGATATTATTACCAGGCCTATGTAGACGCCAAGGGCTATTAGAGCGGCTTCGGTGAAAGCTTGGAGGATATTAGCATTGCCGGAGGCGTAGTCGCCGTGGAGAGTATCTCTTATTGCATTGGTTATTGCAGCCCCGGGAACAAGTACCATTATCGAACCTATTATTATTAAATCAAGATGTGCAAGGGGGTTAAGATGAATGAGTGCCCTTGCCACAACTGACAATATAATAGAAGCCGTCAGGTCTTTTATAAGGGAATTAAGCTTCATACTGCCAGCGGCATGTAACCATATAGCCAAGAATACGCCAACTATTCCTGTAAACAGCATATCCACGCCATTGCCGCCGTACATTCCCGTAAAGAAAAGCCCCACGAATACTGTGCATATATCCTTTAACCACCACGGATACTGATTCTTCTTTAAATGCTTTAACTGCGAAAATGCCTCCTCTAATGATATTATTCCTTTATAAAACTTTCTTGATATGTCATTGACCTGAGCTATCATATTAAGGTTGGTTGCCCCTCTGTCCACTCTCCTGACAACTGTCAGTGCATCTATTGACGGATCATCTAAAGAAATCATAAATCCCGTTGATACAACAAATGCCTGTGTAGTCTTTAAACCTGATGTTTTAAGCATATAATCGATTGTTTCCTCAACCCTGTATATCTCAGCTCCATTTTCTAACATAATCATACCCGCAAGAGCCGCTGTATCAATAAGAAGCTTATAATCCATATATTGTTACTCCTTTACACACACCTTCTACGCATTTTCTAAGCATTTTTATCTTTAAATTCATACTTTTTAAGTTCACAGTTCTTAATTCCAAAGCCTGAAAACTCATCATTGCTCATATTTCTGAAATATGACTCGACAATCCTCGAAATACCATTATGCGCAACTAGAAGATATATTTTATCAGAATTGTCATTTCTTATATCATCTATAAGATTATATATCCTCTGACTCAGATGAAGCATTGTCTCTCCGCCGTCAAAATCATCAACAAAGTTCATCTTAGCCGCGGCAAATTCCCTGCCATCTCTTGGTGTAGACTCGTATCTTCCAAAATTCTGCTCCTTTAACCGTATTTCCATTCTGCACGGTATGCCAGCGGTTTCTGATATATGCTTTGCTGTGTCAGCCGCTCTTATAAGTGGAGAATATAATATCTCATCAATATGTATATTTCCCATTTTGATACACTCACCTAATTCTATTGCCTGCTTATGTCCAAGCTCTGTAAGTGCAATGTCTGTTGCACCACATATTTTATTCTCTACATTCCATATAGTCTGTCCGTGTCTTGTAAAATAAAAATAACTGCTCATATATTATTCCTCTGCTATCAAATATTATATACCCATACACTGTCACGCTATATATATATGTATCATTTATATACACCATATTTGCACATATCTTGTATATATTTCATATTTTTACACACTATATACGCTCTATTCTTCCCAATTCTTTCAAAGTGTCGTCTGTCATATTGTATACAGCATCAATTATATAATTCCTGTAGCTTGCATTACCGTCCACATCTGCCATTCTGCGGTATGCAAGCTCTCCGCTTATTCCCATTACACTAACAGCCGCACATACACTTTCTAATATATGCTCTTTATCTGCCGCCACATATGCTGATGTAAGAGCTGACAGCTGACATCCAGCACCGGTAACAAGGCTCATCATCTTATGACCATTCCTTATTGCATATACGCGGTTCTCATCAGCAACCATATCAATTCCGCCTGTAACTGCAATCACAGCACCTGTCCTTTGGGACAGCTTATTAATAAAATCTGCCATTTCTTTTATATTATCATCTGTAATTTTATCGGCAATCCCCGCCTCAACACCCATAGCAGACTTATCTTTCTGCATAGTGTCATATACTCCAGCTGCTATATTATGAATTCCCTGCTTTGCGGCTATCGCTTTTATCTCGGATACATTTCCTCTTATAACACCAAACTGTACATTGGACATAAGATTTTGGACAGCTTTAATTCTGTAATCTGATGAACCAGCGCCAACGGGGTCAAGTATTACTGGTATTCCAAGTTCATTGGCTGTAGCACCTGCTTTAAGCATTGATGATAATTTATTATCATTAAGCATCCCGATATTAATATCAAGTCCCTGGCATATCGAGGTTATCTGGCTCACCTCATTAATATCCTCCGCCATTATAGGTGCACCACCGCATGCAAGCACTATATTGGCACAATCATTAATGCTCACATAGTTCGTTATGCAGTGGATAAGCGGATGTCTGTTATGCACATTTTTTATTATATTTTTAAACATTCACTGAAACCCTCTTTTCTATACAGAAAGCTTGTCTTTTTCCATATATGATTATCACTGTATTGAATATTACAACGTCTTTTATCATTGCTTACAATAGCTTGCATTCTCCTATATATGCCTATCGACTTTGCATATTGAATTGTCTATCCTGCAAGATTGTCCTGAATCTTAACTAACAAGCCTGCCTTTTTTATGCTGAATACTATTATTCCAGATATGACCGCACCCATAGCAGTTGATATAAAAAATGGAATTATATACGCATAAAATGCTATTCCTGCAGCACTTTTTCCCATAAGGAATATTGCAACCGGATATGCACATAAACCACCAAGTATTGATGTTCCTGCTACTTCTCCTATCATTGTTGCAATAATATTATGGGTCTTTTTGTATACAATACCGCATATCAATGCACCAAACATACTTCCCGGAAATGCCATAAGGCTTCCCATTCCAAGCAGATTTCTTATAAGTGAGGCAACAAATGCAGCCATTACGCCGTATCCGGGTCCTAAAAGGACGGCACAGAATATATTAACCATATGTTGTACTGGTGCACATTTACTTCCAAATATCGGAAATGAAATCAGGCTTCCAGCTACTGCGACTGCACATAGGACACCAGCAGTGGAAAGTTTTTTAATGTTGTTCATAGTATTTCTCCTAATCTATTAGTCTATTAACCTCTGATTTATTTTAACATAATTTTGTGGGTTGTGTTATATTATATGAGGGAATTATGTTAGGTTATGGTTTTAATTTTATGAGGACGGGGAATATTATAATATATACAGAAATGAGGATTTGTTATGAAAGCTTATGAAAGATTATTAAAGTATGTTGTTGTCAGAACTCCTAGTGATGAAGAGAGTGGAAAGTCACCTTCTTCTGAGTGTCAGTTTAAGCTAGCTGGGCTTCTTAAAGACGAGATGACTGAGCTTGGACTTAGTGATGTTAAGCTTGATAAACATTGTTATCTTTATGGCAGACTGCCTGCAACTAAGGGGCTTGAGAAGCTTCCTTCAATTGGTTTTATTGCCCATATGGATACTGTGTCTGATTATTGCAATGGTGATATCAATCCTGTTGTGACTCCTGATTATGATGGTGGGGACTTAGTGCTTGGTAACAGCGGACTTATACTAAGTCCTGATACTTTTCCACATCTTGCTTCTTTAAAGGGCAGAACTCTTATAACTTCTGATGGAACAACTATTCTTGGTGCAGATGATAAGGCTGGAATTGCTGAAATTCTTACTATGATTGAATATATCACTGCTAATAATATTGAACACCCTGCAATATGCGTAGCATTTACGCCTGATGAAGAGATTGGTATGGGTACTGAACATTTTGACGTTGAACGCTTCGGAGCTGATTACGCATACACTGTTGATGGCGATACTGAGGGTGAGATACAGTACGAGAATTTCAATGCCGCCAAAGCTGAATATGTTGTGAAAGGTTTTAATGTCCACCCCGGCTCATCTAAGGATACTATGATTAACGCTTCCTTAGTAGCTATGGAAATTAATAATTGCCTGCCGGCTATGGAGATACCAAGGGAAACGGAGAATTACGAAGGCTTCTATCATCTTATAAGTATGTCTGGTGATGTTGCAGAAGCACACCTTAATTATATAATCCGTGACCACGATGCTTCATTATTTGAAGCAAAGAAAGCCACACTGTGCCACATTGAAAAGATTATGAATGAAAAATGGGGTGCTGGAACTGTACAGCTCACTATCACTGACCAGTACCGCAATATGGCTGAGATTATCAAAAAATGTATGTTTCTTATAGATAATGCTGTGAAAGCCTGCAAGAATACTAATATACCACCCCTTATACTTCCAATAAGAGGTGGCACTGACGGCTGTATGTTAAGTTATATGGGACTTCCCTGCCCTAACCTTGGCACTGGCGGACACGCCTACCACGGTCCTTACGAACACATAACCATCGAAGGTATGAACAAAACTGTTGATATGCTTGTAGAACTCGTGAAAACATTTTCCAAGCCTATAATTAACTAACAGGCATAAGCTTACGCCTTAACTGTTTCAATTCTTGTAAAGAAATATATGTACTTGAACATTATCAAAAATATAATAAATACACACCCATATATATTAGACATTGCAAACATTGCCAATATAAGCATTGCTGATGCTGGTAGCAGCAATATGCTAATAATAAAAATGGCGTTAATGGCAATATCTCCATACCACTTAAAGACAGGAGATATTGCCATCATTAGAACTCATATATTTTTATAAATTAAAGCTTTTGATTCTTATGTCTTTCAAAGAAGCTCTTAGTTTCCTTAACTACAACTCCACTCAATGCGAATAACGCAATCATATTAGGAAGTGCCATAAGTCCGTTAAATATATCAGCGATTGTCCATACCGCACTTACTGTCATATAAGGTCCAATAAATACTGCTAATATGTATATCCAGCGGTATATTTTAACGTGTTTCATATTACCACCGCTAAGATATTCAAGACATCTTTCGCTGTAATAGTCCCAGCCAAGAATTGTTGTAAATGCAAAGAATACAAGACAGAGCATAAGCACAAAAGAAGACACCTGTGCCGGGAATGGAAGTCCATTCTGGAACGCATATGTAGTAACTGCTACACCCTCAATGCCTTCAACCTGCCATGCACCTGTTATTACAATTGAAAGTCCTGTAAGAGTACAGATTACAATTGTATCAATAAATGTACCTGTCATACTTACAAGTCCCTGCCTTACAGGTTCGTTAGTCTGTGCCGCAGCCGCAGCTATAGGTGCACTACCAAGTCCTGCCTCATTAGAGAAAATGCCTCGTGCCACACCTTTCTGCATAGCAACAAGCATACTTCCGACTGCTCCTCCAGTGATTGCCCTAGGAGAAAATGCTGCCTGAACTATAACCTTAAATGCCGCAGGAACTCTAGTAATATTAGCTATTACTAAAACCGCAACAAATAATACATATATAATTGCCATAAATGGCACTACAACCTGACTTACGCTTGCGATTCTCTTAACACCACCTATAAGCACAAGTGCAACACAGACTGCAAGAATAAGTGAAGCGATTACTACTGACCATGAGTACTCGCCAAGAAATGGAATATTGACACAATGCTCATTATTCGCATCGAAAAAACCATTAACGGCACTTGAAATACCATTTACCTGACTAAATGTACCAATACCAAAAAGTCCAACACATACACCAAAAAATGCAAATAACTTAGCAAGCCATTTCCAGTTCTTGCCCATTCCCTGCTCTATATAATAGAATGGTCCGCCAAGACTGTGTCCGTCTTCTCCTATAACTCTGTATTTAACAGCAAGAAGACCTTCTGAATACTTAGTTGCCATTCCGAAAAATGCTGTTATAACCATCCAGAATAATGCACCCGGACCACCTGCACAGACTGCTGTTGCAACACCAACGATATTACCAGTACCAATAGTTGCACTTAAAGCTGTACATAATGCGGCAAAACTTGTAATTTCGCCTTCGGCCTCTTCTTCATTTTTAACCATCCATTTTAATGCTAAAGGGAGCTTTCTGAGCTGTAATAAACCAAGACGAACTGTCAATAATATTCCGCCAAAAAGGATAATTACCATAAGCGGCACACCCCAGACGAAATTATCAATGTTCGTAAGAATCTGATTAATTGAATTCCACATTGTACTTTCTACCTTTCATATCTAAACTACAGCATAGTACAAGCCTATACTGTCCCAACACCGCAAATGCCGTACATTACTAAATACTTTGCTAATATGCAGACTTTTACTTAATGCATTGGAATTATAGACAATATTGCCTGAATAAATATAAAAGCAGAAATAACATTTTAGAATATACAACTTATCATATAACAAGTTATATTATACTTTATGCCTTCTCTGTCCTTTTGCCTGAGAGATTCATATACCCTCTTTATAAGAAGTCATAATATTGTCTTATAATCCATTATTAACTGCTTATAAAGAACTATATGTTGCACCTTCGGCCTCTGTGTTTATCCAGAACTCTCCAGAGAGTCGATCCATTTACAGTTGCGCCAGCAGATACTGGCACCTGAGAGTGTTACTCCTTCGGCAGGCTTGCGCCGTTTTCCTGCAAACTTCATATCGAAAATTGCCTTATATTAATATAATCTTATTTTCTACATAATTCAACTTATTTTTACAATTTTTTTATAATTATAGAATTTCCTATTACATAAAAAGGCAGCCACCGTGATTACACCCCTCCGCTGGATATACCAGAAAGTATGCTGTATCACTTTATGTGACTGCCATTTTATTATCTGCTTATATTATTTACTTATACTATTCGCCTATACTATTAACTTATATTATCAGCTTATATTATTAAGTATATAATTCTAAGCATTTTCTTTTCTTCTATATAATGTAAGACATATAACACCTGCACTAATCATAAGAACTGCAAGAAGAATTATTGTTCTTGTAACTGAGAGAGTATCAGCTGTAGCCGCACTATCATCTGCTGTTGCAGCACTGTCTCCTGCCACATCATTATTATCTGCCGCACTGCCATTTCCTGATACATTGCTCTTATCCTCTGTATTAGAATTAGCAACATCCTCATAGACTACAATATATGTTGAGAATCTATCAGTTGCAAATGTAAGTTCTCCTGTTGCTTCATCAAATGTGGCACTAAGAATATCTGATACCCCATTGTGAATTCTTATTACACTATACTTCCTTGTCTTTGAAGAATCTTTATTAATAAGGTCTGAATTTAACTTAACCTTAATATTAATTGCACTGTTAAGTTCATATACATCAGACTTCTGCGAACCTATAATCTTCTGTAACTGGATATCAAGTATGCATCCAGCAGCCTGATTGTCCTTAATGTTACTATTAATAAGTTTCTTCTCATCTTCTGTAAGATTAGAACTCTTATCCTTTACAGTAAGTGCAATATCAACCTTTACACCATCTTCTGCCTGTTTAGCTTCATCTTCTGTAAGGATAGCTTTAATAATGTCTTCTGTTGAATCTACAAGTCCTGTTTCTGGTACTCTTTCATCTACCAATACTGAAACTTTAATATCTGTCTTAACATCAGAGTTATCTGAACCCGGCTTGTTGTTATCACCCGGCTTATTATCGTTGTCGCCCGGCTGTGTATTCTCAAGCTTAGGAATAACTGTAATGTCTGCCTTGTCACCACATACTGTACAATGATGTGACTTGCTTCCTTCTTCTGTAGTAGTAGCTTCCTTATCGATAGTCCATTCTGTACTATAATTATGTCCTGCCGCTGGAATTACTTCTGTCTTAGTATCTCCACATACTATACAAGTATATAACTTTGAACCTTCTTCTGTACAAGTTGCTTCTTTCTGTACTTCACCATCATTCCATACATGTTCTGTATGTTCTTGCTTAGCTTCATTGTAAGAAGTCTTCTCCCACTGTAATGTTGTAAGTGTAAGCTTTCCTGCACCTGTATATGGTTTAACATTAGTATCAAGTTCTGAAGCTGCATATAATGTGTAGCCAGTATAAGGAAGGTCTTTCTTGAATTCATCTTTATCCTGAACTAATGCTACTTCACCTTCTTTATCAGTATTAAGAGCTACCTTTAATTCCTGCTTTGCTCCATCCATCATATATATTGTATTAAATGCGTTAATATAACCTGCTGGACTGCTTCCGTTACCACTTATAAGTGCATTAGTTATACCTGACATATAGCAGTTCTCAAGTAACATATGAGCTCCACAGTTAGATGATGCACCATTACTTACAATTTTCTTAGCTAATTCCGGATTTGTCTTTTCTATATCAAGACGCATTTCTCTTAAATCCTGTGCATCCATAATACAATTGTATACATGTGCTGTACCATAACGAAGTCTTGGCATTCTATCCATCGAATTCTTATAGTAGTTATTAGCAAGTGTAAGTTTAATATTCTTAGCTGATGAATCATCATCAGACTGTCCTAATAAATGAGTCTTTTTCTGACCATAAGCATAATTGTATATCTGCTGATCTGTCATACCCTCTTCAAGCAAATGCTTATAATATGGGTAGTTATCTGGATTAGCCTTCATAGCATTCATCATTTCATCAAAGAATACATTATCTTCACTTGCTGGAAGGAATTCACACCATGATATTGTTATATTACTGTCATTAACTGGTGTCTTAACATCAATAACTCCATCATATGACTTATAGAAAGTACAGTGGTCAACCCATATATCAGAGCTTCCCTTTTCTATTGTCATATAATCCCAGTCATTACGATCATAAGCACCTTCTGTATAATCGTCCCACTCCCATATCTCATCAAATTCAATATTTCTTATGATGATATTATTAGAGCCTGTTATATCTATACATGTATGTGTAATCTTAGCTCCATTCTTAGAGTAGATTGTAAGATTACTCATATCTGCAAGCTTAAGCATTGATACACCTGTCTTTAAAAGTGTTGGGTGTGTAAGTGGCTCAAGCTTATGTGCTGTTATAAATGAGCTGTAGCTGTCAAAGTTATTAACTTCCTTATCACCAAGCGCAATATCTGCTGTAAGCTCGATTACTGATGCCTTACCACTCTTCTTTACACTCTGTATTGCATTAAGGAATTCTTCTGCTGTGCCGGTTGTGTAATAGTTATCTGATGTTTCCTTTAATAATCCACCACCTGTTACATTAGCACTCTGTGCATAACCTTCCTGTGCATACTGTGCAAGTCCTGTATCATCACCTTCTGTCTGTGAATAAGTATCTGATACATATTCTTTCTCTACATATCTGTCTATGCTGTCTGTCTTAACAGTACCTGTATACCTTATTGTACCTACTATTGTATATGGATCCCAGCCAAGATATGATGTTGAAGTCATTTCATTGGCTTTCGTAGCAGATATCTGTCTTCTGTTACTGTTAATTGCAAATGCAGGACCATAGCTTCCATATTCGAAAAATCTTGCATTAGCAGCCAAATTACCACTCATATCTGTATATGGATTAGAAGCATTCGGCTTTAATATCTTACCCATATAGCAGTTAATCCAAGTAATATAAGCATCTGCTCCCCAAGGTCTTGCAAGATAATACTTACTTCCTGAGCATCCCTCTTCTGAGAGAACCTGACAGTTAAAGAATGTAAGACCATATGTTGCAGAGGCTGATGCCTTAGGAGCTGATACATAGCCTGAATTCTTATTAGCATTGTAACGGAATACAAGCTTGCAATCATTAAATAATGCTCTAGGCTCATTACCATATATGAAATCCACATTACCAGCTATATAGCACTTGTAATAATACTGGGTGCCACCATTAGCACAAAGTGTATCCTGATAACCAAGTATTCTTAAGTTGATATATGATGTTTCATTGGCATCATTTCTTAAAGCATCTGCTGATTCATTTGACTTAGTACCATCACCAAGATAATTATAAGTATTCTCAATTGTAAGGTTCTCTGCTGAAAAGCCTGTTGCTGTCTTATCTATTCTTACAGCACATCTTAAAGACATATCTCCACCAGCTAATTCCTTAACATCATAATATATTCTTGTCTTCTCGCTATCCTCACCTATAAGTGTTATATAAGGAGATTTAACAACAAGATGTTCTTCATAATCACCTTCTTTAACAAGAATAATTACACGTCTCGTGTTATCAGAAGCAACTGAATCTACTGCCGCCTGAACTGTCTTATAAGTTGGTATTCCATTAACCTCTTCACCATCAGTTCCTGTGTATGCACTATCTACAACCTTGTTGTAATTAGTAAGATATACATAATTAAATGTTTCTCTAGTCTTGTTACCTTTCTTATCTGTGAATATTAATTCAACATCATTTCTTCCTTCTTCAATAGCAATGTCTTTAAATGCAAAGCTTTCTTTTTCTTTAACATCTGTCTTTGCTGCTTCACTGCCATTAACATAAAGCGTTGCTGTTACATTTTCTTCAACTACACCTTCAATTGTAATCTTTCCATTGTATACAGTGTCATATGACTTTTTAGTTATTGTATACTTAACAGCATCATCTTCATATACATATTTACCTGTATGTCCTGCTGTTGGAACAGCCCATAAAGTATCTGATGGGTTACTGTAGTTATCTACTTTCCCATTAACGTGTGAATAAGCTATTATATAATAGTAATATGGCATCTCTGCTGTTACATTTTTATCTTTATAAGCACATTCTGTAACTGTTGCTATCTTTGAAACATTCTCTGCTGTCTCATCGTATGAATAACGATATACCTCATATTGGTCAGCCTTATCTACTGCATCCCATACAAGATCAACTGTATCTGCACTTGAAGCTATGCTTACCTTTGGTGAATCCAGTGCTGCTATTACTGTTATTGCATCTGATTCAACATAATCATTAATCTCACCATTAATACCTAACTTACCAGCCACTCTGAACTTATAATCTCCTGCATCCTTAATTGAATACTTATATGTTGGCTCAGTAATGTCTGATGCAACCTTTTCCCAGCTCTTTCCGTTATCTCTTGATACTTCAAGCACATATAAGCCATCGCCTTCGGCTGGTACTTCATCTGTCCAGCTTACTGTGATGTAATCTCTTGTATAAGCTGCTTTAGCTGTAACTTCCTTAACAACTGGTGCTGTACCTACTGCATTGTAGCATTTATTCTGGTCGTAAAGAACTGTTCCGTCCTGTGCTATATACTTCATATTCTGGATAGTTGCCTTAACACCTGCTAATACAAATCCATATGATACTGCTGTATTTTTCTTATCTGCATTAAATAAGAGATTATCACTTGCACTATAAGAATATGTAGCTGTCTTAGTCTCTCCACCCTTAGGTGTTGCTTTGATAACAAGAGCATCGTCTGTCTTTTCAACTGTAAATGTCACAACAGTTCCTGCTGGAATAGTTGTATCCACTTTACTTGAAGCACCTGCAAGATCTGATGGCTTCTTTGAGTAAACCATCTTAAGTGCATTAGAATTACGTATTCCTACGGTGTCTATATAATTCTTGTTAAATGCACCAAAGAATATACCATTAGTATTGCTTGAACCACACTCTGTAATTGTTATATCTGCTGTAAGCTTGTTGGCATCTGTAGTCTCATCAAATCCAAAGAAGCTTACTGTATTATTGATATTAGTTGACTTATCAGTGTTTGTAGTTGTATTTAATGTACCACCTGTCTGTGTAAGAACAAGTTTCTGTCCTGTAGGCTGTACAACAAGATTAGAAGCTGTACCATAATCATATGTCTTAGGCATAGCTGGCTGTTCATTATATTCAACATCCTTAGCTGCATATACTATAGATATTGAAACTATGTAAGCTGAACCTGTTGATACAATTTCAACTGTTCCTTCGCTCTCATCTTCATAATTATATACTGTTGTCACATCATCTTTTGATGCCGGCTCACCCGCTATTGTGTAAAGTGCATATGTACTTGCTGGTGCATATGATTTTACTGATATAGTACACTTTCCACTTACAGGTATTGTTATCTTAGCTCCTGTAGTAAACTGTGCTGAATTAGGGCTTGCTCCATTAGGAACTAACTTACCTTTTGTAGCATCAATAGCTAAACCATTGTAGTAGCCTGTTGTTCCCATAATATTATCATCATAATAATCACCATCATCACTCTTAACAAAAGACCAGCTTGTAACCTGCTCAAATATAAGCTTATGTGATGCTTCAGCACCCTTTACTGTAACTGTGTTACCTGACTTTACCTTGTATGGAAGTGCAAGGAAATCACCACCAAGTGTAAGTGTATATGAACCCTCTCTTAACTTAATAGCATCCTTATCTGTAAATACATATTCATATCCATCATCATTATTCATATATATGTATTTTACATTCTTGCCTGTTAAATCAGGTTCTTCCGGAAGACTTACTGTAACGGCATATGTTGGCTTAAGTCCTACAGTTATATCTAATTCTGCATCTTCTGAATATTTAATTCCATCTGATACAGAAGTTACTTCATAGTCATTAGCACCCTTTACGGCTACACTATATGAAACACCTTTTTCAAACTTAGCTGTATATTTCCAAGTATCTGTATCAATAGTTACTTCTGGAACATAGTCTGTTTCCTCAGTTGTTGTAAATACAAGTTCAAGGCCTTCTGTATAATAACCCTCAGTAATGCCATTAATCTTACCTGTTACTGTGCAGGTATCAAGGCTAATGACAGTTAAATCTGCTGTAATCCTGGCAGCAGTCTCTGTACTTACACTATGTTTATAAATACCACTCTTAATCTGGTATGCCGGATTGCTCAGTGATATCTCATATTCCATAACTTCATCTTCTGCTGGTACTTCAATTGAATATGTACCGCTCTTGCCATTCTCTGCAACTGTTATATCTGATGTATATGTAAGTCCAGTTGTATTATTAGTCGCTACAACCTGCATATCAGATGGAATATCTGATTTAGATGTAATAGTTCCATTTATTACTTTCTTATTAAGTTCTACACATTCGATTGAAAGATTTCTAATGTATGTATTAGTTTTAACATCTAATGTAAGCTCTCCTTCATCTCCTGTAAGATAACATTCAAATTCTACATCAACATAACCGCTGTCAGAATTTGCAACACAGGAAATACATTCCATCTTTCTTAAGACCTTGTCACTTCCTGTTATATTAAGTGTATTTCCTAATATGCTGTCCTTATCTGTACCTACGTTCTTATTGACAGTAAGTTTAATAACAGCCTTATCTCCCGCCGCTGGTATAACTATCTTAGTACCAGTATTAACCTGAATTCTATCACCTGTCGTTGGTTGAAACTTACCTGATGTTGCATCAACATATAATACATCTTTATCACCATTAGTATAAGTTCCTGTATCACTTTGAATTGCTATATTAGAACCTTTACTTGATAAAACTGTTTCTGAATATCCCCATTCAGCTTTAGTATCCCCACCATCTGCGAATGAAGCAGATGTTGTCGCATAACTTGTTGATGATTCAACCTGTATCATATAAAGATATTTCTGTGCTTTTAACTTAACAGATACTGTTGTTGCATTTTTATCTACCATTCCAGTAATTACATAGCTTTTACTTCCACCTGATGTCACTTTAACATCATTCATTCCTGTACATTCAATATCATCTACAGTTATTCCACTACTTGCCTGCAATGTTACTGTACAACTTTTCGCATTATTAATCACAGGAAAAGTCATTACTGTTCCTGCATTAACCTGAAAATCCTTATTAGTACTGCCTGCTTTCAGGCTTCTATTAGTCATTTTACCTGAATTTGCATTAATTAATAATTCATCATTATTAGAATTAACCAGCTTACCTGATTTGCCTTTCAACTCCGTAACTGAATTATCATTATCGCCATCTGCATACATTGTAGAACTTACTGTCCACTCTGCACTGGCTTTTTCTGCCGCTTTGGCTGTAATGCTAAACAAGCCCTCCGGCAATGAAAGTCCAGATATGATTAAAGCTAACGCCATAAACATAGCTGAACTTCTGCGAAACCATTCTCTTCTACGTCTTGATTTCATAGTCCATACTCTCCCTTTCTTAGTAATACAATGTTTTGTAACTTTTACACAAAACTAATTGCATATTTTCTATAAGATTACAACTTTTGACGAAAATGTACTACTGATTTTTATAGTTCTCGGGTACCAATTACTGAAATTTTTAGGTTTTGATGTATTTTTTGTGATACATTGCATAAAATCCGTGTAAACATTTACCAATAATCGTCTATATCACAAAATAATATATATGTATTACTGCTAATTATTTACACGGGTGTTATACGCATATATTTAATTATTATAATTCTCTTAGTGTCATATCTATTATCTACCTGCCTGTCTGGCAATTATATTAACTAATTCATCAGCATCTATAGGCTTTGCTATATGTGTATTCATACCAGCTTTAATGCTCCGTTCTATATCATCATAGAATGCGTTGGCACTCATCGCTATAATTATTACAGTACCCGCATCTTCTCTTCCTGACTTTCTTATCTTCCCTGCGGTTTCCAAGCCGTCCATAACCGGCATCATTATATCAAGGAGTATAACGTCATACTCATTAATATCTGAATTCATATATGTATCCAGTGCTTCCCTGCCATTGCTTACTCCAACAGTCCTTGCACCCGCATTATCAAGAATAAAGCTTACAATCTCCATATTCATCTCGTTGTCTTCTGCAACCAGCACTTTAAGTCCTTCAATTGACATCTGTGCACCACATTTACTATTCTTAGCTTCAGTCACGTTACGGTTAATTTTGAATGGTAATATTATTGTAAACTCTGTTCCAACATTCTGTCTGCTGATAAATTCAATTTCTCCACCCATTATCTCAATAAACCTCTTGGTTATTGCAAGTCCAAGCCCAGTTCCTTTATAAGCTGTTCTTGCATTGCTGCTCTCCTGTGCAAATGGCTCAAAAGCTATCTGCTGGAATTCTTCGCTCATTCCTATTCCGGTGTCTTCACATATGAAAGTAACCTTAACTGTATCGTCATCAGCTGCATTTTCACTATAAGAAAATCTAACAGAACCATTCTGCACATTATATTTAATCGCATTGGATAATATATTCTGTAATATCTGCCTTAAATGTAGCGAACTGCCTATCAGATTGTCATATTCTATACTGCCACTGTCAACCGAATAATCGATACACTGTTCATCTGCCTGTGTCTCAATAACACTGCTGACCTCATTAATGATCTTCGTAAGCTCAAATGGTTCTTCTTTAATGGCAATCTCACCCGACTCAAGCTTATTCATATCAAGAACATCATTTACAAGGTCTAATAAAAAGCCTGAGGCTGACATAATCTTATCAAGACATTCTTCTTCCTTTTCCCTGTTGCCAAGATTGAACCTGCATATATCGACCATTCCTCTTATTCCATTAATAGGTGTTCTTATATCGTGGCTCATACGCCTTAGAAAATCTGTCTTTGCAATATTGGCACGTTTCTCCTGCTCTGCCGCCTGTAGAAGCTGTCTTTTATATTCCATTTCCTGTAGCTGCATTTTACTTTCATCTTTGGCAATAACAAGCTGTCTTACAAACATAACAACACCTATTACCGCAATATATACAAACAATGCGGCAGCAACCGCCCTGTTTCTTAAAGCATATACCTGCTTATCCGCAAAGAACGCATATATTGTATAATTCTCTATCTGCTTTCTCTTGCCATAGTAATAATCTTTTTTGTATGGTACAGCTATAATGCCATTATCATTTTCTTTCCATGCCCCATCATATTTCTGTCTCAGTGCCTTCATATCAAGTCCCTGAAGCTCCTCGTCATTGGAATTAAGCACCTTGTTCTCATCTGATATATACACAATCCCATCCATATCAAACTCAAAGCCTGATATGAGCCTGTCAATGCTTATATCTCCACTATTATCATAGCTTTCCTTCTTCACATATGTAATAACTGCACCTTTTGTATCTTTTCTTGCCGCTACAGCAATATCGGAAAACTCCTCATTCTGGCTTTCGGTATATGTTATGCTCCCTGACCTGGCATTAACTCTTGTTATATATACCTTCTGTGGGTGTTCAATGACATCTTTTACATTACTGTCGTCTATAACTGAATCAATATCCGTATATTCCATTCCCCTGCAAGATTCACATTCACCCTCTCCGTCAAGAACAACTATTCCGTCAAGTCTCTGGTTATACATATATTCATCTAAAAATGTATCAATATCATCTTCATACTGCATACACCTTACTAATTCCTGTGTCTTATCAGAAAGCCTGTACAAGCTTTTCACTTTATCATTCTGTATAAAGTATTCATATGTATTAACTCTTGTCTGCACAAAATCCAGCACCCTGTCTGCTGTCTTATTAACCGTTTCATTGCTTATTTCGGTAAATATAACAGCTACTATTGTCAACAATATAAATCCTGTAATTATTGAAATCAAAAATGCTTTAACATCTGATATGCCCCATATTCTACTCTTATCTTCCATTAGTTCCCCCATACTGCCATACTAACGTCAACCCCATATTTCTCTGCTATGCTCTGTATTGTGCCATCAGCCCTCATTTCGTTAAGCACCCCGGTAAGCTTCTTATCAATTCCACTGTCATTATCAAGTGAAAATGCAATTCCCAGCTCTGAAATGCTTAATTCTTCCCGAAGCACACCAAAATGTTCCTCATTGGACTGTACAAATACATTCATAGCATTTTCGTGACCTGCTATGGCATCAACATAACCTTTTCTCATACTAGCATATAATTCTTCCATCGTTGACATACTGTACAGCACACCAACCTGCGGCGTATTCGTATTAGATAGTATGTACTCCGGCTTGGAAGTTACCTGCACCGCCACTCTTTTGCCGTTAAGATCAGCAAGGTTTTCTATCCCGCTGTCTTTATTGACAACTACTATCTGACGGCTGTACATATATGGACCAGCCCAGTTGTACTTATCCTCCCTGCCGGTCATTGTAAAACAGCCCCACAGGCAGTCTACCGCTCCCTCTTTAAGATATATGTCTTTGTTATCCCATACAATCTGCTTGAATACTGGCGTATAACCCATACGCCTGCAAGCCTCTCTTGCTATCTCAACATCAATTCCTGTAAAGTTGCCATCACTGTCAAGATAACTGTAAGGCACATAATTATCACTGCCTATTATAAGAGGCTTTAAATCATTACTTGAACTCTTAGAGCCGTTATTATGTATATTACTGCACGCCATAAGCCCTGCTGATACTATGGCAGACAATATACATATAACTAATTTTAAATAACTAATTATATTATTACTTTTCATTTTTCCCCCACTCTTTAATAAATACACTCTTAAGTATTTCTGCCTGATGTCTGTATATATCCTTTTATATATTTATCAATGTTTTTAATCATATACTCTACTAATCTTACATAACTTTTATGTATTTAATTATATAGCCTGATGAACTATAAGTCTATGTTTATATATTTTAAAATTTTTAATTTATTTAGATATAATAAATTGTTCCGTAACTTATACTATATATCAATATTAAAAACAGCAGGAAGATATTATGAATTCCCAATATCTTCCTGCTGCTTATATACATCAGCTTATATGCTTTATTATTCTATTATAATTGTATGTTACTCATTATTGCTGTTATTAAATATATCTGGATTTTCTTCGTTAATAGTGCTCTTCGCAGTATCTTTATTATCTGCTCCGGATGAAGCTGTATCAGAAGATGCATCTCCTATTCCCTTCCATATATCACTTTCTGAAGGTCCGTTAAGTGTAGATGAATAACTTCCGTCTTCATTAAATGTTACACTCTCGGCGACCTTTTCAGAATGTGTAAAACCTGTTGTATCAACTGGTTCTGGAATACCTTTGACCTCGCGGAATATCTTCATAAATTCCTTACCTGTAATTGTTTCGTGATCATAAAGGTAATGGGCAATCTTGTCAAGGACATCTCTGTTCTCTATAAGAAGCTGCTTAGCTTCCTCATAACATTCCTTTAACATATTCTTGACTTCTTCATCAATCTGTGCGGCTGTTTCATCAGAACAGTCAAGTCTTGCATTACCATTAAGATAAGGGTCATCAACTGTTGCCAGATTCATAAGTCCGAATCTGTCTGACATACCATACTGTGTAATCATAGCCTTGGCTATCTTAGTAGCCTTTTCTATATCATTAGCAGCCCCTGTTGTAACTTTGCCAAAGACAATCTCCTCTGCCGCACGTCCAGCAACTAAAGTTACAAGTCTTGCCATAAGCTCATCTTTGTTCTGTAAGTACTTTTCTTCTTCTGGAACCTGCATTACATAACCTAATGAACCCATAGTTCTTGGTACAATAGTAATCTTCTGTACTGGCTCTGAGTCTTTCTTTAAAGCTGTAACAAGTGCGTGTCCTACCTCGTGGTAAGCAACTGTCTGCTTCTCTTCCTTGCTGAGCACCCGGTCTTTCTTCTCTTTACCAGCTATGACAACTTCAACTGCCTCAAATAAATCTTTCTGTGATACATACTTTCTTCCTGCCTTAACTGCAGCGATAGCAGCTTCATTAATCATATTGGCAAGATCTGAACCTACTGCACCACTTGTTGCAAGTCCGATTTCTTCAAAATTAACTGTATCGTCCATAAGCACATCTTTAGAATGTACTTTAAGCGTTTCAATACGTCCCTTAAGGTCTGGCTTGTCAACTATAACTCTTCTGTCAAGACGGCCTGGTCTAAGTAACGCCTTATCAAGAACTTCTGGTCTGTTAGTAGCCGCAAGTATAAATATACCCTTTGATGAATCAAAACCGTCCATCTCTGCTAATAACTGGTTAAGTGTCTGTTCTCTTTCGTCATTACCGCCGCCATATCTTGAATCACGGCTCTTACCAATAGCATCAATCTCATCTATGAATATGATACAAGGTGCCTGCTTGGTAGCTTCTTTAAAAAGGTCTCTTACTCGTGAAGCACCAACACCTACAAACATCTCAACAAAATCTGAACCTGCAAGTGAGAAGAATGGTACATTAGCCTCACCAGCTACTGCCTTTGCAAGAAGTGTCTTACCAGTTCCTGGAGGTCCTACTAAAAGTGCACCCTTTGGAAGCTTGGCACCAATCTTTGAATACTTATCTGGATTATGAAGAAAATCCACTATCTCTGTAAGCGACTCCTTCGCCTCATCCTGTCCTGCTACATCTTTAAATGTAACACCTGTCTTCTTCTGTACATATACCTTAGCGTTATTCTTGCCGACACCCATGCCGCCCATCATACCGCCGCCTTTGGATATTCTTCTATATACAAAGGCAAATATTACATATATGAATAAGAATGGTAATACATATGCAACCAGAAATTCTACTATTGATGAATTAGAATCTGGTATATAACCTGAGAATTCAATACCTTTTCTCTTGAGTAATGGAACAAGTGTGTCATCATTAACATATCCTGTATAGTATGTGTAGCCTAACTTGTTCGCTTCCGGAGTATCCCCTGCACTGTCAACTGGTGTAATAAGAATTCTATCCTGTTCAAGTGCAACGCTCTTTACTTCATCATTATTAACCATCTCTATGAACTCATTATAAGTTATCTCCTTATAAGTAGCATTCTTTACGAGATTGTTAAGCATTGTTATTCCAATAAATGTAATAACCGCAGCAATTATAATAAAGACAATAAGACTGGTGTTCTTAGGCTTTTTATTATTGTTATTATTGCCGCCACCATTATTCCTGTTGTTATTATTACCACCACCGTAATTATTACCGTTGTTGTAATTATCCATTCGGCTTCTCCATTCCTAGTTCTTTATACTCTCATCGTCTGATAACTTATCATTAACAGACAATACCCATTATAAAGAAGGAATATTTATAAATCAACCTTTAATAAAAGGTTTCATACTATTTATTTTTTATTAAGATTTAGTTATTCTTTTCCTGATACTCAAGTGCCGCGCCAATAAATCCTCTGAATAATGGATGTGGTCTGTTAGGTCTTGACTTTAATTCTGGGTGAGCCTGTGTTGCTAAGAACCAAGGGTGCTCCTTAATCTCTATCATCTCAACAATTCTTCCGTCTGGTGAGATACCTGAAAGCTGCATGCCATTTTCAACAAGAACTTTTCTGTAGTCATTATTTACTTCATATCTGTGTCTATGTCTTTCATTAATAGTTTCTTCGCCATATAATTCATATGCCTTAGAATCCTTGGCAAGCACACAAGGGTATGAACCAAGTCTTAAAGTTCCACCGATATCGTCAATACCTTCCTGATCTGGCATAAGGTGAATTACTGGATGTGTTGTATCTGGCTTTAACTCAACACTGTGCGCATCTTCATATCCAAGAACGTCTCTTGCAAATTCTACGATTGCAAGCTGCATTCCAAGGCACAGACCTAAGAATGGCACGTTATTCTCTCTTGCATATTTTATAGCCTGAATCTTTCCTTCTACACCTCTGTCACCGAATCCACCTGGTACAAGAATACCTGATACATCTGATAATAATTCAGCGGCATTATCCTTAGTAACTGTCTCTGAGTCAATCCATTTGATTGTGACATCAGCAGAATTATATACACCGCCGTGCTTTAATGCCTCAACTACTGAAATATAAGCATCGTGAAGCTGTATATATTTACCTACTAATGCAACTGTAACCTTCTTAGTTGGATTTTTCCAAGCCTTGCACATAGCTCTCCACTCATCTAAATCTGGTTCTGGACAATCAAGCTCTAGACATTCGCAGGCTACCTGTGCAAGATGTTCTTCTTCCATAGCAAGTGGTGCATCGTAAAGTATCTCAACATCAAGATTTTGTAATACGTGTGTCTTTGGCACGTTACAGAATAATGCAATCTTATCCTTAATACCAGGTTCAAGTGGGTGCTCTGTACGGCATACTAAGATATCTGGCTGAATACCCATTCCCTGTAATTCCTTAACACTTGCCTGAGTAGGCTTTGTCTTCATCTCGCCTGAAGCCTTAAGATAAGGAATAAGTGTAACGTGTATAAGAATAGCATTTTCGTGTCCAACTTCGTGCTGGAACTGTCTGATTGCCTCTAAGAATGGCTGTGATTCGATATCACCTACTGTTCCACCAACCTCGATAATTGCAATCTTAGTTTCATCAGTTGAATAATCTCTATAAAAACGGCTCTTTATTTCATTAGTTATATGAGGAATTACCTGAACTGTTCCTCCACCAAAATCGCCACGGCGTTCCTTCTGTAATACAGACCAGTATACCTTACCTGTTGTTACATTAGAATTCTTATTAAGACTTTCATCAATAAATCTTTCATAATGCCCAAGGTCAAGGTCAGTCTCCGCACCATCATCTGTTACAAATACTTCACCGTGCTGGATTGGGTTCATTGTTCCCGGGTCAATGTTAATATATGGGTCGAACTTCTGCATAGTCACCTTAAATCCACGTGCTTTTAATAATCTACCGAGTGAAGCTGCTGTGATTCCTTTACCAAGACCTGATACTACACCACCTGTTACAAATACATATTTTACAGACATTATTCCTCCTATCCGCCTTTCGGCTTACACATTAATCAACATTCCTACATTATTTTCAACATTATACAGTCATAAATTGCAAATTTCCACATTTTTTTATAATTAAATCTGTATTAATTCTGATACATTTATTTCATTTTATAATCGTTAATAAAATGTCTTTTCTATGGCAGATATGACGTATTCTGACTTAATATTATTAAGCTGGACGATATTAATATTAGTTATCTTATCTTTATTAATATAACCATTAATAATATCCTCCCCTTTATCATTCTTCTCATATCTGAACTCGGTATCTGATATGGTGAGAGCTATTCCCTGTCCTGTATATTTGGAATATGCTTCCTTTAATGTCCATATTCTAAGAAAACGGTTCTCATCTTCGCCAATCCACCGACATTCATTATCAGTAAAAAATCTTCTGGCAACCTTTAAATAATTCTTTCTTGTATGCTCTATATCCACACCAACTGCATTTTCTGATATGGCACATACAACATAATCTCCTGTGTGGGAAAGATTAAAATGTATATTCTTATCCGCATACTCCGGCTTATTATTCGCAGTAAGTTTGATATCATAATCATAAGCCTTATCATATCCGCTGATAAGCTTATTTATATCTATATCATATTCCGAATTACTTTCCCATAAATGTCCTGCGTGGATATTCTCTCTTTCCCGCTTGGAAGCCTCAATTAGATAATTCTTATCTACACAATTCCCAGTTATATAATTATGAGCTATATAATTCCCAGCTTCATAGTCCTTTGTCGCATAATTAAGAAGAAGCCCTGCAACAAGGCTTCTCCTCTTATCTTCCATATATTGATATCTGTCAATCTTCTCCTGCCTGTACTCTGGCACAAGCATTTTCCCAGTGTTAAACATATCCTCGGTTATATCAGATATGTCCGTTATATACAATCTCATATTCTTCCTATGCTGTTGCTGTATCGAACTGGCTCTCATATAAGTTCTTATAAAATCCGCCAGCCGCAAGCAGTTCTTCGTGATTACCCTTTTCTATAATATGTCCGTCTTTCATAACAAGTATAACATCTGCTGACTGTATTGTAGAAAGTCTGTGGGCAACTATAAAGCTTGTTCTTCCTTCCATAAGCTTGTTAAATGCGTTCTGAATTTTTATTTCAGTTCGGGTATCTATAGATGAAGTTGCCTCATCAAGAATAAGCATTGGTGGTCTTGTAAGCATAATTCTTGTTATGCACAAAAGCTGCTTCTGCCCCTGTGAAAGACTTCCTCCGTCCTCACCAATCACTGTATCAAACCCATTAGGAAGACGCTTTATAAATCCGTATGAGTATGAAGCCTTAGCTGCCTCAATAATCTCTTCTTCTGTGGCATCCGGCTTTCCCATAGTGATATTCTCCCTGATAGTTCCTGCCTTAAGCCATGTTTCCTGTAATACCATACCAAAACCGTGTCTTAATGAATATCTTGTCATATCCCTTATATCAACACCTGATACATCTATGCTTCCTGAATTAACATCATAAAACCTCATTAAAAGGTTGATTACTGTTGTCTTACCACAGCCTGTAGGACCTACAATCGCAATCTTCTGTCCCTTCTTAACGTGAAGTGTGAAGTCCTCTATAAGCTTTCTGTCTGGTGTGTATGAGAAGTATACGTTATTAAGGTCTACCCTGCCATCAATATCTGTAACACTAACTGCTGATGGTGCATCTGGAATTTCTGGTTCTTCCTCTATAAGCTCGAACATTCTTCCTGCACACGCAATGGCATTCTGAAGCTCTGTTATAACGCCTGATATTTCATTAAAAGGCTTAGTATACTGTGTAGCATAACTTAAGAAGCTTGATAACTGTCCAACTGTTATGCCTCCGCCTATTGCAGAAAATGCACCTGCAACAGCTACTGCTGCATACACAAGGCTGTTAACAAATCTCGTCGATGGGTTAGTTATTGATGAGAAGAATATAGCTCTTAAAGAATACTTCTGTAATCTTTTATTAATCTCGTCAAATTCTTCTACTGCCCTGTCTTCATAGCCGTATGCCTTTACAACCTTCTGTCCGCCAATCATCTCATCAATAAATGCCGTCTGCTCACCTCTTGTTTCTGATTGGAGCTTGAACATTGAAAATGTCTTCTTAGCAATAAAGCTTGCAACAAATAATGAAACCGGGGTTATAACAACAACTACAAGTGTAATCTTTACATTTATTGTAAGCATAAATATAAGTGTTCCTGCAATTGTAAGCACACCTGAAAAGAACTGTGTAAATCCCATTAAAAGACCATCTGCGAACTGGTCAACATCGGCAATTACACGGCTTACAATATCACCATATGACTGTGCGTCAATATATTTAAGAGGAAGCTTCTGTAACTTTTCCATAGCCTCATCTCTTATATCTCTTGTAACGTGGTAAGTTATCTTATTATTGCATATATTCATTATCCACTGTGACAGTGCTGTTATGGCAACAACAATTCCTATTGTTATAAGTACCTTTGTTATGCCTGCAAAATCAACATTGCCCGGTCCTATAATATGGTCAATTCCTCTACCAACAAGAATTGGCACATACAATGTAGAAGCAACTGTTACAGCAGCCATAAGGATTGATATAACAAGAAATCCACTATATTTCTTTATTCTTTTTAATACTTTGCCAAGCGTAGACTTCTGCGCTTCTCTTTTATCCTTATTATCTTTCATAACTAATCTCCATTCTGACCTATGACTTGAACTGTGAATTATATATTTCCCTGTATACTTCACAATTCTCCAAAAGTTCTGTATGTGTACCTATTCCTGCAATCTCACCATCATCAAGCACGATAATTTTATCTGCGTGCATAAGTGATGCTGAACGCTGTGATACTATAAATACTGTAGGATTATTAGGCATCGTTCTTATAGACTTTCTAAGTGCCGCATCTGTAGCAAAGTCAAGAGCTGATGCACTGTCATCAAGAATAAGGACATCTGGCTTTTTAACAACTGCCCTTGCAATTGTAAGTCTTTGTCTTTGTCCACCTGAAAGGTTCTTACCACCCTGTTCAATCATATAGTCAAGGCGGCCTTTCTTCTTATCAACGAATTCCTTCGCCTGTGCTATTGCAAGTGCATCATCTATCTCTTTATCTGTAGCATCTGCCTTAGCCATCTGGATATTCTTTCTTATGCTTCCTTTGAATAATACTGCCTTCTGCATTACTATTCCGACTTTGTCCCTTAACTGTTCTATATTAATATCTTTAACATTAGTTCCATTTATTAATACTTCGCCACTGGTTGCATCATAAAACCTTGGTATAAGTCCGACAAGACTTGACTTACCTGAACCAGTACCACCTATTATACCGATAGTCTGTCCCCTGTAAGCCTTAAAATTAACGCCGGCAATACTTGTATCACCAGCTCCATTATACTTAAGGGCAACATTCTTAAATTCTACGACAGGAACATTTTCTTTATCTGCTGATAAATCCATACTGCCATCCTTCATACTTGGCTGCACTTCAAATATTGACTCAATTCTTCCTGCACAGGCAAGAGCCTTAGTTATATTAATTACAAGATTAGCAAGCTTGATAAGCTCAACAAGTATCTGTGACATATAATTGTAAAGGGCTACAACCTGTCCCTGTGTAAGACTACCCTGATTAACTCTTATTGCACCAACCCATATGAGTGCAATTATTGAAACATTAACAACTGTGTAAGTAAGAGGATTCATAAGACCTGAAATCTTACCTACGAACTTCTGCATATGATTAAGTTCTTCATTCTTATTCTTAAACCGTGCAAGTTCATCGTCCTGCTTATTAAATGCTCTTATTACTCTTACACCTGTAAGATTTTCCCTTGTTATTCCAAGGATTGTATCAAGACCCGCCTGTACCTTCTTATATAAAGGTCTTGTTCCTATCATAATGCCAAATACTATAACGGCAAGAACTGGTATAGCTGCAACAAATATAAGTGCCGCCCTTACATCTATTGTAAATGCCATAATCATAGCACCAAATACAATAAATGGAGAACGTAAGAATAATCTTAATACAAGATTAACACCATTCTGAACCTGATTAATATCACTTGTCATTCTTGTCATAAGTGTTGACGTTCCAATGTCGTCCATCTCTGTGAAAGAAAGTGACTGTATATGCTTGAATAAAGCGTGCCTTATTCCTGTAGCACAGCCAACTGCCGCCTTGGCACTGAAATACTGTGCTGTTATTGAACATACAAGTCCTATAATTGCAAGGCCTAAAAGCATAAGGCACATTTTTACTATATAAGCTGTGTCCTGCTGTCCTATGCCTCTGTCAATTATAGAAGCAACCACCAATGGAACGAATAACTCAAAGAGTGCTTCAAGCATTTTAAAAAGTGGTGCTAACACACACTCTTTTTTTAATTCTTCCAGATACTTTAGAATCATCTTCATTACTCTTTACCTCACTTGTCCTTATCTTTAAACAGCCAATGGATTATCTTACTCTAAATCTATAAGCTCTGATAAAAGATTCTCATATGCATACGCTCTCTTGCTCATAAAATATTGATTATACACTTCATAATTATAATATGAATGTTCATACTGTCTTGAATACAGATGAGCAAGGTCTACCTTCCGTGTAAATGAAAGTTCTTTGTTATTATTCCACCAGTCTGCAATATTCAGCATTTTAATTGCAATTATTCCAACAATACCCCCCTTGACTTTTAAAAGCAGATTATAATCATATACTGAATCAAGAAAATATCTGTACAGATAATACATAAGAAGCTGTTCATATTCAGTTTCATCTTCCTTGTGGTATTCGTTAAATTCCTTCACAACAGCCCTGAACTGTTCTGCACTTTTACATTCTTCAAAGAAATTATTAACTTCCTCTGTGTATATATTCCAGTCTTTATTAATAACTTCCATTCCCTCAAAACTTTCAAAGAACTTTCTTATATACTTATATGTATCTTTCTTTCCAGCAGCAATACGCCTTGCCCTGTTTAACTTATTTTCCCTGTAGTCTTCCTTGGCAAAACGTCCACATACACCCACTATTAGTTCATCTCTTTCTCTATCAAGATAATCCTGTATGTTTCTTGCAAACATCAGTATAAGCACACATCTTTCCATTATGGTATAATCCCTGTCCGTGGCTATATTATATGCTATAATTCTTGCCTGCCTTAACTGTACAAAGGTAAGCGGGTCTATATCATTGTAGCTGTTAATCTGCTCCCTGTTCTTTACCTCTCTGAATTTAAGCTCGCCCTTATATCCTAATATAAGCTCACCTGCTGTCTTACAGGATGGTGCAATTCCAATCTCCCTTGTATTGCCATATTCATTAATAAATCTGGGAAACTCTGCACACGTTTCACACAGCGAATCCTTACCAAGCTTGATATAAATCTCACACAAATTCTTCTTATTAAGAAATGGACATCTTCCCTCTTTTAGCGTAAATGTACAGCCACCATCTTCAGATGGCACCATAACACTTCTTAACTTATTGCCAAATGACCCAATTACTCTCCTATACTGCTTGTACGACTCTTTATCAACATCAACATCCCAGCCTGCACAGCATGTATCCGTACATTCTCCCGCTATACATTTAAAATTCTTATAATAATCTGGTGTAACTATCTTCATTTAAGCCTGCTCTGCCTTTCTTTTAGTGTACTTCTACTTTATATATCCTAAGCTATTCATACAATTTAACCCTTTATATTTTCTAATATTCGTATATTTTCTAAACCTGCTGTGTCTTTCTGCCTGTTATAAGTGAATATATTGAAGTTATTGTAAGCACAGCAAATACTGCCACTCCAACAAAAAATGTATAGAACATATAAGGATTATTCTGTAAAAACACTGCAGCTGACGATGTATACACATCATTAAGTGTCACGCTTACTCCAAGTATATTGGCATACTGTGGATATTTCACCATTGTAAGCATTGCAAAATAATACACAGCTATAAGCTCTGGCACACTGCATACAAGTGAAACAGCTATGCTTATTGTCCTTATAATAAATGTATTATTATTCACCAGCTTTCTTGCAAGCACGCTGAATACTACCGAAGCCACCATAAATACCATAAACATAACATAATCATCAACCATCGAAGCTACCCTGTTAAACATATCTTCTCCGGATATTCCCTTATAAGTAATCATCAGCACATAGAAATTATATATCGTCCTTATTCCCATAAAAAATGCACCAATAATAACAACCCTGAATATAATATTTATAATCTTATTATCATTATTCTTCATATAATTCCTCATCTTTCTTTAGTAATCACACTATCCTTATATTTTACATTATTTCTAATATAATTCAATATTTATAATTTTACTTTTTATCATTGAAATATGATACATAATCTGTGTATAATTATAACATTATGATTAAACGAAAGGATTAAAATGATGAACACTAAAAAGCTCTCAACATTCAAACGCCTTTTTATGCTCTCTGTTGTACTTGTGTTAAGTCTTGCAAGTACATTAACACTTACTGCCTGTGGCAGTAAAATTCCAGAGAACACTGTATTTTCAGTAGATGACCTTGCTGGAAAGTCAGTCGGCGTACAACTTGGAACTACAGGTGACATATATGTTTCCGATATGGAATCTGATGGTTCAGGAACTAAGGTTGAACGATACAATAAAGGAAATGATGCAATTCAGGCTCTTAAGCAGGGCAAAATTGATGCTGTTGTAATTGATGCACAACCAGCTAAAGCATTTATTGCCGCTAACAATGAACTTATGATTCTTGATGAAGAATTTGTTACAGAAGAATATGCTATATGTCTTGCCAAGAACAATTCATCACTAACAGAAAAAGTCAATGAGGCGTTAAATGTCCTTATTGCCAACGGAACAGTTAATAAAATTATCAATAATTATATTGGTGAAAATGCCTCTAAAGAGGCATATGTACCTACAAGCTCAGGTTCTAACGGAACTCTTACTATTGCTGTTAACGCTTACTTTGAGCCTTATGAATATTACAGCAATGGCAAGGTGTGTGGTATTGATGTCGATATTTCCAATGCAATAGCTGATTACCTTAATATGAAGATTGATGTTGAAGATATGGAATTTGATTCAATTATTACTGCTGTATCTTCTGGAAAAGCAGATTTTGGTATATCTGGTATTACTGTTACAGAAGAACGTCTGAAGAATATTGATTTCTCAATCCCTTACACAACTTCAAGCCAGGTTGTTATCGTAAGAAATAATGATATTAAAGCTTCTGGTTCTAGTTTTGCTGATAAATTCAAGAGCGATTTCATTGATGATGCAAGATACCAGTATCTTCTCACAGGTTTAAGAAATACTCTTATTATTGCAATATGTGCCGCACTTATCGGTATTGTAATAGGTTTCCTTATTGCAATCGTACGTTCTAACCACGATAAGACAGGTAAGATGAAGGTGCTTAACTTCCTCTGCAACATTTATCTCACAGTTATACGAGGAACACCTACAATGGTACAGCTGCTTATTATATACTATGTAATATTCAGTTCAGTACATATTAACAAGATTGTTGTTGCACTCCTTGCCTTTGGTATTAACTCTGGTGCTTATGTTGCCGAAATCTTCCGTTCAGGTATTATGTCAATTGACAACGGACAGTTTGAGGCCGCACGAAGCCTTGGTCTTAACTATAGACAGACTATGATTCAGGTAATACTTCCACAGGCATTTAAGAATGTACTTCCAGCACTTGCCAATGAATTTATCGTACTCTTAAAAGAGACATCAATAAGTGGTTATATCGGTCTTAACGACCTTACCCGTGGCGGTGATATTATCCGAAGCATAACTTATGATCCAATGCTTCCACTTTTCGGTGTTGCACTTATATATCTTGTACTTGTTGTGATTCTTTCATCACTTGTAAAGAAACTTGAAAGGAGATTAAGAAGCAATGAACGACACTAATGTAATTCTTGAAGTAAAAAATCTTAAAAAGACATTTGGCGACCACGTTGTACTTAAGGACATTAATACAACTATTACCAAGGGCGAAGTTATTGCCATAATAGGTCCTTCCGGCTGTGGTAAATCTACATTTTTAAGATCACTTAATCTACTTGAAGTTCCTACTTCAGGACATATCATATATGAGGGCAATGACCTCACAGAAAAGGGTGTAAATGTTGATAAATTAAGACAGAGCATTGGAATGGTATTCCAGCATTTCAATCTCTTTCCTAATATGACAATCAAGAAAAATATCACTCTTGCTCCTACACAGTTAGGACTTATGAGCAAAGAAGATGCTGACAAGAAAGCCTTAGAGCTTCTTGAACGTGTTGGTCTTTTAGACAAAGCTGACTCTTACCCTGATATGTTATCCGGTGGACAGAAGCAGCGAGTTGCAATAGCAAGAGCTCTTGCTATGAACCCGGAGATTATGTTATTTGATGAACCTACTTCTGCCCTTGACCCTGAGATGGTTGGTGAAGTACTTGCAATTATGAAAGAGCTTGCCGCAGATGGTATGACTATGATGGTAGTTACACACGAGATGGGCTTTGCAAGGGAAGTCGCTACACGCTGTATGTTCATCAATGAAGGTATGATTGAAGAGGACGAAGCTCCTAAGGAATTCTTTGACAACCCAAAGAGTGCACGACTTAAAGATTTCTTATCTAAAGTATTATAATAATATTATTCAAAAGCTTATTTTAATATTTTAAGAATTAAGCTATAATAAATAATAGTAATTAAGGCAGGTGTTAATTATCATATAATCTGATGTATAATTAACACTTGCTTTATTATTTAGTACCTGTACTAAAGATTAATAAATCACATCGAGGAGGAGCTATATGGAACAATTCAAAAAAGACCTGATTACAACAGGCCGTCCCAGCTTTATTCCAGCACTAATATTGGGAATAATCGCTATTATATCAGCAGTTACCGGAATTGCTTTTGAATTCAGCCGTTATGATAATTTCGACCCAACACATAAAGGTCTTGCACAGCTTAACGCTATATATCTTATGGGACCATTCGCCGAGGAGACTACTAATGGAAAAGTAACTGCAAGATATTATATTGCAGAGGACACCAATGGATATTTATGTGTGATAAGCACTAACAAGAATACTTGCGTACCTGTATATGGACAGGATTTTACTGATGGCAATGACATTTACTCTTTCACACCACAGACACTTAAAGGTAACAGAGTTAAAATATCTGAAAAGCTTGCTTCCTACCTAGTTAAATACTTCAAAGACTCAGGTCTTGGTATTACTACTTCTAACTACACTGATTACTTTGGAAGCTATTATCTTGATACTAATTACAACCGGCACCAGCTCTCTATTGTATTTTATATAGGTTCCGGCATATTGGCATTTGCAGCCATTATGTTATTCATATCAGGAAACCGTAATGGTGCATTTATCAGGAGGAAAATGGCACAGCTTGAAGCCGATGGTTCTCTCAACGCTTTATATGAGAACTTCGCTACTAATAAACATTTCTTCTCTAATAAGTTAAAACTCGCTGTATCACCTGATTACATTATTGACCTAAATCGTACCAACAATGGATTTAATGTTATTCCATTAGATACTATTACCAATGTATATGTATGCAATATAGCTGACGGCAGGCTTACTAGCACTAACTATATTGCCCTGGAGGTTGAATTCGGCAACAGAATAACTATTGCTCCTCACGAGGGTGAGCTGACTGAATATAATTATGTAGTCAATAACATAATACATTTTATTAAAGAAAGACACGGGGAGGCAGATGCATGATAGTTATTTACAGTTATGGTACAATATACAAAAAAGATGCTGATACTGGTGTTTTCCAGTGTCCTAACTGTGGACATATAACTCCACACGGCTTATACAGACGAATTAACCGTGTTTCTATATTCTATATACCTGTTATTAATATAAGGGGTAAAAGCGGCGAAACGTGTGAATATTGCGGATTTGTACGCCCACTAAATATAAGCGATTACAGAAAGGCTAAGAAAGCTGCAAGACAGTAATTAAGCAGATTATTGTTATACACTTATCCATACTAATACGGCACCGGCAATGTAATATTAAATAAGCACTCTTATACTTGACCTATGTCTCTAGTGCTGTAGATTTAGATTATTGACACAATTAAAAACAGATGATTAATTATGTATCTATACAGCAGACCAGAACTAAATTCCGGCCTGTTACAGGAAAATCACATAATTAACCATCTGTTTTTTAAGACTGCATTTTCTTCTTTCCAATAATAAGAAGAACCACACCTGCTGCAATAAAGAATATTGATATAAACTGCGATGTTGAAAGAATACCTATCTCGCCCCTGTAATCATTTCTTAAGAACTCAATAAGAAATCTTCCAATTCCATATAAAATCATATATAAATAACCAATTCCACCGGCTGGAAGCACAAGCTTTCTGCCATCTTTCTTCCTTATTGTATAGCCTATAAAATGTGCCACCGCAATAAGTATTATCATATGAATTATATTAGCTCCTGCTGATATAAGCTGTGTTGGAATAAGCTTTACACCTGCTGGTGCCTGAGAACCCGCTGGGAATATCACGCCAAATGCACTGTCTGTCACACGTCCATAGCAACAGCCTGCAAGATAACAACCTATTCTTCCAAAGCCCTGTGCTAATGCTATCTCCGGCATTATAAGATCAAAATACTCAAGGAAATTAATCTTCTTAATCTTACAATAAAGCATACTGCAAAGCACACCTGCTATAATTCCTCCATACACAACAAATCCTGATGAACCTAATACCTCTTTAGGATTTTTCATAAAGCTGTCAAATTCAACTATTATAAATAAAAGTTTTGCTCCTGCAAATCCTGTAAGTCCTGCGATTATCGCTATATCTATAACCGACTCGTCCTTAAGTCCAAGTTTCTTTGCCCTGTATTCACCAAGAAGCATAGCAAGGATAAATCCGAGTGCTATCATAAAGCCATAGCCGTGAACGGTCAGCCCTCCTATTTTAAACAAATCTGTCTTCATATATATCCTCTTTTCTTTAAATTCCAAACATCTTTATATTAATAATTATCTTTATATCAGAAGCGTTCCACATTCCAAGCATTTCTATATTAACCATCATCTTTATATCTGAAGCCACTCTACATTCCGAACATCTCTATGGATTTATCAAGTCTTTCCTTGAATTCTTCAAAGAATTTATCTGCTTCGTAACCTTTCATATAAAATGTTCTGAGATTGTACATATTAAGTATCTTAATCTGTTCCTCAGAAAGTCCTGCCAAGGCTCTCTGAACCTTCTTAATATAACTATGCCATTGTATCACATATGAATTATAACTTTCAATATTATCAATTCCTATCCACTTGCGTACTTTTATCTTAGTCAGATTATCTTTATTACATTCACCCTTCTGTAATATATAATAAAAATGTTCATCATCTTCCCAATATCTTCCTAATGGAAACATTCTGCATATGCCAGGTCTGTAATTATGTATTGTACATCTGTTATCAGCTCCAAGAAATGAACAGCCATTACTAACTATCTGCATTTTAATATTAGGAAGTATACAGCCATCTACCATATTAAGCTCAATATTAGTATCCAGAAGCTGCTCAAATGTCTTTCCTGTGCCAATTCCAAGCCTGTAACAATCATAAGGATCAAGCACTATTGTTCTGCCCATTCCTATGCAGCATATCTTCTTACAGCCCTGACAAGAATTCGTATCTGTCTTTACCATATCATTTTCTCTATATAATCTTCCATCACTAATATCTTCCAATCCTACATCTCTTAACATTATGTCACGTCAGCACCTTTCCTGTTATTTAAAATTTCATCTATTAAATTAATATCTCATCTATTAAATTATAATCTCATCTAACAAATTATAATTTCATCTGTCAAATGTCTTTTTAGCCACTCAGACTTATTCATATTATACTTTAATATCGGATATGTGTCGATACTGCTTTTTCAGCTACACACGTCTTATTATGCTATTTTATTTTCTATTTAATTATTATATCTTCCTGTTGTATACTGCTTTGTGCACTTAATAATCTGAAAAAGCACGCAGAAATGACAAAAAATACCAAACTTCTTCAAAATACATATTACTTTTTTATAAAAATGTGATACAATATATCACTGTACGATAAACAGTAAACAATTGATGCAAGATGGGAGATAACAATGAAACACAAGATTATAACATTTGGTGAATTAATGCTCAGACTTTCACCTGACAACAATGAAAGATTTACACAGGCACATTCTTATGAAGCTGTATATGGCGGCGGCGAAGCTAATACTGCTGTATCCCTTGCTAATTTTAATGTTAATGTAAGCTATGTTACTAAGCTTCCAGAACATACTATTGGACAGAGTGCTGTTAATTCTTTAAGACAGTATGGTGTCGGTGTTGAACATATAGTAAGAGGCGGCGAACAGATTGGAATATATTTCCTTGAGAAAAAGACGAGCCAGAGACCTACTAATGTTATATATAACAGAAAAGGTTCAGCATTTGCCCTTGCCAATGTAGATGACTTTGACTGGGATTCAATATTTGCTGATGCTACATGGTTTCATTTTTCAGGAATTACTCCAGCAATAAGTGATAATATGGCACAGATTACTCTTCTTGCCTGCAAGAAAGCTAAGGAAAGAGGAATTACAATAAGCTGTGACCTTAATTACAGAAGCAAGCTCTGGTCTAGTGAAAAGGCTAACAAAGTAATGAGCGAAATATGTAAGTATGTTGATATATGTATCGCTAATGAAGATGATGCAGTTGGAATATTCGGACTTGATGCCTCTAATTCAGATAAAGAAAAGAATTCTTACATTGCAGAAGAACTTATAAAAATGTTCCCTAACTTCAAGATGGTTGCATCTGTATGGAGAACAGAAACTTCAATAACAACATTCAAGCTCCAGTCAATGATATACACAGAAGGAAAGGCTTACTACAGCCAGGAATTCTTTATGAATATTCTTGATTATATTGGTGCTGGTGATGCTTATTGTGCTGGTATTATATATAGTCTTATCAATGACTTTGACCCACAGAAAGCTGTTGAATTCTCTAATGCCGCAAGCTGCTTAAAACATACTGTAAGCGGTGATTACAACCTCGTATCTGTAGATGAAGTTATGAAGCTTGCATTTGCCAAGGCTGGTAATGAGGTTTCCCGTTAATATTAATAAACAATAAATATATATGGGTGTCATTTTAAACTAGTGCTCTACAGTATACAGATAATAATCTGTTATTATCTGTATATTACGTAATAGTCTATTGTGACACCCATTTTAAATTCTCTCTATATATTTATCTTTATATAGCAATAACTTACTATACCACTTAAACAGCCTGTGACTGTCACATCTTACTCTTTACAGTAACTACTATTAGCGATATAGCAGATATTTCTATCCTGGTTATATTTCTGTCATCATCACACTTTATTCTTATCCACAGTTATTGCAGTCACTTATGTTGTTCCCTGAATTCGGACACACTGGCATATCTTCCTCACACGTTGGCTGACAGCCTGTTTCGCAATCTTGTTTTAATCTACCTTCGCATTTTGGAGGGCTTAAATCAAGAGGCTTGATTGCCAGATTCAAAAGATTGCCGCATACGAATTTCATCTCATTAGAATCTTCCTCTGCCACTATGCTTCCCTTAGGAGTTACAATCTTTCCAGCACTTGCAACCCTGTAGCCAGCAAAATACAAGCTCTGTAATATAATCGAAAGACCTATTGTTATCTCATCATCAGTTGTATCAAGGTTAATTACTTTTGGAATTGCAGAAAGATTAAGTCCCTGCGTTATTCTGTTATTATCCGCTGTAAATCCTGTATAATTAAGTGCCGCACTATACTGTGGTGTAGCCGCTGCATTATAATTGTAAGATATTCCATAAGGTGCAAATATTTCAAGCTCCACTGAAGTTGGATTGACATCTTCATCATAGGTAGCCGAAGTTGTTTCTGGTGGCAGATATACAGCTGTTGGATAAAGTGTTGCCACAAGCCTGCAATTCTCATCATACAGACTTACCGCAAATGTCACTGACAAGTTTGACAATGTAACTGAATAACAGTTCGGTCTGCCCGGTATCTGTGTTATAACTACATTTCCTGTTCCATATTCATAGGATACATCTATTACACTTGCAGTTGCGTTGACAGCCGTTGGATAAGTTGCTGATATATCTGCACCTATTGGAAATTCAGCACAAAGGTTAATACCAATCTGGTCATATATCAATGGCGCATAAAGACTAAGTTCACTCGGTGAACCGCATATCGGATTGGTACATACATCAAAACATCCATTAGGCATATTAGATACAAGATTACTTGCAATCTTTGTTGTACAGCATTTTTTCCTGCACTTACACTTTGCCATTTCAAATCCTTCCTTTAAGTATTCTTACTACATTATATGTTCTAAATACTTTGTTGCTACCATACATTTTAATAAGCTTCACATATCAGATCTACTGATGAACAGAGGGTAATATGTCAAATGTATATTCAGTTGGGAATAACCGCCAGTTAATTATCTATAATGCCGGTTCTAATATATTCTTACGTGTAGCCCATTTTGGTGGGCTTGACCGCCCTATCGTGCTTGCTGCAGACTACTTATGCGGTCTTACAGAGTGTATATATAATTCATCTCTTTATTATTCCTACATCAATCAGAATGGTTCACTTATCTTAAAAAATATTATGGATACCGCTAATGTATTGGCTATAGACTGTAATTATGTACAGGAATATTCTAATCCTAAGCTTGCCATATGTAATGACACCCTGCTTCTTTTCTATCTTAAGCAAAATCCTGTATCTGATAAACCCAGCCTGCACTGTATAACACCTGATGACAATAATGCACTGCCTATCCCACTGCCTGATATTAAAAAGCCTGTGAATTCTTACAGTGTGCTTGCATATAATAATTTTATTTTATTATGTGTTAATGAACACATATACAAAATTGAACAAATCGGACATTTCAAACAATTAGCTATATGCACTGCCGACAATAATAGTACTGATAATAACAACGCTGACAATATTAATTCAAATAATAATAATTCTAATAATAATGATAATTACATTGAACGTGAAAAATCCCTGACCGAAGATTTCAACAAAAAGATTGCCGCATGCCAGGCAAAAATAAATGAGCAGTCAGCCGTCATTGACAGCATAACCACCCAATATAATGAACTTATGGATATTGCCCGCCAGTACCGTGACGAAGCAATTAAATGGAGAAGTAAATTTATATAACTATTCCAATAATTAATTAGCGTAATGTACTTTTAAGAGGCTTAACCCCTTGGCTGGAGCTGTCGCTCCAGCTAAAGAACGATTCTTTGCCTCTAAAAGCTCTTGCATACTGTCTGCCTCTCTTTTACCAAAACCAACCTCTAATAATGTTCCTGATAATATTCTTACCATATATTGAAGAAATCCACTTCCGTGGAAGGTCATATTAAGATACGAACCCTTAAGCGATATATCAATTGAATATATCTCCCTGACTGTAGATTTCTTCATCTTTGGATTACCGCAGAAGCTTGCAAAATCATGAACTCCTACAAGATAAGAAGCTGCTTTCTTCATAGCCTCAACATCTGGCACAGCACCTGTGATATGCACATATTTTCTATTAAATACAGGCTTCTTATCCCCAACATAACAGGTATAACAGTAGGTTTTCCCCATTGCATTATATCTGCTGTGGAAACGTTCTGAAGCTATTCTTACTTCCATTACACATATGTCCTCAGGCAGATATCTGTTCATATAATCACAGATTTCATCTGGTGTCATACTTGTCTGCATATGTGCATTGGCTGCCATTCCTTTGGCGTGGACTCCTGCATCAGTTCTTCCTGCACCTATTACATCTATCTGCTCCCCTGTCATCTGTGACAGAACAGACTCTAACTTGCCTTGTATCGTCATATCTGTATTAGGCTGATGTTCCCAGCCATAATATCTGGTTCCATCATATGCTATTATCATCTTGTAATTATTCTTCACTTATTGCTTAACTCCATTCTTCTTACATATATCATTAAGACAGCACCCATCACAATGAGGCTTGGTTCTTGCACTGCACACTTCCCTGCCGTGTATTACAAATCTATGGCAAAGGTCACTTCCCTCTTCTGGCGGAACTATCTTCCACAGTGCCATCTCAACCTTTTTAGGTTCTTTCTCATCTTTTACAAGTCCAATTCTGTTGCACAGCCTTATACAATGTGTATCTGTCACAATTGCCGGCTTTCCGAATACATCACCCATAATAAGGTTGGCACTTTTTCTTCCAACTCCAGGAAGCTTTAAAAGTTCCTCTAATGTATCTGGCACTTTATTGTTATACACCGTATGAAGCATACGCATACAGCCGCTTATATCCCTTGCCTTACTCTTTGATAAACCGCATGGACGGACTATTTTCTCTATGTCATATACATCTGCATCAGCAAGTGCCTCTATTGATGGATACTTGTCAAATAACTGTGGCACAATAACATTCACTCTCGCATCTGTACACTGTGCTGCAAGCCTTACGCTTACCAGAAGCTTCCACGCATCATCATAATCAAGCGTACAGCCGGCATCAGGATATTCTGTTTTAAGACGTTCTATAACTTCATAAGCAAGCTGCTTTTTAGTCATTGCTCTTCTTTCCCTTTCCTGCAGCTATGTAGAATACCAACAGTGCAAGAATAACAGCTACTGTCATCCATATGCACACAACCTTAGTACCCTGTGGCTTAAACATATCATAATAACCCTTAAAATATATAACTAAATCAATAACAGGAAGAACGTATACCATATAGCCTTTTAACCATTTAGGAAATGATATGCCTTTTCCCATATTAACTTCTGCCACGAAATTGTCATATCCCCAGCCGTTCTTTCTTGTACAGAAAAGCACGAATAAAAGACAGCCAAGAGGAAGTATATTATATGAAACTATAAAATCTTCCAGATCCATTATAGTTGTACCAGCTCCAAGAGGCTGTACTCCCGACAAAACATTATATCCAAGAACTGCTGGCATACAAAGCACTGATATTACAAAAAGATTAACTAATGACGCTCTCTTTCTGCTACAGTTAAATAAATCCATAGTCATTGCAATAATATTTTCATATACTGCTATTACTGTAGATAATGCCGCAAATGCCATAAATATAAAGAATAATACTTCCCATATAACCCCACCCGGCATCTGGTTGAATACATTAGGAAGTGTTATGAATAATAACGATGGACCTGCACCTGGATTAATTCCATAGGCAAAACAGGCTGGTATAATGATAATTCCAGCTGTAAGTGCAACTACTGTATCAAGTATAACTACATTTATTGACTCTCCTGTAAGCTTGCAGTCTCTTGAAAGATAACTTCCGAATATCTCCATAGAACCTATACCAAGTCCAAGAGTAAAAAATGCGTGTGACATAGCTGCAAATACTACATTACCGATACCCTGCTCCTTCATCTTGGAAAAGTCTGGAACAAGATAGAACTTAAGTCCCTCCGAGCTTCCATCAAGCAGAAGGGAATTAACTGCCATTATTATCATAAGTGCAAATAATAATATCATCATTACCTTACTTATCTTCTCAACGCCTTTCTGTAAGCCAAGCGAACATACAAGTATGCTTATTACAACAACTACAAGTGTCCAGAATATCATAACTGATGGTGTTGAGAGCATATTATTGAACTCCCCGCCTATCTGCTCTACATTCTTTCCTGAAAGCTGTCCCGTAAGACTGTATACAAAGTAGTTGAGCATCCAGCCGGCAACCATTGTATAGAACATCATCAAAAGATAATTACCAGCATAAGCTACCCAGCGGAAATGATGCCATCTTGTTCCTTCTGGCGACAACATTTTAAATGCACTTCCAAGGCTCTTATTACTGCCTCGTCCAATTGCATACTCACATATAAGTATAGGAAGCCCAAGTCCAAGCAGACATAATAGATATATAACAATAAATGCCGCTCCTCCGTTCTTTCCACATATGTATGGGAACTTCCATACATTACCTAGTCCGACAGCACACCCCGCCGACACCAGTATAAAGCCTAATCTTGAAGCAAATTTTTCTCTCTTGTCATTCATTGTTATATATACCTTTCTTTTATTATTAAACAGACCCATTATTTTAATGCCTGCTTTAACCTGTAATTACCAAACTTACATATTTAATATGTTACTCCCAGTAACCTAATTCTACACCCTTGGCATATATTGCAATACCTTTTGAATAATAACCATATGAATTAAAATGTGTCCAGTCATATCTTAACTGTTTAGATATTCTTCCTCGTCTGAACCCTTTATAATCACCTACTGTTGGTCTTAATCCTACATCAGTAAGTCCGTTTTCTATAAGATAAGTTCTCATATTAATAAAATGGTCACCATATGCTTCTCTTAATGTCGCTTCCCACGCTGTATCACCAACCCCTATATAAGTTCCGTCCTCATTACGGATTCCCTGAGTTGTATCTGCTATTGATGTTCCCGGATCATCTGTATCACCGACTATTATATAATAATCACAGCCCGAATTCTGTATCATAGCATCATACTGGCTTATAAGCTGTCTGTAATTCTCCCAGCCGCCATTACTTCCTATCTCAAGTATAAGAATATCATTCTTTCTTTCATAGGAGGCCTTGGTATATACCTGTGTGTCCGCATATACGGTTGTAAAAGCATCATAGTTCACTTCTTCATCTGAATAACGGCATATATGAAGTCCCTCTTCTTCTGTACCTGTTATTTTAAACATTTCATCATTGATGTATACAATATCTGACTCCTGTGGCTCTGTATATCCATATGCACTGAAATCAGCCATATATACTTCCTCGCCATTCTCATCGACAATTGTAACATCTACACTGTCATCATATCCAACCTCAAATGTATCCCTGACATACATCTTTATGCCTCCCTGACGAAGTGCAATCTCATAAGATGTCTCACCTGAAACGCCAAGATTATATACCTTAATTCCAGTAAGATACTGTAATGTATCGGGACTTGTCCAGCCTGATATATCAAAAGGCTCATCATCTCCAAATACTATATAAGCCTCACCTGCACCCATTCCAAACATCATCGAATCACCCCAGCACGATATTGTTCTTGGAACTCCATCATATGGGATAACATCTGAGTTAAGTGTTCTTTCAGGCAGCTCATAAGCCTCTGCATCTTCATCAGGATAGTCCTCTTCGATATCCTGGTTATGATTACTTTTCTTATTATCAATGTGCTGTTTAGCAGCCGCAACAACTGATATCGTTAAAATAAGTATCAGCGTTACAGCCATAAATTTTAATAAATTCCTATACTTTTTCTTTAACCTCATTCAATTAACCACTTTCGTTATTATTATGTCCTAAATATATTCCCCCATACTAAATAACAGTTTATAATACGAAAATTGTGAATTAATGCTTATACATTTTCTTAATATTATTCAGAATAATTCCTGCTTACATAATTACCAATCTCAATACGGTCTTCTGGCATACGGCATCCAACGATATGGGTTCCTGCATTGTCAGTACTTCTTATAATTGTTCCTTCAAGAACCCTCCCCTGTTCAACTGGAAAATCTGGTACTTTTACAATTATATTCTCACCCTTACAATCTGCGAATTCTGTTTCTCTTGTCTGGAAAGCGAAGCCGTTGGCACTTATATTTACCATTGTACCCTCATATACATCTGCTCCGCCCTTGAATGTAACTGTACATTTATTATTAACAGGCATTCTTACATACTTTCTTCTGTTGACGATGCTTGGAAGTGAAGCTACTATGAGCCTGCATACATCACTGCCATACTGTGTGGCGGGTGCTGCTGACACAGAAGACCAGTGATAAAGTACATTTGCCGCTACAATATCAAGTTCGTATTTCAATGAGGTATTCTTATAATCTACATCTTTGTTCTTGAAACGTACATATAATACCCCATCTGCCTGTTCAACTATCTCGCCGTGGCTTTCTGTATCAGCTGGCTTTCCTGATATAATCTGTCTTATGGTACAATACATACCCTGCTTGATATCCTGAACACCCATAAAGCCGCCAACTCCAAGCTTTTCCATCATTGCACCAACAACATTTTCTATCTTATCAACATTGCGGGCTGACTCTTCATATTTGCTGAGCATTATCTTAGTGCTTTCGTCTGCGTTGCCTATGCAGTCAGTAATGTCTTTCATAACATTTTCAATCTCGTGCATATTGTCAACCATATTACGGTTAGAGCTTTCAACTTCCTGCATTGCTGAATCTACGACACCAATGTGTTCACCTATCTGTGTAGAGTCCTTAGCTATTCCTGACACGCTGTCATTAACCTGTACAACCTTGGTCTGTGTTGTCTGTATAAGTTCAAGTATTGTCGTTATTGACTTTAACATTCTGTTAGATGTATTTTCCAGATGTCCTAACGCTGTCATAATTCTATCTGATGATTCTTCTGTTTCTGTACTTTTCTCTATACTCAGATGGCGTTAATCCAGTCTTCTTTTTGAAGGCCTTACTGAAGTAATTCGCTTCATTGTACGCCAGATCCAAGGCAATATTAAGCACCGGAATATCTGTGTTGACCAGCATTTCTTTTGCCAGGTCCATCTTCCGGTCTGTCACATAGGTGATGAAATTCACACCCATTTCTTTTTTGAATATCTTACTTAAATAATAAGTACTGATATTCACATGGTTTGCAACATCCTCTAAACTGATACCCTTCTTTAAGTTTCTCTCTATGTAATCAATAACGGCCTTCATGCCGCCTTCTGAAAGCTTACCTTTGATATTCATCTTATCAAAGAGAATGTCTACCATCTTGATAATTTCATTATAGGCATCATGCTTATTATTATAGAGAAGATACTTAATCTTAAGCTTCTCCATCTGAACTACAAGTTCGTTCGTATCTGTGATTCCAAGTTCCTCACTAATACGCACAACTGCCTTTGCAACCTCCTGTAGTCTCTTTGATATAATATTAACATCATGCTCCTCTAAGTATAACTGGTCTATGTACTCTCTTAAAATGTCTACAGAAGCTTTGTAAGAGCATTTTTTTAATTCCATTTCGAACTTTGAAAGCAATTTATTACTCTTTCCGGTCTGTCGTCCCTCTCCTAAACGGCTTGCAAATGACTTCACAGACTCAAGTAAAACCTCTTTTCTGATAGGTTTGAGCAGGAAATCATCAACCTTCAACTTTATTGCTCTGTGTGCAATATTAAAATCATCATATGCCGTTGTTATAATAATAACAGCCTTCGGAAGTTTTTTCCTTGCATATTTGATAACTTCCATACCATCCATTCCAGGTATGTTAATATCTACCAGCATGAGATTGATATCTTTTGAATCAATCATCTCTACTGCCTCGAAGCCGCTTTTCGCTTCTCCGACAATTTCTACATCCAGAAGATTCTCCTCAAGAAAAATCTTCATGGAGGTTCTTTCTAATTCTTCATCCTCAACAATTAATATCTTATACAAGTCAACTCTGCCTTTCTATTCCTGTACCAATGGCACTTTTATTGTCACCTTCGTTCCAAGAGAAGGTTTATTTTCACTTTCAATGGATAACGCATATTCATTTCCAAAATAATGAATCAGTCGGGAATTGATATTATAAAGTCCTACAGATCCCTTTTCATTATCTTTATACGCATCCCCGCGTAAAACGCTGACTATTTTTGACTGGGACATGCCATCACCATTATCAATAATGTCAATGCATAAATCTCCATCTTTCTCGATTCCATTCACTTCGACCATTCCACCGGATGCCTTATTCTCAACTGCATATTTAATGGAATTCTCCACAAGTGTTGTCAGAGATAAAAACGGAAATATCGTGATTGATGAATCCCATCCGAACTGGTGGCAGGATAAGAAAAACCCTGACCGTCATGGAATCCGTATCCCTGTATT